>Ga0209542_10006866_pt1 | contig 21951 bp, 22 predicted proteins | sample RifCSPhighO2_01_FD_184028 | JGI IMG/M metagenome (GOLD analysis project Ga0209542, IMG submission 184028) | Soil microbial communities from Rifle, Colorado - Rifle CSP2_plank highO2_0.1 (SPAdes) (version 2) | ecosystem: Environmental > Terrestrial > Deep subsurface > Rock core/Sediment ... | reverse complement strand
AGAAAGTCTAGACGCGGAGATTTAATTGAAAAAACAATTAACAAAGTCCCCTCTTGATTAGAACGGAGGGGATTTTTGTTTTTTGACAAAAAGCACTAATAAATATAAACTGAAAATCATGAGTCCCGTTAGAAATTCACTAATCGGGAATGTTGTAAACAAAGTATTATAAATTAAAATTTCTAATGGGATGAAAGCTAATATTAAGAAATTACCTAAAAATGAAATAGAAATAGAGGGAGAACTAGAAATGGAAGCTTTTGAAAGCTACTTTGACAGAGCCCTTAAATTCCTCGGTGAAAACCTCAAATTGGACGGATTTAGAAAGGGTAAAATTCCAGAAAGCGTTTTGCTTGCCAATATTCCGGAAATAAAAATACTGGAAGAAATGGCTCAGATGGCTTTAAACGAGCATTATCCAAAAATAATTGAAGAGGAAAAACTAGATGTAATTGGCAGACCAGAAATTTCTATTACCAAACTCGCCCGCAAGAATCCGTTTGGCTTTAAAATAAAGACCGCTGTGATGCCAGAAATAAAATTACCAGACTATAAAAGCATAGCTAAAAAAACGGTGAGTGGAATTACAGAAGAAGAGAAAAAAATTGTGGTGTCGGATGAAGATCTGGAAAACACCATCATGGACATCAGGAAATCCAGAGCACCGAAAAAGCATATTACTAAAGGAGTAAAAGAAAAAGAAACCACTGATACTGCAACCACAGAAGAGTTGCCTCCGTTTAACGACGAGTTTGTAAAAGCTCTGGGGCCTTTTGAAGATACTGAGGATTTCAAGATTAAATTGCGAGAAAATATAAAATTGGAAAAAGAAAACCAATTGAAAGAAAAAACAAGGCTCACAACAATGGAAAAAATAATGGACGAAACGGAGATAGACATGCCGGATATTCTGATTGAAGTTGAGTTAGATAAAATCTTATACAGAATGGAGTCCGACATCACCCAAATGGGCCTCAAGTTTGAAGACTATTTGAAACATCTAAACAAAACAAAGGAAGACCTGAGGAAAGAATTTAGAACCGATGCTCTGAAGAAAGCAAAGCTCGGCCTTACCTTAAATGAAATAGCTAAAATTGAAAAAATAGTCGCTAAAGAAGAAGAAGTGGCAAAAGAGGTCGCCAACATCTTAGAACATTATAAAGATGCCGACCCCGAGCGAGCAAAATTACACGCCGAAAACGTTCTCACCAACGAAAAAGTCTTCCAGTTTCTGGAAAGCCAATAAAGAGTACTTTGATTCGACTGCGACTCGGACGCCGTGAACGAGAGTACTCGTTCACGCGCTCCTCGCTTGTCGAAATAAATAACTTGAAAATATGGCAAAATAAGTATATAATATAGCTATGTTAATACCGACAGTTATTGAAAAAAGTCAGTTCGGGGAACGAGCTTATGATATTTATTCACGGCTTCTACGAGAACGTATTATTTTTTTAGGGGGACCAATTGACGACCACACTGCGAACATCATCATCGCCCAGCTCCTTTTTCTAGAATCCGAAGACACTAAAAAAGATGTCTATCTTTACATTAATTCTCCAGGGGGCTCTGTAACTTCCACCATGGCTATAGTAGACACTATCAATCACGTGCGCCCGGATGTCGCCACTTTCTGTGTGGGATTGGCTGCCTCCGGCGGAGCGATTATTCTCTCAGCGGGCAAAAAAGGTAAACGTTTCATGTTGCCAAACGCCGAAGTAATGATTCATCAGCCTCTGGGGGGCGTGGAAGGCCAAGCCACAGATATCGCCATCACGGCCAAGCATATTTTAAAAACAAGAGACAATTTAAATAAACTTCTGGCAAAAAATACAGGTAAATCTCTGGAACAGATAGAAAAAGACGTAGAAAGAGACTTTTTTATGGATGCCACAGAAGCCAAAAAATACGGAATTGTTGACGAAATAGTCACTAAATCCAAGGCTCAAGTTTCTAAATAACCCCAACGCCTAGACAAAGTTTATATTATTTGTTATACTTTTACTGTTGAATTTTACAAATTTATTTCACTTAATTTAAGTCGGTCTATAGGAATATTCCATATATTATGAAGCTTATAAGAGAAAATTTTCTACTTTTTTCTAGAGTCTCTGCGGAGGCAAAAATAAAACCGCAAATATAGTGGCTTGTTCTTATAAGCCGAACAAAGGCTTATGAGTTTAACGACAATAATTCTAATCGGAGCTGGACTCCTTTTGGGCGTTGGGGTGGGGTACTATTTGCGCTTGGTGGTTGCCCTGGGCAAAAGACGATCGATTGAAATAGACATCAAGCAGATGACCGTCGCCGCCAAAGAAGAGGCGCAAAAAATCACCGACGAGGCAAAGGAAAGAGCAGAAAAAAAGTTAGCGGAAGTAAGAGAAGAAGAAAAGAAAACTGAACAGGAATTCAAGGAAACAGAAAAAAGACTTATAAAAAAGGATGAGTTTTTAGATGCTCGACAAGTTGAAATAGACAAAGAAGTTGATAATATCAAAGCAAAAATAGAAGAAGTAAAAAAAACACAAGAAAAGGTAACAAAAATAGAAGAAGAAAAAAGGATTGAGCTGGAAAGAGTGGCAAAACTAACTGAAGAAGAGGCAAAGACGGAGCTTTTGAGTGATATTGAAAAAAAATATGAAGAAGACCTTCTGGTTAGAATGGTTAAGCTAGAAAGTAGCAACGAAGAGAAGCTGGACAGAAGGGCAAAGGATATTTTGACCACTTCTATTCAACGCCTGGCATCAAGCACAGCGTCTGAACTTATGACAACAGTGGTTACCATCCCCAACAACGAAGTAAAAGGAAAAATAATAGGAAAAGAGGGACGAAACATCAGAGCATTTGAACGAGCGGCTGGAGTTGAGCTTATTGTGGATGACACCCCAGGCTCGATAGTTATTTCTTCATTTGACCCAATCAGAAGACAGGTGGCGCGCTTGGCGCTTGAGAATTTAATACTAGACGGACGCATCCAGCCGGCAAAGATTGAAGAGCTAGTAGAGAAAGCCAAAGAAGAAATAAATAAAATAATCAAAGAAAAGGGTGAACAAGCGGTATACGAATGTGAAATATTTAACTTCGACCCGCGTATCATTGCCATTATTGGACGATTGTATTTCCGCACAAGTTACGGACAAAATGTGCTTCAACATTCCATCGAAATGGCGCATATTGCAGGAATGATTGCTGAAGAACTAGGAGCCGATGTTGCCATCGCCAAAGCCGGAGCATTGGTGCACGACATCGGTAAGGCCCTAGACCATGAAGTCCAGGGCACGCACGTTGAAATAGGTATGCGAATCCTGCAAAAGTTCGGAGCAGACGAGCGCATCATCACCGCCATGAAAAGCCATCACGAGGACTATCCATACGAAACGATAGAATCCATCATTGTGCAAACCGCCGATTCAATTTCTGGTGGACGCCCCGGAGCACGTCGAGATTCCGTAGAGAATTATTTAAAGAGATTAAAAGAGCTTGAAGCGCTAGTAAACGCCTTCCCGGCCGTTGAGAAATCATACGCACTTCAAGCTGGCCGGGAAATTCGCATATTTGTAACTCCAGAACAGATATCTGACGTGGAAGCCAAAGTAATGGCTCGTGATATTGCCACTAAAATAGAACAAGAGTTAAAATATCCCGGTGAAATAAAGGTTACAATGATAAGAGAAATGAGGATTATAGAATATGCAAGGTAGAAACGAGCAGTAAATCTCCATTTTTTATAAAGATATATGGAGTTGCCCTTAAAAAACCCTTAGTATATAATACTAGGAGACTACAGAGGTAGTAATTTATAGGGAAATTGGTCACTCTGGCCTGGGTCGGAGGGCGAGGTCGAAAGTGTTATTAATTAAATTTTTTAAAAAGTATGAATAAACAAGCATTAGCTGAATGGGTACACGGAAAGCTTGGGGGTACCAAAGTACAGGCTGAAGAAATCGTTGACGGATTGTTCGGCACTATCGTTAGCACTCTTAAGGGAGGTGGCGAAGTTTCAATCGCCGGCTTCGGAATCTTTTCTGTTAAACAAAGAGCTGCTAGAATGGCTCGCAATCCAAAGACTGGAGAGCAAGTAAAGGTGGCTGCAAAAAGAGTTCCAAAATTCCGACCTGCAAAAGGTTTGAAAGATACAGTTGCATAATTCCTACCCGCCCCTTGGCGGGTTCTCTCGAGAGAAATATAGGAAACTAAAAACGCCCCCTAGGGGCGTTTTTAGTTTTAGTATTTTCTAATAACGGCTTTTAGAGTTGCTAGGATATTCAGACTGTGTTCCGGGTATATCGGTTTATAATTTTCGTTCGCTGGTTCAAGCCATTTTTTGTTTCCCCTCTCTTTGAAATATTTCATAGTGAATTCTCCATCTACCTCTGCAATAACTATCTGTCCATCTTTAGCATGATTACACTTTTCAACTATCACCATATCCCCTTTTTCTATATGAGCATCAATCATGGAGTCTCCGTCAACTTCAAGCATGTAGGTCATGGATTTATTTTTTATGAGAAGATCATCCAAATTCACCGTATCCGTCAATTCTTCCTCCACACTAGAGGGCAGTCCCGCTGTCACCAATCCCAGCTTTGGAATTTCTCCAAATGTTTCAGAGGGAATTATTCTGCCCAAATGGTCCTTTGCCACAATCCCCGCCTCTACCATTTTCTCTACAATTTTAAAAACAGCATTCTTGGATTTGAAACCGAAAAGCCCCATCATTTCTCTATAGGTGGGCATTCTTTTATTTTCAGAGTAGAAAAGTTCTATCTTGCTCTGGTGTGGGTTACGCATAAATATTCTTTCTAAGAATATCTGTTCTAAAAAATAAATTAAGAAGTCTGCCCCCCAGACTTCTTCTGGTATGGTAGCGCACCTTCCGCAGAAGTAGCTTGTGGTCTCGAGCTTCTTTGAAATATTCTTCTCCCCTTACAATTTTGAAATCAATCTTTTTATTTATTTTTTGAATTTCTTTTTCAAGAAACCTTAAATATTGTGTTTGCGACATAAAATTTATACTTAATTAACCTGCTAAATACGACTAAATAAAGTATAAGTGAACGAGCGTTCACCTGTCAACTCCCCTCCTGTGGATAACTAAAAACCAATTATTCAGCTTATATTATTGGGGTCTGGCGATAAATGAAGGTTTTCATTTAAAGTATCGAGCTTCTCCATATCCTCTCTTGAGAGTTCAAAATCAAATATATTTAAATTTTCTTTTATATGGTTTTTGTGAACAGACTTTGGTATTGCAATACAACCATGTTGTAAACTCCAACGAAGTAATACTTGCGCGCTACTTTTATCATGTTTTTTTGCAATATCTTCTATGATTTTGTTGTTTAATTTTTTTCCATTTGTTATTGGTCTGTAGGCATTTAGTATTATATCGTTTTGCTGGCAGTAATTTAAAAGTTCTTCTTGATACAGGAATGGATGAAATTCAACTTGGTTTACTGCAGGCAGAATGGTTGCGTATTTTTTCATTTCTTCTAGGTGCGTAATCGTGTAATTGGAAACACCAACGGCTTTTGCTTTTCCAGATTTATAAATTTCTTCCATGGCTCTCCAGGTTTCTTCTCTTTTATTTAAACTTACACTTACATCTTCACTTGCTGTCGGCCAGTGAACTAAATATAAATCCACGTACGAAAGTCCAAGTTTGGCGAGTGATTCATCAATAGCTCGAAGTGCACTCTCATAGCCCTGGTCAGGATTCCAAAGCTTTGTAGTAATAAAAATCTCTTCTCTCTTAATCCCAGACTCTTTGATTGCTCTACCAACACCTTCTTCATTTCTATAAATCTTTGCTGTATCTATTAAGCGATAGCCGACATCAAGAGCCGATTTTACTGCATGTTCTATGTCTTCTCCTTCGGGTATTTTATAAGTTCCAAATCCTATTATCGGCATCTTTAACCCATTATTTAAAATAATTTTTGAATTTAAATTCAATTTATTCATACTCTTATTGTAGCAAAATTTTACATCTTTGCCTTACAATTTTATTCTCTACTCTTTAGGCCTTGCCTAAAGAGTATGTATCACATATAATATATGTATGTCTATAAGAAAAGCCACCTTTGTTCAAGGAGAATATTATCATCTATATAACAGGGGCAACAGTAAACAAAAAATATTTTTAGATAGGAAAGATTACCAGAGATTTATGGATCTTTTGTATGCTGTTAATTCTCCGGCAAAATTTAACTTTGCTGATTCTGTAAAAGGCATTTCTGTATATGAGAGAGAAAGGAAAGAGAAACTTGTTGCAATTGGAGCGTATTGCTTAATGCCAAACCATTTTCATATTTTAATAACTCCCCTATCGGATAATGGTTTGAGTAAATTTATGCAAAAACTTTCTACCGCCTATGTGATGTATTTTAATCAAAAATATAAACGCACTGGAGCACTGTTCGAGGGAAAATTCAAAGCAGAACATGCAAACAATGATAGATATTTAAAATATTTATTTTCTTATATACATCTCAACCCTGTAAAACTTATCCAGAGTGATTGGAAAAAAGTTGGTTTAAAACAAAAACAAAAAACTCTAGAATATTTAAAGTCTTACAAAAATTCTAGTTTCTTGGATTATTGGGGAATAAATCGGATAGAGAATATTATCCTTTCAAAACATAACTTTCCTAATTATTTTTCTAAAAAATATAATTTCACAGAAGAAATACTGACATGGATCAATTACAACAACTAGAAATCCCTCATACTCTTTAGGCCTTGCCTAAAGAGTTTCAGTTAGGTATTCACTTTCGGCCTATATTGTATGGCTTCTAGAATATGGTTTTGTTTTACATCTTCGGAACCCTCAAGATCAGCGATGGTGCGAGCGATTTTGATAACTCGGTGGTAACCCCGAGCTGAGAGAGCTAGACGTTCCGCGCTCTCATCAAGTAGATCTCTCACATTTTTGGGGAGCTTTACCATACTCCCTAGGTCTTTCACGTTCATTTCGCTATTGGTATTTATTTTGCGTCCCAATTTTTCAAACCTATTTCTCTGAATGGCGCGAGCCCTTATGACTCTTTCTTTAATAGAATGGTTTTTCTCGCCCCCGCTTTCTCCACCCAACTTTTTATAATCAACATTTCCGACAGAGACCCAAAGGTCAATACGATCCATGATTGGCCCAGATAATTTTCTTTTATATCTATCTAAATCAGACGGCTTGCAGATACAAGCTTTCTGTTTTGAACCAGCATTCCCACACGGGCAAGGATTCATGGCTGCCACTAGTATAAAATTCGATGGAAAAATAGCCGAGCCTTTGGCGCGAGAAATCGAAACAAGGTTATCTTCAAGCGGTTGTCGTAGAGACTCTATCACTCTTTTTTCAAATTCTGGAAATTCATCTAAGAATAGAACCCCTCGGTGAGCGAGCGTTACTTCTCCGGGTTTCGGATACGTTCCCCCTCCAATGATTGAAACATAAGACGAAGTATGATGCGGTGCACGAAATGGAGGAAAACATACCAACTCACCTCGGATAGATTTAAGAGCTCCTGCCACAGAATGAATGCCAGTTATTTCTAACACCTCTTCGAGGCTTAAATCAGGCAAGAGCCCCGAGAAAGCTCGCGCCAACATTGTTTTTCCCGTGCCGGGAGGACCGTACATGGCAATATTGTGTCCACCAGCAGCCGCAATTTCCAATCCTCGCTTGGCACCTTCTTGTCCACGAATGTCGGCAAAGTCTCCATTCTTTTCTTCTTTTTTATAATTTATTGGAGTTTTTGGTTGAACAAGAATTTTCTTTTTTTCTAAATTAGTTGTTTCGTCTTTTGTTCTATTTTTTCTTTCGTTAAGATGTTCTACTACTTCTTTTAAATTATTTGCTCCGAAAATTTTTATTTTTTCTATCAACGCTCCCTCAACTGCATTTTCTTTAGGTAAATAAATTTCTTCAAAGCCACGCCTTTTAGCTTCTTCAATAAGCGGAAGTGCGCCTTTGATTCCCCGCAACACCCCATTTAGTCCCAGTTCCCCCAGAAAAATCTTTTTTTCTGAGTTAAATTTAATGTCTCCAGAGGCAAGCATGTAGGCAAGAGCCATGCCGAGATCAAAAAACGGACCTTCTTTTTTAAGGTCAGCTGGCGAAAGAGAAACTATTATTTTTTGATTTTTAGACTTAGGAGAGATAAAACCTGAATTTTTGATAGCTCCGCTTACTCTGTCCTTCGATTCGTCTACGGCCTTATCCGGCAGTCCTACTACAGAAAAAGAGTGGAGTCCGCGTGATAAATCAACTTCTATCGTCACGATAACCCCTCGGAGTAAATTTACTTGAGCAGAGTAGACTTTTGCGAAACTCATGGAAAAAAATTAGAAAGTTATTCGTTTAAATGTTTTTTACAAGTCTTAGCTGCTGGGTTAGCTTCAAGGCGCGTCATCTCAATTTCTTTTTTGCACACCTCACATAAACCAAAGGAATCTTTGTCTATTTCTTCAAGTGCAAATAAAACATTATTTAATCTTGATTCTAAGACCTTGATCATTGAGCTCCTGGCTTCAAAGTCTTCAAACCTATCTGCCATGTCATTCTGGTCTGTTTCTTTATAATCCAACTCTTCTGGGGTTGCCTCCCATTCGTTTGTCTCTGGATTGAGTTTACCCATGTCTCGTAGTTCCTCGAGCAGAATGCCTTTTTCTTTTTCTAATTTATCTTTAATTTTCTTTTTATCTAACATTCCAGTATAAAAAATTTAAAACTTATAATTTAATCTTTAACCCATGTCCTTATATTTTCATACGGGACAAGTATCCGAATGATAACATTTCTAATACTTATGGCAAATAGAAGAAAGAGGCTTTGGTAAGAGTTAAGCTATTTCTTAATTCGACTAGAAGCTATGCGAAGCATGACCTCGCGAGTAGCATCTCTCTTATTGGTGATGATAAGCGATTGCTCGTTTGCAAAAACATACATCAAGACGATACTACCACTGTTGTCATAAAGAATTCGTGCATTTTTGTTAACCACAATGCCATCTTCAAAATCTTTCGTCAGTAAGTAATCTAACGAAGAATTAAGTTTTATTCCAAATAGTCCATGTAAGTCAGAAAACATTTTATTCTCCCAGTTACGCATTACAGGAAATATATCAACGAAGGAACGCATTTTAATCAAGATGAAGAAATCCTTACTTGCCGGCACAACAAGGTCCCCTTCTTGCACCCCCTGATTTATTACACCCATCAAAAAGTTATCAAAAACAAAATTCACGTCTCCAGGAAGTAAATTGCCCTTTAAGAGAGTAACAAACCTTCTAAGTCCTATAACTTTTTTTTCTTCAGTTAAAAAAATTCCTTCCACACCTCCTGCTTTTATTTCTAATGCATTTATTTCGTTAACAATACTTTCTACAATTTTTTCTTTAGAAAATCCACTCACTTCTACCATTTTTACCTTATCGGTAAAAATAATCGGCGCTGATTGCGCTTTTGGATAATCAATATTAACCAAACTATTTTTTTCTCTGAAAAACAAAAAGGATAGGAGGGACAAAGCAAGAAGTATAAATATTAAACTAGCGATCATAGACAATTTATTTTTTTTTGCTTCGGGAGATTGGTTTTCTTTTTCGGTTTCACGATCTTCCTGCTCTTTTATTATTTTTTTTATCAATCCTCCCCTGTCCTCTTCAAGAACTCTTACCATATCTTCGGTATAAGTTTGAATACTTGGGATATCTGAAGTTCTTTTTTTTTCTTTATTCTCTGGCTCCATTGGTTTATTTTAAAAGATACTAAAAGTCTACTTTGTTCTAGGAGGAAAGAAATTTTTATCCGCTTCACGAATAGAGAGACTGATTTTTCCTCTCTCGTTGTCTATTTTAATAATTTTAACTGGCACAATCATGCCTTCTTTTATTATATCGCTAACTCGTTCTACGCGAAACGTTGCTATTTCAGAAATATGCACCATTCCATCAGTAAAGGGATTGAGTCTTACAAAAGCGCCAAACTCAGCTACTTTTACGACTTCACCTTTTAATATTTCCCCAAGTTTAAACTCATGCGTCATTTCTTCAATTATAGCCTTTGCTTCTTCTGTTGATTCCCCCTTACCAGTTAGATAAACTGTGCCATCATCCTCAATCGTTATTTCAGCTCCAGTTTTTTCTTTGATTTCTTTTATGGTTTTTCCTCCTGAACCAATGACCATGCCAATTTTGTCTTTATCAATTTTAAGCATCAATATTTTGGGTGCATGAGAAGAAATTTCTTTACGCGGAGCAGAAATTTCTTTTTCAATTCTCTCTATTATGGCAATGCGAGCGGTTTTGGCGTGTTCTAACGCCTCTTTTAATATTTTTATCGATACACCTTCTACTTTTACATCAAGCTGGATGGCTGTCACACCCTCCTTTGTCCCAGCTACTTTAAAGTCCATATCACCGTGATGGTCTTCTGGTCCTTGAATGTCTGTCAAAATTTTATAATTATCTTCATTTTCATACATAAGCCCCATAGCGATACCAGCCACTGGTGCCTTGATGGGCACTCCACCATCCATTAAGGCTAAAGTAGAAGCACAGATAGAAGCTTGAGAAGTAGAACCGTTTGATGCCATTGATTCAGAAACAAGACGTATGGTATACGGAAATTCTAGAGGGGGAGGTAGTACCATAGCTAAGGCTTTTTCCACTAAGGCTCCGTGCCCAACTTCTCGACGATTTGTAAAACCAGCACGCCCAACTTCTCCCCCAGAATAGGGAGGAAAATTATAGTGATGCATAAATCTTTTTTCTGTTTTGGTTTGCATGCTGTCAATAAAATTTTTGTCTTCGGGTCCGCCAAGGGTCAAGACCGAAAGCACGTGCGTTCCTCCACGATAGAAAATTCCTGACCCGTGAAGGATGGAAGAGAGCCCTCCAGCCTGCGCATAGAGGTTTCGCACTTCATTCATTTTTCTGCCATCGGAACGTTTATTCTCATCTATCGCCTTCTTGTGCAGAATTTCATTTTCTGTGTTGTCAAATAAATCATCTTCCAAAGAAAAATCTTCTCTGTCTCCGTATTTATCCTTAACTATTTTATTCCAAACATTATGCAGGGCATCTATTTCTTTTTTACCAGGACCGACAAATATTGCTTCCGACATTTTAGGTGAAATATTTTCATTAAATAATTTTATAGATTCTGGATTTATTGTTTCTTTTTCTATCACTCTTTTTTGATGACCGATTTCTTTGACGATTTTCTTTTGGAAATTTTCCAGTTTGGTAATTTCTTCGCTTGCCCTCTTGAACGCCTCTTCTAGTTCTCCTTCTTTGGTCTCGTGGGCTGAAGCTTCAATCATGTTTATGTTTCCATCTTTCCCACAGACGGTTAGGTCAAATTTATATTGAGTGTCGTCTTCTCGCAATTCTCGAGAAGGGTTTATTTTAAGAGTTTCGTCATTATATCTACCAATACAAACCGCCCCAATGGGTCCCGCCCAAGGAATGTTAGAAACTGCTAGCGCTAAGGAAGCTGCGTTGATTGCCAATACCGTGGGGTCGTTATCGTCAACCGAAAGAACAGTTGTAATCACTTGCACCGCATGACGAATGCTGTGGTCAAAAAGTGGGCGAAGGGTGCGATCAATTGCCCTACTTCCCAGTATCGCTTCTTCTGAGGGCTTGCCTTCTCTTTTCATAAAACGTGAACCAGAAATTTTCCCAGAAGCGTAGAATCTTTCTGTGTAGTCAACTGTTAGGTTGAAAAAACCAAGCCCAGAGAGCTTGTCTTTAGACATACAGGCGGTAGCTAGAACTATCGTTTCGCCATATTTTAATATCACTGAACCATGAGCTTGCTCCGCTAAGTCCGTAAAAATAGCGGTTAAGGTTTTCCCACCAATTTCAACAGAGTACTCTTTTTTTTGCATATATTGCCCCACTCTTAATCGGGACTAGTTCGCCTCCAGACTAAAGTATTGTTCCCGATTAAAGCTTGTAGCGGAACACTACTGTCTGTCTAGAGGTGAACTGATTAACTTATAATTACTTTATTAGAGTAGCATTTTTGATTTAAAAATCAAATTTTTTCTAAACAGGAGAATTTTACTTTCCGCCCATCAAATATTTCCTAGGGTTCTCAGAGAGGTCAACAAAGTCGTCCACCGCTTCGCGAAGTTTCCCAGATGTTGATTTACTAAATGAAACAACCTCTACCTGCACTCCCATGGTCTGTAAATATTCCACAAGCGGAACAAAATCTCCATCTCCAGAAACTATGACAACTGAATCAAGTCTGGGTGCCATCTTAATTGCGTCCACCGCCAGACCCACATCCCAGTCGGCCTTTTTAGCGCCACCAGAAAATATTTGTAAATCTTTAGTCTTAGTTTCAATTCCGAGCTTGCCCAATGCTTCGAAGAAGTTCTTCTCATCTCCCGCCTCTGTAGTGATGACGTACGCTACCGCCCGAACAAGTTTTCTTCCCGAAACCGCATCTTTCAAAACAGCGCCGAAATTCACCCGCGCTTTGTATAAATTGCGAGCCGAATGGTATAAATTTTGCGTATCAATAAAAACCCCAACTCTTTGTTCCTTATGTTTTATGACTGTCATTGTATATAAAAATAAAAATTATTTATAAAAATATTAAAAATCAACCTATTAATAGTATAGCACTAAAAAGATTTATTAGATTTTAAAGACTGTGGAGCGCGACGGCGCGAGTACGAGGAATTTTTCAGCAGAAAAATATCCGTACTTTAAAATCTAAAAATCTTTGTTTACGCTAAGTCCATCTTCTTCATGAGCGCAGTGTAGCGAGTCTTGCTCTTGCGTTCTAGGTATTTCAAATGAGTGCGCCTGTCGGCCACCATCTTGATGAGCCCCCGGCGAGAATGATTATCCTTTTTATGTTTCTTCAAATGTTTGGCCAGCTCGTCAATCTGGGTGGAAATAATAGCCACCTGCACTTCCGGTGAACCGGTATCTTTATCGTGAGTTTGATTTTTCTTTATAACTCCTTGTTTCTTCTTACTCTTTATCATTGCCACATCTTAGCACAAAACTCCCCAAAATGCAAGTTATTAGGGAAATAAAGTGTGTCGCACAACAAAGATTATTCAACATCGAGACATCGAATAATCTGCAAATATTGAACAACACAACTAAGCATGTCGCACAATATTTGATATAATTACCTCATGGCATCGTTGAAACAACTCAAAACTCAGTTCTTGGAATATATAGAAATAGAAAGAGGTCGTTCGGTTAATACTGTCAGGAATTACGACCACTATCTTTCTCGTTTTTTAGATTTTATAAAAAATGATAATCCAGCGGATATAAATGATTCTTCGGTGCGGGAGTTTCGCCTCTGGCTCAATAGACAGAGCACTGGTAACAACAGAGCAACTGGTGAAACTCTGTCTAAAAAAACTCAAAATTATTATTTAATAGCCATCCGCGCATTTCTGAAATACTTGGCTCGGCAAGAAGTGAAATCCATGCCGGCCGAGAGAATAGAATTAGCTAAAGTGGGAGAAAGAGAGTTAGACCTCATTACCCGCGAAGAGCTAGAAAGATTATTAAACTCTCCCCAAGGAGAAAACCCGAAAAACCTCCGAGATAAAGCAATATTGGAACTTTTGTTTTCTACAGGACTCCGTGTTTCCGAGCTCTGTGCCCTAACTTCCGACATTGACCTTAAATCAGACGAATTATCTATTCGGGGCAAGGGTGGTAAAATTCGTGTAGTTTTCCTATCAGAAGAAGCAAAAAGTGCGGTAAAAAAATATTTAGGAGCTCGCAAGGATATGAGCGACGCCCTTTTTGTCCAAATTGGTAACGAATTTTCCGGAAAAGGCAAAGCCGTAAAAGAAAAACTGGACGTCGGCCCCCTCACTCGTCGTTCAATAGAAAGAATTGTGAAACAACACGCCATCAAAGCAGGAATTTCTAAAGTAGTTACTCCCCATGTCATGCGACATATGTTTGCTACCGACTTGCTTGGGAACGGGGCAGACCTTCGCTCTGTCCAAGCAATTTTGGGTCATGCAAATATCGGGACAACTCAGATTTATACTCATGTGACAGACAAGCACCTACGAGACATCCACAAGAAGTTTCACAATAAAAAGAGTAGAATATAAATATGGATTACCACGGACACAAAGAATATTTCGAGACAGCTTATAAAACAGGTTCGGACACTTGGCCACGTATGCCAATTGAGATCCAAGGCCTCAAGCTTATGGAACAGCTCCCCCTGGAAGCCATGATTCTAGACATCGGAAGTGGACGTGGGTTATTTGCAAAACACATGGCCGAAATGGGATTTCGCGTAATCGGCCTTGATTTTGAAGGTAATATTGTTAAAAAAGCTAATGCAGAAATAAAGAATTGGGGCCTTGAAGGTAAACTTAAATTCATGGAAGCAAACGTCCTGGACATTCCTTTTACGGATGCTAGCTTTGACGGAGCCTGCGATTTCGGACTTCTAGAAAACTTATTCAAGGAAGATTGGGAAACTTATGCAAAAGAAATTACTCGTATTTTAAAACCAGGGGGTTTTTATTTAAACGTATCCATCTCGAGAGATACAAAAAACTTTTTTGAATTTTCTCCAATGGCCTCAAAAGAGGGAGATTTTGAAAAATATGGAATATATTATCACTTTTTTGAAAAAGAAGAGATACGGAAAATTTTTCAAAACAAATTAAGTATAATTTCTCAAGAAAATACACCGATAAAAAAGCCACGAGACATGATTCTCCTTGAGACACTTTTACAAAAACCTCCCGGACAAAGACCAGCCACGGGCGAGGCTAAATAAACATGCGTATTATTTCTTGGAACACCCCAGTACTACAAAAATTCATCGAATGCATAAATTTTTGAGTACGGGGCGAGAAGTGGTAGAGTAAATTTATTATTTATAACTAATTTCATTAATTATTCGATATGCGTATTGTTAGTTGGAATATAAACGGCATCCGAGCAGTGCACAAAAAAGGGTTCTTCGTGCCTTTTATTAAAAAATACGCTCCAGACATTGTGTGTCTACAAGAAACAAAGGCAATGCAGAACCAAAGCGAGGTAGACCTGCCAGAGTATGAAGAATATTGGAATTCTGCATCGCGCAAGGGGTACAGTGGGACTGCTATTTTTTCCAAACATAAACCAATTAGAGTGATGCTTGATATTCCAGAGAAAATTGCGAAAAAATATAAGTTGGCAGACGACGGCTATGGAAATCCAAACAGCGAGGGCCGTGTCATTGTTCTCGAATATAAAGAATTTTATGTTGTAAGTGTCTACACTCCGAATGCAAAAGATGACCTCTCGCGTATTTCTCTGCGCTTCAAAAAATGGGACCCTGCTTTCCTCGCCTACATGCAAGATTTAGAAAAAGACAAACCAGTAATTTTCTGTGGAGACCTAAACGTGGCTCACACCGAGCTTGACCTTGCCAGGCCGAAGGAAAATATGGGTAGAAAGGGATTTACGGAAGAAGAACGCGAGGGTATCCAAAACGTGATAGATGCTGGTTTTGTTGATACTTTCCGTATTAAAACTCGCAGTAACGGCCACTACACCTGGTGGAGCCATTTTGCCAATGCGCGCGCCCGAAACGTCGGTTGGAGAATTGATTATATTTTCGTAAGTAAAAAATTAGCGAAAAAAATCAGAACTGCAAAAATCCTCCCCGAAGTTTTCGGTTCAGACCACTGCCCTGTCTTGCTTGAAATAAGTAAATAATTTATATTCCTTAACATATCATATATGATAGTCTAAGGTTTTTGGGCAATTCTCCATAATATTTCAAATCTATTCCTTTCTTCCTTGGTTAAAGTTGAATTTTCTACTATTGTAGCAAATGGCTCATCTTCCGAATGTGCAATATAGATGATTGAATCTGATAAAATATTCATTTCAGTTTGTTGGTCGAATATATCTTTTGAAAGCAATCTGGTCTGCCTTAATATTTTTTCATCTTCTTTTATTACTTCCCTACCAAGTGGTGTATCGGAAATTATCGCTCTCACTTTTATTTTCTTTGAGACTCTAAGTTTCACATAATCATTAATCATGTTTTGATACCGAACATATACTTCCGGAGTACCATAAATTAATATTTCGCTATCTTCTGGAAGATTCAGAGTCAACCTATATGCCTGCTCTACCCCACCAACACCTTCGAACATCCTGACGTGTGGCTTCGAATGAGACTTACTTGTGAGAGCATTCAACTCGTGCATTGAGTCTACTAGCTTGTTTTGCTTTATTTTAAGATTAAAAAACAAATCATTCGGACTGATGACGGAATAAATCGCTTTACCGGTTCTTTCACTCATGCTGGCCAGTCCCTTAGTTATAAGATCCTTCATAACCACATAACAAGTAGTCCTCTTCACTCCCGAAACTAAGGAAATATCCCAGATAGAAGCAGTACCTAGTTTAAGACAAGCTAAATAGACCAAAGCTTGATTTTCTGAAAATCCAACACCAGTCAAGACTTTAACAATATGTTCAGAAATTTGCGGATCTTTTTGTTGTTTTACTGTTGTCATTTTTAATGACAGTATTATAGCAAATGGTGGAAACAATGCAAGTATTAAATTATACCTTTATTTTAAAGGATAATATAGAAAAGTAGCTTTTGTTTAATAAATAAATTAATGTCATAAATCTTGACAGTAGCAATAATTTATGCTAATATTTATGCGAGAAAGTGAAGTTCATTGAAAATCCATGACCCTTCCGGGAGGTTGAAATGTCGATGACAAAGGCAGACAAAATGCAGATCGTTTGGGACATGATCAAGAAGTCACATCACACGACAGAAGGAAACCTGGGGTGCATGAGTTGCGACTTCTATCAACCTCTTAAAGAGGAGTTAGGTGATAATTACAATTTCTACTACGTGTACGTATTCGCTCTGGAGAACCTTCTCGAGGTTCTCGGTGTGAATGTGGAAGCTCTGGCACAGAGCTATGGGTTTACAAGGAGTGAATTCCGACGCTCTATTCCAGACATGTGCCTTTCAACTAAGGAGTTTCTGTCCAGAGTCGAGAACTGCTTGCCTGAAGAGCCGTAGGCCCGCGCGTCAGCCGGGCAAATCTTGGGCCAGTCGGCAATCGTCGACTGGCCCTTTGTATTTTCTAAAACATAAATTTATGTTATATTTTAACCATGAAAGCAAACAGGTTAGAACAATTGTCAGATGGAATATTTGCCATAGTCATGACTATCCTTGTTTTTGAGCTAAGGGTTCCGGAACTCGGGGCAAATTCTGGGAATACAGACCTCTGGCAAGCTCTCGTTAACATGGCGCCATTCTTTCTAAGTTATGTTCTCGCATTCGCAATGCTCTTTACCTATTGGCGGGCACATCATTTCTTTATTTCCATCTATGCTAAAAATATAGATATGCCCCTTACCAACATAAACGCGATTTTTTTACTTTTTGTCAGTGTTGTTCCATTCTCCACTTCTCTGCTGGGACGAGCAAGCAACCTTGAATTGCCTATAATAATTTTTTCTTTGAATGTTATCGCTATTGGCTTTAGCCTTTACATGATGAGAAATTATGTCTTCCGCTCTCCACATATTAAAAATATAGAAGTAGGCCATGCGGAAATAATGCGAGGCACTATTCGCACTTTTGTTCCAATCTTTTTCGCCATGGTAGCAATACCCCTTTCTTTCTGGAGCAAGGAACTAGCTCTTCTCCTTTTAACCGCCGCCATCTTATTTAATTTTTCTCAAACGAGTACCCACCTTTTTAACAAATTCATTAAGTAAGTTTTTTTGATGCAAAAAGTTTGCAAGAACTGCAAAAAAGATTTCGAAATAAGAAAAGAAGATTCTATTTTTTATGAGCAGATAAAAGTTCCCCCGCCTTCGCATTGCCCGGAATGCAGAATGCAGAGACGGCTTGCTTTCAGAAATGAAAGAACTTTGTATAAAAGAGTTTGCGATTTGTGCAAGGAAGAAAAAATATCTATTCATCCTTCCGGAACCTCTTTCCCTGTTTATTGTCACCCGTGCTGGTGGAGCGATGGCTGGGACCCAACTACCTATAAAACAGACTACGACTCTAGTCGATCTTTTCTGGAACAATTCGCGGAATTAAAAAATAAAGTTCCCCGTATGGCGCTTCTTTCTCTCCATAGCACGAATTCTGATTACGCCAACAATGCAGGACACAACAAAAACTGTTACCTAATTTTTGCGGCCGAATACAACGAAGACTGTCTTTACTCTCGTTTGATTCAGCGTTCCAAAAATTGCATGGACTGCGCTTTCATTTATGATTCAGAACTTTGTTATGAGTGTGTTGACTCCCGACGGTCATTCAAGTGTCTTTTTAGCGAACGTTTGCAGGATTGCGTGGATGTTCTTTTTTCTTTTGATATGCGCAACTGTCAGAACTGCATCCTGTGCACCAACGGTCGTAACTTGACTTATTGCATTGAAAACAAACAATATTCCAAAGAAGAATATGCAAAGAAAAAGGCTGAAATTCTAAAAAATTATGAATCAATCGAAAAAGCAAAAAAGAAATACGAAGAAAAAAGAGGAAAGGCAATTGTTAAATACACCTTTGCTACCAAGTGCAAAAATGCTACCGGGGACTATATGTACAATTGTTTTGACGGAGTCCAAATATTTGACGCAACAGATGTAAAAAATTGTTCTTATGTTGCCGATGTCGAATCTCCAATCGACTGTCAGGATTGCAATAACATTTATTACAAACCGGAGCGTTGCTACAACATAATGGGAAGCATTAGTAGCAACAATTCAATTGTGGGCACTTACCCCATGTATTGCAACGAAACACACTATTCTGACAGTTGTCATAATTGCGTAAGTTGTTTCGGTTGTGTTGGACTGCACAAAAAGAGTTTTCATATTTTAAACAAGGAGTATTCAAAAGAAGAATATGAAAAATTAAGGACAAAGATCATCACAGAGATGACTGCTGATGGGACATACGGGGAATTTTTCCCGCCATCGTTCTCTCCTTTTGGTTACAATGAAACTCTGGCGCAAGAATATTACCCAGTGACCGAAAAAGAAGCCAAAGAAAAAGGATTTAATTGGCAGGAGCAAACTACTGGGACATACGGCAAAGAAACGATTAAAGAAGAAAACATGCCAGAAACCTTAGAAGAAGTAACCGAAGATATTTTGAAAGAAATTCTAGTATGCACAGATTGTAAAAAGAATTTCCGAATTACAAAAGCAGAATTTGATTTTTACAAGCGGATGAACTTGCCCTTACCGCATAAAGATTTTGAATGCCGACACCAAGACCGCATGGCTAAAAGAAATCCGCGCAAACTTTGGCCTCGTTCCTGTATGTGCGAACTAAAAAACCATCCTCATGGAGGAAAAAAGTGTGAAAATGAATTTGAAACATCATACTCCCCTGATAGACCGGAAACTGTATATTGCGAAACGTGCTATCAACAAGAAGTTTCTTAAAGATTTTTATTTCTTCTCACAAGTATTTTTCTGATGAAAAATCTCGCGAGCCCTCCTCGCCTCGTCAGGCTCCGGCCTTGCGATCGGGCCCTTTCCCCGATCTCACTCCATGTTTACTGTGCAATTTTTCTATTTCTTCTTCCTCCAGTTCTTCTTTTTTTTCTTTGCCTCTGTCTCCCAGAACTTTTAACGCGCCGTCGGGCAGGCCATTCAACGATTTTGCTAATTCCGAAAGATGTTCAATTGTGTTTTTCGTGGGATCGTCCAGAACTTCTTCTAGTAATGCATTCAAAATCCACCCCATTCTTGGTCCGGGTTGGATTTTTAGTTCTTTCATCATAAATTCTCCATTGATTTTAAGTTGCGAGACGGAAATCGGGTCGCGTAGCGCCTCTTCTATCATGGCAAAGTATTTCCGCAAGCGATAGGGTGCTTCTTTCTTCTTCATCCCCACTCGGTCGCATTCACGGACATTCATTAGAGCCCAAATATTTTCTCTCCCCACTTTTGTAATAATTCTTCGCACGGCAGAAAGAGTAATTAACTCTGTGTCTGAGAAAAACATGTGATTGCGTACAAGCTTTTCCACTAACTCGGTTTCTTTTTTGGGAAATTTCAATCTCTCCATTATTTTTTTCGCCATCCGTGCACCGATAACTTCATGACCATAAAAAGTGTATTTTTTCTTGTCTGTCGACGGAACTGCTACTCGTCTACTTCTGGGCTTACCAATATCGTGGAAAAGGGCAGAAAGCCTTGTTTCTAAAGGCCAATTTTTGTCTGCCGAGTGTTGTAGGGCATGCAGTAGGTGCTCCCAAACGTCATAAATATGTTCACCCAACTGTTCACAACCCATCCCCTCTTCTAGCTCTGGAATGATGTGTTTGAGTAACCCCAACCTTTGAAGCATCACCACTCCAGAAGAGGCATTGGCACTAGTTATTATTTTTTCAAATTCATCACGAATTCTTTCGACAGATATATTTTTTATCAACTTAGAATTTTTTAAAATACTTTCTGTGGTTTCGTGTGAAATAGAGAAATTTAATTGGACAGCAAAACGAACGGCACGCAACATTCGTAGTGCATCTTCCTTAAATCTTCCATCCCCGCTTCCTACTGTCCTTAATACTTTATTTTGAATGTCCTTTAGCCCATCATAAAAATCAAATACATGTCCTTTAGAATCTAACGCTATCGCATTTACAGTAAAATCACGTCTTTTAATATCGTCCTCGAGTTTGTCGCTAAACTTTACTTCGTCTGGATGTCTAAAATCGCTATATTTTGTTTCAATTCTATAGGGAGTAACTTCGATTATGTCATATTCGCCTGTTCCTCGTGAAACTCCTTCAGGGGGTGTTTCACGAGGAACATTTTCCTGCGCAGGCAGGCATACCCCTACTGTCCCAAAGGTGTTTTCGTACACAGTTTTCTCAAATAGTCCCATTATTTGCTCTGGAGTTGCGTTAGTGGTCACATCCCAATCTTTGGGTGTTATCCCCATAACAAGGTCTCTCACACAACCACCCACCAAATATGCCTCAAACCCGGCATTTTCCAAAGTACTAGTTACATGTGAAACTTCTTTAGGTATTTTTTCTATTATTTTTTTATTAGTTTCCATTGGACTTTTTTGTGCCCCTGGAGGGAATTGAACCCCCATCGCTGGTTCCGAAGACCAGAGCTCTATCCTTTAAGCTACAAGGGCATCTTTAATTTATACCACTTAAATTGTTTTGCCGTTTTTCGTCTGTGGCAATTAGCACACCTTACTTCACATTTATCAATTTCTTCTTGAATTTTGAACAACGGCATTTGAGCCCTCTTTAACTGTGAGACCGCCTTTAGTTTGGGCACTGACCCTTTGTGGTCAAATTCTAATACCGTAAGATCTGTCTCGCCACAGTCTACACAAGGATTTTTTGACAAATGCTTAAAAAGAAAAGAATTAACTTCGTCACGCAAATTTTTGTTACGCTTTTGGGCCTTTAACAAATAATATTGCTTATTTGTATTATAATGATTTTTAATTAATAAGCGAGTACACTCTTTACATTGAGATTGTCTTTGATTTAGGGCTTTTATTTTAAAATTAAATTCTTCTATATTTTTTTCCTTTTTACATCTTGAACACTTTTTCATTCAAAGATTATATCATAAACGACTTCGAAAAACAACAATATTCCGAAGTTATTTAATTGCAAAATTTTATATAAAAGATTATAATCAATTTGTTTTAAATGCGGTCATCGATTAATGGTAGGTCAGGACATTGCCAATGTTCAGGTTGGAGTTCGATTCTCCATGGCCGCACCCAAATTAGTTTGTCCTTTACATTCACCTTGTGGTATAAGGATTTTGTACAAAACTGTGGATAAGTATGTTAGTAATGTTTATAAAGGACATATTCTAAAATTGTCTTTTAGGGGTCATTTTGTTAAAAATATGTTGAAAAATAGGGATATTTTTATAAAAGACACAAAAATAAATA
>Ga0209542_10006865_pt1 | contig 21954 bp, 22 predicted proteins | sample RifCSPhighO2_01_FD_184028 | JGI IMG/M metagenome (GOLD analysis project Ga0209542, IMG submission 184028) | Soil microbial communities from Rifle, Colorado - Rifle CSP2_plank highO2_0.1 (SPAdes) (version 2) | ecosystem: Environmental > Terrestrial > Deep subsurface > Rock core/Sediment ... | reverse complement strand
ATTCAACTGCTGTCGGACCAGCGCTATCGTTTGCGGTAAATTGTTCGGAGCTCTGTGGACGCCACTGTAGAACCTGCGAGGTCATCCCCTGCGCTTGTGCTTCCTGCGCAAGGATACTCACGACGGTATCGATCTGTTCTTGCGAAAGACTCGAAGCGCGCGGGTCGCTTAGTATCATGCCGCGGATGGTGGCACGGAGCTCGGCCGTGCTTTCCTGCGCACCCAAGATCGAGGGCGCTGCGACGCACATGAGGAGAACTGCGAAGAGGATGCCGAGGATGCGTAGGGAGTGGGTAGAACGGAGCATATGTAGACTATACCATCCGAAAATCTCACTGCTCGATGATTATAGGAACGATGTTGACAGTGACGCTCTTGGCGAGCGAGGAGTCATCGAGGCCTACGCACGAAAGCGTATAAACGGTCTGCGCTGTGATGGGAGTCGATACACAACCCTGGCCATCAACCGAATGCGTACATGTCGCTGCCCCAGACGAAAAACCCGACCATGAATTACCGTTCGTGCCCGTTACCGTGCATGAATTTACGAAGGACGCGCTCCACGAGACAATCGTTGTACTATTTTGTCGGACAAGTGACGGCTTTGCTTGTATCGTTCCTTGCGGTTGTGGGGGGGGAATACATCTGTCATACGCGCACTCGAACGCGCAACGCTCTAGGAGATAGTCACGTTTGGGGGTGCACTGAGGAGCCGGCAACGTTTCTTCATGTCTCCAAAGATCTTTACCTCTACATTCGTTGTAGGAATTGCATTGAGTTGGATTGGGAATGCACTGCCCATTCTCGAGATGATAGCCTATGTCACATTGATATTGGCACTTTGGAGCACCGCAATTCAATACAAGGGTGCGTGGCGTATCCCTGCTCAAGCCTATCCCGTCTCTCAAGCACAATTGCGCGTGTGCGGGCACGACACCGGTACAAGAGTGAGGGGTTGTAGGCTCGCATACATTACCCACCTTTTCATAACCTTCGGCGCATGTGTACTCGCACTTAGGAGCACTGCCCACGGGGTCGCTGCAATTTTCTGCAAGCGTGCGGGTATGGGGTTTGTTGCTATCATCGAGATTTGCGTCATCCCCTGCGCACAAATTTGCATCCGAGGGGATTGTGCCCGCACACGAGGCGGGCCTGACCGCAAGTCTTCTCCAACACGAGAACGTAGGACCGGGGATGATCCCGAAAAAGTGCTGTCCGGAATAGACGTAAGTGGTAGATTGTACCGGCGACACAGATCTCACTCCCTGCCGTGGGACCTGTCCGATGTCCGGACTGATCGAACCAACGGTCCTAGAGGGAGGGACAAGAAAATCGTGCAGGGCGGTGTTCCACGAGAGTTGGCTCGTCTCTCCGGCCGAAATCGTTACAGGGTCAACATAGATATTGCAATTACTCCTCGGTTCCGGAGGGGGCTCTTCGTCGCATTGCCCTACATAGTGCGGGTCCGAAGGGCATGACGCAGGGACGATGGCAAGGCCACTTGCCGATGTATCAGTGAACTTCGCTTCGGGAGAAGTAAATGCGGGTGCTCCCCTTACGAAGAAGGTGCCTCCAACAAAAAACAGCGTCAGCACAAGTAGTGCGACGAGCGGGATACGCCACCGAACCACACCCTCGATTTTCGAATATTTCATCATACGCGGTGCTTACCCACTATTGTACCGTGCTTGAGGCAGCTTTTGTCTCGATCATGTGCATATTGTTCTCGACAGCCGTTTTGAATGTGGCGAGTCCGGTCGATGCAATTTTCGGATCGTTGCCGGGGTACGCAGTGTGCCACTCGTTTTCTGACACTTTTTTTACCGATTCAGATGCTTTGCGTATCGATATGAGCGCACGCTCGTATTCACCGATCTCGAAATGAGCGATGGCATTTGCGTTCAAGAGCCATGGATTGTCGGGAAACGTGCTGAGTGCGTCGTCGGTGACGCGAGCAGCTTCCGTGTGCCTCCCTGCTTTCAGCAGTACCCATGCATAGTCAGTAATGCCAGCCCAATTTTTTGTCGTCAAAAGACTTAGGTATAGTTCATAATCCCTCGCGGCATCGTTGTAGCGACCCATATATCCTTCGACGAGCCCTCGAACATAAAATGACGAAGGTACTGGGTTTGGGTTATTTTCCAGCTCTAAGTTGATACGAGCGAGCGCCAACTCAAAATCGCCCCGGAGAAACGCGATACGGGCAAGTTGATGTTGAACATTCGGGTACGTAGAATCCATCGCAAGGGCACGTTCAAAATAGCGGCGGGCTTTTTCGACGTCGTACAATTTCGGCTTTTGTGCATCAAAATGGCGTGAACCGTATTCGAAGGCGCGTTCAGCTGTGGGGTTGATGATGAAAAGTGTGTTTTCGATTAAAGTGCTCAACGGACCGTTGGCCTTCTGAGCACTGATAAGGAGCAGGATAACAAGGACGATTACGAGCCAGAAGGATAATCGAGCATTTCTTTTAACAAGAAGTTCCATCGAGTATCGTGGCATGCAACGACCTTTGATACTTCCTCAAGAACCTCCTCCATTTCCTCCGGCTCCCCCATCAGCACCGCCCCCATCGCTGTCGCCGTCACTATCTCCATCCCCATCGCTAGTGGTGTCCGCATAAACATGCTGGAGAAGTGTGGGATGATGTCCGTCGATTTTTACGCTAAGCCCGTCATGAACTCTGTATCCCAAAAAACCGATGACGCCGGACAACCCCGCAAGAAGCACATACGCGCTCAAGCGCATGGTTTTCTTCACCGTGTCTTCAATGTATCTCATAACTTCGTTTGGAATGATATCATCTAAAATCCTCCTCTGTCCACCTTCCGATTTTTTCGATAAGAACGCCTTTAAGACGCGGGTCTACGTTGTTCGCCATATACACAATTGGCTCACGGCACATATTGGTCATTTGATCGGAAAGCGCGGCAATAGCCCATCTCCGGGCTAAATCCTCATCAGAAAGGGTGTATATGTGTCCGAGTGCACCCCGAATAGCTTGCTTACGCACCTCACTTAGTGGCCTGCTCTCCAAGAGACCTGCCGCACATGCATATCGATATGCGGCCTGCGCACTAAAAATGGGCGCGCTGAACGCCGCATTATGGAATTGTTCTTCATATCTAAACACCTCATCAACCGCAGTGTACACATCAGATACGGGCACAAGGTCAACGAGTGCCAAGTGCGTCAATGTCATGACTCTATTGTAAAGTGCATAAATAACTCCGGTCTTGTACACATTTTCTGCGACCGACTCGGCCACAGCATTCTCGAGGAGCGGAAGCGCATGCTTGTATGCAGCGTGCATTTTTTGCGCATATTCTGCATTCTTATCCCACAACGACCGGTCTTTCGGGTAGTATGCAGCGATATAACGGGCCACAGACATACCAGATATATGGGAGGGGTGGAGTTGGTATGATCGGCCAAAGCCAAGAACCGTTGCTCGATGCACATCGTTGCTTGTTTTAAGTGGGGTGGTCACAGAAATTATTTCCTCGAATCGTCCAGGGGCAAAGACGTGCGTCCGAACAAATTCGGGATCAACAGAACCGTCACCGATGTGTGAGGCGACATGCCACATGGCATCCGATAAGGCCGCCGCCCGACATTCATTGCCGAAGGTGTTGTCGTTGTAGATCTCGGCATACATTCGCATCGCTTCTTCCTGGCTGAAACGGAGGTTCTTCGAGGCAAGCTCGAGCATCGCCGAACATTCCATATCGGGTCCGGCCAACCGAGCTTCATCAAGTACGTTCTCGAGCTTTCCGATAGCTGCATCGTAGTCTCTTGTAACCCAAAAAAGTTCATTTGCGTCGGTAATAGTATTGCCGACTTCTTCACGTATCGCATCCCGATCACCAATGAATCCGCCCTGCCATAAAATGGCGCCTAGAATGCCTGCCGCGAGACCTCCCAGTACGAGTAGGATTGGCAGTCTGAAACGGTGCACAGGATCTGCTTCCGGTGTGCCGAGACGTTGACCATTGGTCGGTCGTTCCATAGAAGCAGGGGACATGACGAGTCAATGGTACCACTGCCAAATCGAATGCCGTAGTTCTTATCCACACTACTAATCATGGGAATGGGTGGGGCAGTGTATTGCGCATCGACCCTTTGCTACTTTCAAACCTCTTCTCCAAGAGTGCGAGTGGAACATTTCTGGTATCGTGATACATCGGTAGTAATTTAGTGACAAAAACCTTCACTGAATGAAAGCCTAGATCCGCCAAAATTTGATCTGCGCTCTCGACATAATATATTTCCTTTCCACTCTCTCGTATCAGGCGAACCACGTGCGCAAGAATCTCACTCTCTGCGCTTTCCGACAGATCTGAAAAGACAGCCAGCATTGTATCGTATGATTTTGTCTCGCCACTCAAGAAGAAGTCGATCGCCTCAGGCAGCTGCGAAGCCCACCAACTCAGACGCTCTGCATCCTGGAGTGGGGTTTTGAGGGGCTCATAGTTCTCTGGAAGCTCATACTCTGTCCGATAGTGTGATAGCCAGTGGTGCATGCTCAACGCCTCTTCAAGCGCTGAGTGGATCGCCTCTTCGAGAGTAATGCTTGATCCTGAACCACAGCAAATGGACGCATGGGGACTCGTGCGAGAGGTAAGGACACAAAAAACGCTGGGAATCGGTATATCGAGCGGAGTTATGTTCAGAAGGTGAATTTTAAAGTCGAATTGTTGTATTACATCGATTAGATCACGAGTTTTCCCCGACCGCATTGAGGCCGGATCAATTTGTTCCGGGGCAGAGCCGGTAAGCCAGTGCCAAAAAAAACCGTCACGCTGCACACATTCATAGAGGGCGCGAAGTAATGCTCCTTCTTTTGTGAAGTAGCCCGCTCCCCCGTGCGTACCCCGAGCCCGGAGAAGGGGTTCGCCTTTCATCCGCTTATATCTCCAATATACAAGCTGAGAAGGAATGAGTACTTCCTGCTCCTCAGGCGGAGAGGACATCTTCTTTCCCCATATCCAACGAAACGGGACGCGATCGGAGATGCGACCGAGAGACGTCCGCGCTGTCCGTTGCGCGTCTGAAAACGCGTTTATATCATCGACTTCTGCAAGGGGCAGAGATTTCGTCTTCAGCTCTTGCATTGAACCGACCACGCTGTCTGTATTATGATAGTAGAGAAAAGGTACACGCTCTAGACATTCTCCAATACACGTGGAAACCGCCGTATCGTAATCGAGTGAAAACCCTCGGGCTATGCCGGGTACCGCGGGTGGATTGCCGTCAGAATCCCTATCTCGAAATGCGTGAAAACCGAAAAAATAATAAAGGGGTGGTTCTTGGACTGCCGGGTACGATAACGTGACGTGGTCTACATATCTTCGATCCACGAGATACTCAAAGAGTCTTTTCCACTGCGCCGTTAGAACACCGACGCTAACCGTCGTCTGCCCCTTTGGTTGCACTGGTTTAACAAAAGCAAACGCCGTCCGCAGAATGGCACGCTTGAGACGTGAAGGAAGGTATGGTTCCCTAAATCGAAAGTTATCATTTGCCGCACGGAAGTTGTCACTCCAACGTTTGCTTACACCTTTGGGGAGAGACACCGGCACATGCCCATCCCCGTCCCAAATGCGCTCCCATGTCTTCATAATGCCAGTGTAACCGATATAAGAAGCGGGCCGGGAGAGGGATCCCCCGGCCCAGCGATCGCCGACATGCGATCAGCGTTGGCTTGTCTTGAAGCCACCGCAGCGGCCTTCCCGCTCCCGCGACCACGGCGTGGTCGCGTATTTGTTGCAGGCGAGCGCCATGCACTCGTTGTACGATTTCGGCACCCGACAGGCCTGGATAATCTGGCCTCGGGTAATCTTCTTCGCTGCCGACGAGATATCGGTCGCAGAAGTCGTCAGTGCTGGCATCGTGAGCATTGCGCCCACCACGGTTAGCAGAACAGTGAGCCTTTTCATGGCTCCTCTCTTTCTCTCGCACCTAGGCGAGCAGCTGGATGCAAATCAAATTGCAGTCACTTGCTCGCCTACGAGAGCTATCTCACGAAAGTGTACACTATCAATATCTGACTGTAAACTGTGCTCTGTGTCAAATTTTCTCATGCGGTCGACGATCGTGATAGAATGTCCTAAAATATGGCCAAGAAAGGACATCTTGCGGTTGTCGCACGCCTTAAGAGCACCCTCGAAAGTGGTGCTTATGTCCGGGCAGAAAACGAGACCATCGTATCTCGAGGCAGCCGCCAAAAGAGGGAGAGCGGCTGGCTCTTCGATGTACGAAGGATTCTCCTCAAACCTGATGCGCTCGAAGATATCGGCAATGTTTTCTGGGAAACTTTTGGTAGGAAACAAAAGATGCAGATCGGCGGTATCGAGACCGCGGCAATTCCGCTCGTAACCGCACTCGTCATGCAGGGTGCGAAGCAAAATATCGACGTCTCGGGTTTTTTCATCAGAAAATCCCGAAAAAAAGACGGCTTGATGAGGATGGTGGAAGGAGACCTCCGTGACAACGTGGAGATCGTTCTCGTTGACGATCTCATCAATAGCGGAAAAAGCCTCATAAGGCAAGTCGAGGTGCTTGAAGCGCTTGGACACTCAGTGACTGCAATCTGGACGCTGATACGCTTCCGCGATCCTGAGTACTATCAGTACTTCCACGACAAGAAAATCGCGATGCATTCTGTGTTCGAACTGAATGACTTTAAGAAAACGCTTGGGATAGAAAATTTGGATCGAAAGGAAAAATCAGTGCGACATGATTCATTTCGGATTATCTGGAAGTTCCAAAGTAAAGATCCGAGCTACCAGTACGTGGTTCCAAAATCCGATCCCACGATAGATGCGGAGCGCGTGTATGTGGGCTCTGACGCAGGAGTGATGTGGGCACTGAACCAACAAGACGGATCTGTCGTATGGTCAAAGAAAATTGCTTCTCATGTAAAAGGAAAGGGTATTTTCTCTTCTCCAGTAGTCCATAATGGCTTCGTCTATTTCGGGGGGTACGATGGAAACACCTACGCACTCGATGCAAAAACAGGAAAGACGAAGTGGGTTTCATTCGAGGCTGACTGGGTCGGCTCATCTCCTGCCCTCGCGGAAGACCTTGGACTCGTCTTTATCGGTCTCGAATATGGTTTGTGGCGCAAGCGCGGAGGAATCGCCGCAATCGACATGAAAACTGGGAAAACAGTCTGGGCGTATCGCGAGATGCCCTGTTACACTCACTCGTCACCCCGCTACATACAAGAACATAGACAAGTAGTCATAGGTTCCAACGATGGAGCTGCGTACCTTTTCGATGCCAAGACCGGCTCCCTCGTCTGGAAATTCGAGTCGGGCACGCCGTCGAAGGCTGAATTGGAAAGCGGTTTCAGCGCACATGATATCAAAGAGTCCTTCGCATACGATGTAAAACGCGATCTCATCGTCTTCGGAAATGGAGCTGGAAATCTCTTCTTTCTTGATAGACTCACGGGTACATCGGTCGGACAATTCGAGGCAGAATTCGGATTTTATTCGACACCAGTGTTACACAACGACACAATATTCGCTTCGTCTTTAGACAAAAACCTCTACAGTATCAGCCTTGATACATTCGAGGAGAAGTGGCGCTGGCATGCGGGTGCGCGGATATTCGCGACCCCGATCGTAATCGAGGGCTCTATTTACCAAGGAGCAAATACAGGCCGGTTGACGGAAATTGACCCTGAAACAGGGAAAGAAGTCTCGTTTGTAACGCTCACGGAGCGTATTACTAATCGCGTCGCATACAATCAAGCCACAAAACGTTTCTTCGTCCCCACATTCGCGAACGAACTCTACTGCCTCGAGAAAGCTGACCGGCATTGATGCGTTCTCTAGAGCCATCGTAGGATCCGCGCTTGGATCGCGCCGAGCGTGTGCGCTGTGCGCGCAAGAAGTGCGACCCGAGCGCTTCGCAAGAAACGACGAATGTGAAATATCTTCCTGAACCACCTCCGCAGTCTTTTTTGAAAACCTTTCGCAAGGGCCCTCTCGTGTTCTTCGAGCAGAAAATCGACTTGCAGCATTTTTGAGAGACGCGTGACGCTCTGAGGGACAAAGCAAACTGGTGCTTTGCGCATTATGACCATGCGCAGAAAATGTTCGAGTTGGGCGTTCGAGCGGATCTGCTTGATCGAGGGGATGAGACTCTTTCGGTATGAGATCGCAGAGAGCGCACCGGCCGGATTATGGTCCGGAAGTTGATTGACTACCTCGTAGAATTCGGATAAGAACTCTCGCCTAATCGGAACGCCGAGTGTCCTTGCGATCTGGCGATGGCGGTACTCATCGAACGGCGTGCTTGCCTCCATTGCGGCACATACGTAGCCGCCCGCGCCACCGATCTGGGGATTTCGTTCGTAGGCAAGATAGAGTGTTGAAAGCCAGTCGGAGGGCAGCACGCAGTCGTCGGTTGCAAAGCAGATAATTCTTCCCTTCGATTCGGCGATTGCACAGGCTACGTGCGTACCCAGTGTTTCCCCCTCCAAAACCTCGATTAGCTCATATCTCTCTTTAGGAAAATCTTGTTCCCCGACTGAGCGCAGCGCCTGAGGTCGATATTCGCTTTTGTGCGGCAACACGATCACGCTGAACACCACGCCTGTTTCTTCTTCCAGAATGCGTCTTCGGAAATCTTCCTGTATCGGAAGATACTCCTCCAGCCATGCGAGTGAACGCTTCGGCCGGCGAAGGACATTCGTCGTGTAGTGTTGGATGGCGTGGTATAGGAAAGGCTTCTCTTCGATGGAGGCCTTCGCAAATGCTCGGATGGACTCAGCGCCACGCCTTCCTGCGCTGCCGTCCCGATGGGCAAACAATTTCTTAGCAAGTTCTTTTCGTTTTGCTTCTGCAGTGTCATGTACAAAGACCCGCTCAACGGTCGGCAATAACTCTTTCGCCACTGTGATCGTTTGCACCGTACCATCTCTCTTTATTCTTTGTTCTATCGAACCGGAAAACGTGAGAGCGCCCCCAACACCGCGACGATACACACGCGTTCCACGGTGAGCGGTGTCGAGATACTCGGAGCTATGGAAGTCCGTGACGACAATCGGTTTGTTTGCAAGGACCGCATCAAAAATAGCACTTGAATTGTCGCTCACAACTACGTCTGCAATTTTTAGGAGCGGAAGAAGATCTGCGTCGTCTTTGAGAAGAATGATCCTCGGGTGCGTAAGAGCCTCTACCCTCCATGGCTCTTCGCGCGGCGTGTAGTAGTGAAGCTTTACGACAAGATTGTACGTGCCTGCAATACGTTTCAGGGTCTCTGCGAGCATATCAATGGAGGAGAGATCGCTATGCGTCGGCAAGTAGAGAATGGTTTTCTTTTTTGGATCCAACCGTTCCGTGACCTGCATTACGTCGCTCATATCAATTGACTCGTTAAACCAGTCATCGAACTTCGGGTTTCCGACAATGACTGATTTTGTGATCAGTGAATAAAAGCCGTGATCGTATTCACCATATGCCAGTACAAGATCAAAATTTGTCTTACGTAGATCAAATTGCGTTAGTTCTTTGCCAGCCCCGTAAGTTATTTGTACTTTCTTCCTGGGGAGATTCTCCGAGCGTGTTATGCTCCCACGCCACCATACCGAAACAAGTACTTCGTATTTCGAGAAGAATTTTTCAAGATACGACGCGTAGCGATAATCGTCGTACTGCAGTACACGGTAACGCGCCCCGTGTTTCGTTAAAAGCTCCTCAAGGGCCGGCAGAATGTCTTCGGTTTGACGGTTCGGAAAAAACACACCGAGATCGATAATGAATTCTGCCTGATCGTATAAATGTTTGTAGACATTCTTGTAGACATAAAATTGAAAGGGATAGTAAATAACAAAACCAATCGTCGCATCCTGGTTAGAGCGGTCGGTAAGAGTTTGAGTGCTTTGCTTTCGCTGCATATTTTTTTATAATGAAGGCATCGAGCGGATAGGTCAACTTGATATTCGGGTGTCTCGCCTCGTGACTTCCGGTTACATGTCTGCCGTCCCGCGAAATCAGTTCCGTGAGATCGAGTGAGTCATGGAGGGCCCCTGTCTTGGCATGCCACTTCTTATACATCTCCTCTGCGACCTTTCGTGTGTAGATGAACGGAGTTTCTCCAAAACAATACTTCCCTCGATTTATGCCTCGAACAAATTTCCCTCGCTTCTCGAAAAGACTCTCCGCAAGAGGCTTTCCGAGAACCCCAGCATCCCACCCTCCCTTCACGAAAGCGCGGACCAGACCTCGGATATCATCGGGATGGACCAGCGGTCGAACCGCATCATGGACAAGGAGCGTCCTAATGGTCGTATCCTGCAATACGCGCTCGATGCCTTTGAAGATCGAATCGATACGCCTTCGTCCTCCCACGATAACAGATATTGGAATGCTGTCTGGAAGATACCGTTTTATCTCCCGCCTTGTCCGCGCCACGAACGCTTCGGGAGAAGCAATCACAATATGTCCAAGCGTTTTCCCGCACGCATCGAAAAATGGCCGAGTCGCATGTACGAACACGGGGCCGTGGCCGAGCCTGAGGTACTGCTTTGGTGTCATGTGTCGGAAACGTGTCCCCGAACCCGCTGCGAGAATGATGAGCGCGGTATGCGAATGTTGCCGCATATCAGCTTAAAAATAACCCGCCATTCACGTGCAGCGTCTGCCCTGTGATGTACGATGCATCGTCAGATACAAGGAAGACGACGGTTCGTGCAATCTCGTCAGGCGTACCAAATCTCCCGGCGGGGATACTTGCTTTCTTTCTCATAAGCTCTTTTGCGTCGGTGTGCTCAGTCAACATGCGCGTCTGGATAAAGCCGGGGACGATGTAATTGACACGGATACCGGGAGCCAGAGCCCTGGCGAGGTTTTTTGTGAAGCCAAGGAGGCTCGTCTTACTCATTGCATAGAGCATATTGCGCAAACTACCCCCGATGAAACCGTTTGGTGTCCCGATCGTAAGGAGAGAAGCTCCTCTCTTGAAACACCGCCCCGCAAGGAGACGCTGCGTGATGAGAAGCGGAGCCTTAGAGTTGACAGAAAAGATGTTGTCATAATCCAGCGTCGTGATATCGCGATACTGTTTCTTCTCGTTGACGCCCGCGCAGAAAATAGCGGCGTCGATTCCCCCCATGGCTTGTGCGTACTCCGTCGCTTTACACACACACACCTCGAGCTGTACTGGATCGGTGAAATCCGCTTGAATGAGGTGAATGATCGCGGCCTTCTTTTTCGCAAACGCCTTCAGATTTTGGATGTTCTTGGTCGAGGAGCGGTGATGCAATACGAGATTGTATCCCTGCTCGATAAGAGCGCGCGACACTGCGTATCCGATACCACCGGTACCACCCGTCACGAGCGCTACGCGCCTCTTTTTTCGCATTTAAGCATAGTACACACTTCCAAGTGTATTTACAAAATATCCAGCATGCAGGGAAGGTGTGTCATCGCGGATGAATAACGTACGAGGGGCTGAAGTTACTGGCTTGGATATATATTTTATCTGTGAAAACCACGTGGACGCGCGCCATTGCCATGGTCTCGTTAAAAAGGGTGTTGGAACTTCCTCGAATCCACGAGTGGGATGCGACGTTGATGAGGATATCGGCTCCTGCGCCGCTTGCCGCTCGATAGCTGAAGGGAGAAACTAGTTCCGAACACGCAAGGACTGACAGTGTTACTCCCCGCCATGTAAACAATCTCGACGAGAACGGTTCCCTCGAAGGTGTGTAGGTACGGTATTTGAGTATTGCGTCCGTTTCTTTTTCAAGGCCAAAGAGCCTGAGCGCTGATACGAGCACGTAGGGTTGGTATTCACCCAAGGGTATAAGAAGTCGTTTCTCTTGCCGATCCAAGATCTCTGTACCATCAAAGAACGATATCGCCCCAAACAAATCGTCCTTGCTATGCTCCGAGTCGATGAGCAACACATTATTCTCCGCCAGCGCGGATCGAACCCGTTTGGTAAGGTCTTCCGAAAGAAGTGGCTCAGTTTTAAGAAAACGCGCGTACTCGGGCAAGACGATGATGTCGGGATCTTTTTCGAGCGCGAGAAAGATTTTTCCGGTGAGAGATTCGCCTATCGCGACGAGTTCCTTATCGGTGCGGGCAAGCGCGGGAAGAGAACGTGTGGTAACAAGAGCGATCCGGACATTCTCTATTTCAATGATGTAGGGATTGTGAGTCGTCGTAACGGGGCTCGGAAGCAGAACCCCGATGGCGACAATACACAAAAAAAATCCTACACTGTAAGCAATTCTCAATTTTATAAGATCGCTCGCTTGCTTCCAAAGAAGGTAGAGTGTCGTGCCGAAGAAGACGACGGCCACGCTTAAAGTGACGACGCCCCCGAGACGGGCGAGCCATAGAAAACCGGACCAACTAAACGCGTATCCCACGAACCCGAACGAAAGGTCCACCCCCAGTGTTGAACCCTCTCCCCATGTGCTCAGCGCGTGCACGAATGCATGCGCGAACTCTCCAACGACCCATCCCATAGGGGCCGTAAATAAGAGCCACCGGTTTACGCCGTGAAGATGCATGAGATATGCCCACAGAGCAACCGGAAAAGCGATGATGAACGAGTAGACGCCCCAAATGCCGAGCATGATCAAAAAGCTACGAACAGGATCGTTGATGCCGAGCCAGTCGAGAGGCAATGCATCGAACCCCCAGACAAACACCGCTCCCATGAGACCAAACCCGAAACACTGCCCGACCCAAAACGCACGTGCTCGAGAGGACGTGAAAACGAGATGCAGCAACAGCGCAATTGAAAGCGGCGCAACCGGCCACAACCATGGTGTGAACGTCGCCGTGCCCAACGCTGCTCCAGCACACGCGGCGATAAGCAGACGGAGCAGCACGTTCATAGGAGTGCGACCAGTTGCGGAAAGAGGCGGCACACAATCCTGTACACGCCGTAGGCAATAAAGGGAGCGGCGAAAATATCTATGGAGTAGTGATAATGTCCGAGGACAGCGGCAGCGCCATACAAAACCATGAAAAAGAAGTACAGGTACCGCATCCAGCGAATGTCCCAAAATACGAGAGCAAGTATGAACGGAATCGCAACATGTCCGGAGAAAAAAAGATCCCCACCGAAGGTGGTGAACGATCCATAGATGCGGGTCGCGTCCTTGTACAATCCGAGGTGCGTCATGTTGATGAATACCGCCCGCGTCACTATGATGGACGCTAGGCAAATAAAAGTCAGAGGGAAATAGCGCGGCAATACGAATAAAAGGCAGAGTGTGATGAGGGCCATCAGGTGCGCTTCCGTGTGGATGAATGCTGTGTCCAACCGGGGGATGGCATCGAGCAGAACATCGCTGATGGAACGTCCGAGAGGGGCGAGAGCCGTTGCGTGCATCCCTGCAATGCGATTTATCGCATATGCAAAGACTACCGCAAACACGCTTACTCCGGTCCCAACAACCCATGCCGGAGTAGCGAAGAGGCGTTCGTACTCTTGCGCGAGTGAGCTAATGAACCGAGGCATGAGCTATCGGCGCGAGAGACGCGCGCTTTGAAAGATGGATTGAGAACAACACGTGAAGGATCGTCCACGCGAAGAAATATTCCCGCGAGAACAGATAGGAGAAGAAAGACCCCGTGGAAAAGGTCGCGTAGAATATGAAGCACCCCGCGAGAATGACGTTTACCATGATAACATCCCGTATGTATCCCTTAAAACATACCTGTTCGGGCTCTTCAAAGAATTTGAAGAGGTTGAAAAGATACCAGCGAGTACAGTGGAATAATATGATATACCCGAGAGCTGACATAACCCCAATGGACTTCGGGATGAAGATCATGACGAGAAGAATACCGACACCCGAGAGAAGGAACATCTCGGATGCATTGATAGCCTGAGCACGTAGACGCGAAATGACAAGCGGTGCACACGCTGCAAAAGCGAGAGGCGCGATGAGGAGGGGCGCAGTAACGCCATATGCGTATCGTAAAAGAAGTGCTGTGTATAGAAGCACAAACGCAATGCCAAGGAAACGCATTTCTTTCGTTGGTGATAGACCGCTGATATGTATTTCATCCAGAAAAAAATGGACTGCGAAGACACTCCCGGCGGCAACAAGCGTCCACAGCTGTGGTTCGGGGATGAATGATAGTGCCGTGAAAAGTCCCGCGCACGCGAGAACATACAATGCTCCGTAAGTACCATCGACGCGGCCTTCCCGCCATTGTTGCAGATATGTGAGTAAAAAATGTGCTTGGCCGAGTACGATGACAGCCGCTACCATGGTCTTTTCCCGGAGAAATATCACCGCGAGGAGCGGAAACAGGAATGAACACATGAATCCAAATGCATTCCATTGTTGAGGAGGCATGTCGGCAGTATAACAAGTCGCAATCGACACTTATTCGAAGTGACAAAGAACATCCGAGACATCCCATTGCTTAGAGAGCATCGGCTCCCACATCGTCCCTGTGGAATCGTATTTTCGAACCTTGAACGTAACGTGCATCCTTCCTTTCGAGTCCCGAAAGTCGTTGGTAAACTTCCATGCGACAGATCCCTCTTCTGTGACCTCAAGAACAGTATTGGCCATGCTCGCAGTGATAAGCGTATTACCGTTAGGCAACCGCTGCGCGCCGCCCATGATGCTCGAAGTAAATTGTGCTTTCTCCAAAGTTGAAGATCCGCCCGAATATGTCCAGAGTATCTCATTTGTCCGCGGGTCAACCTCACCAACGCCACTCACAAGTAGCGGTCTCGGGATGTCGCGCAGGAAACCATTGTCAAAAACGAGCACATTCCCCGCATCGGTGAACGTGGCGTCATGCTGGAGCGATAAGATGCGCTTTGTTTCCCATATGACCGCACCGGTTTTTGCGTCAATGATAAACAGCGTGCTTATGTTACGCGCACTAATGAGGTACGCGGGTGTGTGCGTGATGGGATTGTCGAGAGTATACCGCACTGAATTTATATGGGCCCAATCATTACGAGGTGTTAGAGGTCCGAGAACGTATCTATGGGGATCGAGATGGTCTTCAGGTCGCCAAGTCCAAACTATTTTTTTATCTCGATTTACTTCTACCAGCTCATTAGTCCATACCATTGTCGTGGGTAGTTGCATGCCTCCCCGTACACTTTCTGCAAACCGCTTCGGTGCAAGACTCCATCGTGTATACACGATATTTCCATTCGGAAGTACTTCGAAATCGTGAGTCATCTGCCGATCTTCATACTCCCAAAGCACGTTCCCCTCCCAGTCAAGTTCCTGAATGAGACCCGTCGAACCACCGCTTGGAAAATCGGCAATATTGATGGGCGGCGTCATCGCGGCAAACAAATGGCCGTTTGGTTGCAAGTACGAGATGAGGGTTGGGTATCTTGTATACCAAGTATGGACTGCATCGCCCGTGTTGTCTATGAGGTGTACTTCTCCCGGCTCATCAAAATCATTATCACCATAATACGGAGCAACCAGCGTATACCCCGGACTTACCTTAGATGTATCGATCCAGATTGAGGTTCCAAGACCCAATTCGCATATTTTCTCTACGATTGTAAACGAGGCGACGCTTCCGATAACGAGGCCGGAGAGCACGAGCGCGAGCATCTTATAGAGCGGTCGCGCCTGTAGCATCAGAAAAGTGTATCACGTAGCTGTAGCAATATTCTAAAGTACGTTAAAATACCATGTGTCATGTTTCCGCGGACCCATTCTTCTTTCGTGATCAAAATATTATTCGTAATCGTACTTTGTCTTCTGCTGATAGGAGCGGTGGTTTTTTCGCTGAATGGAGGAGCGTCGATTGAGTCGGCCGAGTATGAGTATGCAAATTCCAATTCGAATCCAACGGGTTTAGTTCTTTATTCTGAGACAATTCCTGTCCTTGCCCCGCATACGCACGAAGACTTAGACTCAATAATTGATCAGGAACACGGAGAAATTATCGGATTACGAAGTGGAACATACGTTACCGACAGAGACTTGTGGGTAACAAAGATCGCCTGGGAGGTCGAGAACGCTCCGATAGCGACGCTGCACCATTTCATTTTTACGAAACAGGATAAGTCGGCAATTTTGTGCCCCAACGGGTTTTCCGACAAAGAAGAGGTTCTCACGGTTGGATCTGATACAACTGCCAATGAACTTGCGTTCCCCCAGCCTTACGCAATCTTCATTCCACGCGGAACTCCCCTTGATCTCGAGACAATTCTGCACAATCCAGTGCCGCCATTTGGTCCCGGCGGAACATACGAAAATGTCCGCATTAAATTAATACTCACCATTGGTGAAAGACCTGCGTATAAGCCACTCGAGCTGGTGCGGCTCTCTCTCGAGGACCCTGCGTGCACCCCTAGCAGCAGCACATTCGACGTCCCAGCTAACAGCGTTTCCTTCGTGAAGAGTATGAATAGCCCTATTTCCTCTTACACGTTTAAAGAGAAGTCCAATCTGGCCCTCATAGGAGCCCATACGCATGGATGGGATCGTGGGGAGGAAGTTACGGTATATCTCAATGGACAAAAGCTCGCGGAATTTATTCCGAAGAGAATGAATGCAAATCCGTGGTCATGGGCAACGCCTACAAAAATAATTAATCGCACCGTCCAGGCCGGCGACACTGTCACGTTTACGGCAACTTATTCAAACCCCTACGACGAACCTTTGATTCACGAGGCAATGGGTATGATCCTCCTCGTTTTCACGCCGATATAAAAGTCGCGCGGTGACTCCTAGTCGATAGTCACGATGCGGACTCTGTTAAGTTCATGCCGCAATCTTTGGAAGATTGCGGCATGATTTTTCAAATCTGATTGGATCAGATTTGAAGAATCACATCATCTTCACATCAATGCTGACACCGGACGGAAGGTCGATGTTGGTCAGGGCCTCAATCACTTTTGGATCAGGATTCAGGATGTCGATCATGCGCTTGTGGATGCGCATCTCGAATTGCTCGCGGGAATCTTTGTCGATGAATGCAGCGCGGTTGACCGTGTATTTCTTGATATCGATAGGAAGCGGCACGGGGCCCACGACCGTGGCGTTGTAGCGCGCGGCCGTGTCGATTATTTGCTTGACCGACTTATCCAAAATGCCGTGCTCATAGGCGCGGACTTTGATGCGGAGGCGGTGTACGCTTTCTGTCTTTTTTACACGAGGAGCAGCTTGTGGTGAGCGGGTCGAACCCGGTGCGGCGGCAGCTTTGGCAGTAGGAACCGCCTTTTTGGCACGCGGCTTGCGAGCCTTCACAACCTTCGCTTCTGCTGTCATAGAACCCAAAGAGTATGCACTACGGGGATAAAAAACGCAACAGATGCCTCCTAGGCTGATATATCGGCGTAGTTGAAGAGCACCCCAAATGCCCTGCACCACGTGAGGACGTACCTGTACTCCGCGGCGTCGACACCTGCCGGAATCTCGTAATTGATATTCCCTTCCGTTGCCTTTACACGACCGAGATCGATGAATTCCTTTGCGTCGAGGTCTTTTGCGAGGTACACGAAGATGTCGGGGCCGTTTATCGTCTTGTAATTCTCGTACCTGACGTAGCGCCTGCCGTCTGCCTCCACGATGCGCACCGTACCTGAAGCGGGATGTGCAGGTGTGTCGACGACGTTTGCCACGATTTCGTCAGGAGTTTGCGCGCTCTCTTCGGAGATGGGAGCCTGTTCGTCGACTTTGATATTGATGAAAAGCGGCGAAATCGCGTAGTACGCGAAGGCAAGCGCTCCGAGAAGGATGGCTCCCCCGACTCCGTACAAAAGTTTTTTCCCCATTCCCGTCAGCATATCATCCCCCGCCGAATTCCTCTGACAAAGTGTTTTTAACGCCTCGTTGCTAATTGTTTTTCTATCGCCCTAATGCGCCCTTGCAATGCCTTGATATCATCGCCGTATTCTCGAACCGCCTCATAGTTATCCTCGAGCTTTGCGAGTCGCCGTTTAATATCTTTCAGTTCCTGCTCAATCGAATACAGGCGCTCTTCAATACGAACAATGTCATCTTTCGTCGCCATTCGGTCCTTGACGAAATTGACAATATCGAGAATCTCCGCCGTCTCGCTCTTACCTTTGCTTCTGCCCCTCCGCTTCATAGCTTGAGGATTATAACACACGGGAAAACTCCCCCGCCGCCTGCCCGTCCGTAGCTCGTAGCGAACGCGAAGATGCGTAGGAGGGAATTTTCCGAGCAATTATTTAATGTCTATCCAATAGCGTAGCGCGTCGAATCCCTCGAAGCCCTTTTCATGATTCACGACCTTGTTTTCGAAAACACCGCCATTTTTCTCGATGATTTTCCTCGACGCTATATTGCGGGCGTCGGATGTTATCAGCACTCGCGTAAGACCGAGTTCTTTACCTTTCCGTAACGCGAGTTCGAATATTTTGTTGCCGTACCCCTTGCCTCGTTTGGTCGGTCGGATGTCGTAGCCGATGTGACCGCCGATGTACGTGAGCTTGTCGTTGAGCCGGTGGCGGATACTTGTACGGCCGATGAACTCGCCGTTGTCTACGAACCAATATTCGGTCTCGGGCACATAGCCTTCCTGGAGATTCTTTCCCTCCGCATGGCTTCCTACCTCCGCGACGAATGAACCGAAGTCATTCTCGAGCTTCGGTATGGAGAGATTGCGATAACGCCTATTGCGATTTGTGTAGTCATTATCAGCCTGAAACTCCTTCACCGCTTCGATGAATGAATCTTTGTATTCCGTTGACGGTTCAATAAGTTCCATATCCTATCCGAAGATTTGCGAGTGACTGCCGATATCAATTAGAAGAATGACTACGATATCCTCCCGATATTCGTAAACGAGTAGCAGATCTCCCTTAATGTGACACTCTCGGTAGCCAAGATAATCGCCGATCAACGCATGGTCTCGGAAGATTGACGGCAACCGTTGGCCAGTTTTCAATAATTCCGTTACGCGCTTGTAATCGTCCGCGACCGCAACAGAGAATTTGCCCGACCTTTTTAATTTCTCAAGTGCCCGTGCGAAACGGCGTGAAAAGACTATTGTATACACGCACTTATTCTATCCCAAGATCTCTAAAAAGTTCTTTGGTATCTGTGTATCTTTTCCCATGCTTAAGTGCCCACGCGGCTTCCCTATCCCATGCGGCGCGGATCTTTTTTGGGTCTTTCTTTGTCGGTGTAAAAGGCAATCCTTGCTCAACTATAACTTGTTTGAGAAAGATGTTGACCGCCGAGGACATATCCAAACCAATGTCAGCAAGCGCCTTTCGCGCCTCCCGTTTAGTCTTCTTTTCAACTCGCACATTTAACGTAGTCATAGCCAAGAGTATATACCATGTGCGCACACTGTCAATACACCAATCCTCCTTCCGCTTATTCGCGCGAATGAGGGATGAGTGGTTATTCAGACATTGTGGGCATCGGGAGGCATTCCATGATCTCGACCGAGGTGCCGGGAAAAATCGTAAAGTGCGGGTGGTTTTCAAACATTTTTGCCGCCTCCTCGTGCGTCTCGGCCTGTACGACAGCGTAGCCGCTTATCGCGTTCTTCGTATCCGCGACGCCGTTTTTGTCGGTCCGTTTGGTTTTGCCGATCGGCGAGCCGTTGTCGATAATAGACGCCGCATGGTCTTGCCCCCATTTCATCCACGCCGCCATCCCCTTCTGCTCTATCTCTTTGCGCTCTGCCTCGGGCATCGCCATCCACTTTTTAAAAGAATCGTCCTCCATCGTCCCCAAATAAATCGCCAAGAATTTTTTCATATGATTTAGCGAAATCATGCCGCGTACCGTCAACTATTACGCGGCCCTAATTTATTTTATTAGCTAATAGTCTGCAGAGTATACACCTGCATCATGAAGAAATCCTGAGCATTGACCCGCCCGCGTTTCAAAATCCGCTATGTTGCTTTTTGTGCCGTGAGAAGGTAGGTTTCTCGGAGCGAATCAACGCGGAGAAGTGTCATGAGACGATTCCCTATCTGCCCCTGCCAGTCAGGGATGTTTGAATTTGAATGGCAGCTTGTCTGCCACGGCGGAACGATGCTCGGCGGCTACGATGTCTACCGGTGTACGGACTGCAGCAAATGCCTCTATCACTTGCCAGAGTACGGCGTTCTGTTCATCCCGACTAAACAACTAAACGCCGAGGAAGACACGCTGGTCTCCATGCTGCGGATGGAGTTGCACCTCAGCGATGCACGAAAAGCCGCCGATAAACACGTCGCGTCAATCGCATTCAAGGACCTTCCCGAGCACACGCAGTTCTACCTGCAGGATAGTCAACTCGGATGGCGGCCCGCGGACGTGCTTCGGCTCAATGTGCCTCTCGCAGTCTCGCGGAGAGATCCGAATCCGCATCTTGTTCATTTCTTCCTGCATCCGCCGCACATCGTCAAGACGGACTTCGTCTGACGGAAATAGCGACGCGAAGGCCGCGACTAATCCTCGCGGCCTTCTCATTTCTCCCCCGCCGAATTCGCGGAGTAAGATATTCTTAACGTCTTGCTGCAAGCTGTTTTTCGATCATCTTGACTCGGTCTCTCAGTTCATCAATTTCCCTTGTGACCCCCTTGAGATTCTTAAATTGCTCTTCGAGAACATCGAGGCGATGCTTAATGTCTTTGAGCTCTTGACGGATATCCCGAAGGTCGGTACGAATCTGGGCAACGTCGTCCTTGGTTGCGCCTTCATCTTTCGTAAGCATCCGATCCTTGATGAAATTCACGATCTCAAGGATTTCGCGCGTCTCACTCTTTCCCCTGCTTTTGATCTTCCGCTTCTTCATGGATGGCGATTATAGCATGTGAGAAAACCCGCCTCATTCAGTAGAATGACCTACTGGGTTGAGGCGGGATTTTCCCTGCGATTCCTTAGAAAAGGAATTACGCAACAATCTTTGTTACCACACCAGCTCCCACCGTTTTACCACCTTCGCGGATAGCGAAACGCATCTGGTCTTCGATAGCGATCGGAGAGACGAGCTTTACCTTGAAAGTCACGGTGTCGCCCGGCATGACCATTTCCACTCCTTCTTTGAGGGTCACTTCGCCCGTCACATCCGTGGTGCGGATGTAGAACTGCGGCTTGTAACCTGTGAAGAACGGTGTGTGGCGGCCACCCTCTTCTTTGGTCAGAATGTATACTTCCGACTCAAATTCAGTGTGCGGCTTGACCGAGCCCGGCGCGCAGAGGACCTGTCCGCGGTGCACATCTTCTTTCTTCGTGCCGCGCAAGAGGACTCCTGCGTTATCGCCTGCTTGGCCCTGTTGGAGCGATTTGTTGAACATTTCGACGCCCGTGACGGTCGTCTTGGCGGTGTCGTGGATACCGACGATCTCGATCTCTCCGCCGACTTTGACGATTCCACGTTCGATGCGGCCGGTGACGACGGTGCCACGGCCTTCGATGGAGAACACGTCTTCGATGGGCATGAGAAACGGCTTGTCGAGCTCACGAACCGGCTGCGGGATATATTCATCGAGCGCTTTGACGAGCTCCATGATCTTGTCGCTCCACTCATTGCCCGGTGCGGAGTTCTCAAGTGCTTTGAGACCCGAACCGCGGATGACCGGTGTCGCTTTGCCGTCGAAACCCTGCTTCTCGAGGAGCTCGCGGACTTCCTCTTCGACGAGGTCGATGAGGTCTTTGTCGTCGACTTGATCGACTTTGTTGAGGAAGACGATGACTTTTGGCACGCCGACCTGCTTGGCAAGCAGGATGTGCTCACGTGTCTGAGGCATGACGCCGTCGGATGCTGCGACGACGAGGATCGCGCCGTCCATCTGAGCGGCACCCGTGATCATGTTTTTGATGTAGTCGGCGTGGCCCGGCGCATCGACGTGTGCGTAGTGGCGGTTCGGCGTCTCATACTCGGAGTGCGAGAGCGAGATCGTAATACCGCGCGCCTTCTCTTCGGGCGCCTTGTCGATATCATCAACGCCTTTGACGGTCGCCGAGTAGCCGTTGCCCGCTTTCGAGAGCACGTTAAAAATCGCCGCGGT
>Ga0209542_10006863_pt1 | contig 21958 bp, 33 predicted proteins | sample RifCSPhighO2_01_FD_184028 | JGI IMG/M metagenome (GOLD analysis project Ga0209542, IMG submission 184028) | Soil microbial communities from Rifle, Colorado - Rifle CSP2_plank highO2_0.1 (SPAdes) (version 2) | ecosystem: Environmental > Terrestrial > Deep subsurface > Rock core/Sediment ... | reverse complement strand
GCTCGAGATACTTGGCGCCCTCTATGAGCCGCCGACCCAATGTCCCGGCCGCCTGGTAGCCCACAATAAGCAAAGTTGATTTTGGGTCGGGCAACACTACGCGCTCGTGCCCGACGACGCGCCCGCCGCTCGACATGCCGGAGCCCGCGAGGATTATTTTTGGCGAAGGGGTCTCGTGCACCTTGCGCGAGGCATCCACCCCCTCTACAAACCGCAACTCGGGGAATTGGAAGTTGAATTCCGGAAGGTAATCAGAAAAAATACTGGTTATCTTTTCGGCGAGCGGCGAGTCCACAAATACCGGCATCGACGGAATGCGCTTCTCTACCATGAGGTTACAGATTTCGTACATCAAGTCCTGCGTGCGCTCGGTGGAGAAAGCCGGTATAAGCAACGTACCCCCGCGCGCGGCAGTGTCTTCTATCACGTTCTCAAGTTCCTCGCGGCGACGCTTGTCCTCCGGCCGCAGCTTGTCGCCGTACGTCCCCTCCATCACCAGGTAGGTAGCGCCGGCGAGCTCTTGCGTGGGTGGCAAGAGCGGGCTGTTACCCCCGCCGAGGTCGCCCGTAAAAACAATATTCCTCCCCTCGCGCGAGAGGCGTGCCATGGCAGAGCCCAAGATGTGCCCGGCGTCCAAAAGCTCGAGCGTTACTCCGTCAGGCAAATCCACTTTTTCGTTATAGCCGATGCCGCTCCACAGCCGCATCGCCGCGGCGATGTCCGCCTTGTTATAAAATTCTTCACGTCCTCCCTTCTCCGCCGCGTAGCCCATTATCTCCATCGCGTCCTCAAGCAGCGGCTCCGCGAGCGCCATTGTCGCTTTGGTGGAAATGATTTTGCCCTTAAATCCTTTTTTGACCAGGCGCGGGATGCGGCCGATGTGGTCGACGTGCGCGTGTGTGACGATAAGATGCGAGATGTCTGCCGGGTTATAGGCGAACGGCTCCCAATTCTTTTCCTCCTCCATGCCCTGGATGAGCCCGCAGTCGACGAGGAATCGAGCCCCGACAGTACCGTCGGGTTTAAAAATTTCCAGCAGAAAATTGGAGCCCGTCACCATGCCCGCGGCGCCGGCAAACAGTAGCGTGGAGTGTTGCATTGGTTTGATTATACTCACTAAAAAATTCCTCCGCGAGGAATTCTTTAGTGGACTCCGGAAGCAAGTATCTACTTTTGTGCAAAGTGGGTGTTCTATGCGGTGCGCCACGGCGCACCGGCCGTCAAACTCCCTGTAGACCACTTAAGGATATTTGCCTCCGCAGTCCTCCCCTAGTATACCAAATCTATTTATTCGTCCACCCCGAAGCGCTTGTAGCTATGAGAAGGCTCTTTGCCGAACCAGTGCTTTATTTCGTGCTTGGCCTCTTGCGGGGTCTCGGAGGCGTGGAGGATGTTGGCTACGGCCCGCTTTTCAAAATTTGCCAATGCCGGAGAGTCGTTGGAATAATCGCCCCTGATAGTACCCATGTCGGCGATGTACGGGAGCGTGGGGCCTGCAATCTTGCGCACCATGTCCACCGCGTGGAGCCCCTGCACCACTATTTTTACCAGCGGCGCGGATGTCATGTAGTCGATAAGCCAGCCGCGCACCGCTTTGCCTATAGTAAGCGCGTCAACTTTTTTGAACTCTTTTTTTATGTCGAGGCCGTACTTTTCGTATGTCGAGATTGTCTTGCCGCCCAACCGCTCTATCCACGCTTTGTCTTTTGGGTAGTGGTCGTCTATCTGCTTGCGGCTGGGCTTTACCATCTCGAGCGCTACTATTTTTAAATCGCGCTGCTCAAAGCGCTTGATGACCTCGCCGACAAGACCTTTCCGTACCCCGTCCGGCTTGATAAGCACGAACGTCCTCTCTTCTTTTATAGTAGCCATTGCGAAACACTTTACTCTAAAAATGGCTCTATTGCAACAAAATACGAAAGGCCCCGGCAGTGCGCCGGGGCCAAATTTTTATCGCAATTTAAGTTCGATTTTTGCGGAGAACAGCTCCCCCGCCTTCAGGAACTTCCCCTTCCCCGGTACCCCAAAATCTTGAGGTGAACCGAGAACGGGTTCAATGCACAAGTAGCGGCGGTCATCCCGCCACAACACCAAGCGAGAACCCGATGGGATCATTGACGGGCTGACCCACAGGTCGATATTTCCGATACCGGGAATTTCAATCTCTGCGTGGCCGTCGAATGGTAGTGAGTCGTCGTACTCGCGAGCTACAACATGGTGGTATATCCCGCACACCCTAACCGTTGCCTCGCCCTGCGGCGTAGCAAAGTACGAATGCGCGCCGGGGTTGAACGGCAAACCCTTGATGATTTTACGATTGCGTGAAAGCCTGACCGTAAGCTCGTAAGAAAGCCTCCGCGGATCCGGTTTCCAGGCAGAAACTTGCACCAACGAGCGCCGGCGAGGCTTTTTGCCTAATAATCCTGTCCCCTCAAACCCAACTTCTTTATGCGTTGCAAGAATGTTCGGACCCACCATATCCCCCACCATGTCTCGCAAAAGTCCATGTTGAGGCAGACCGTACTTTTGGTCTACCAGCCCGAAATTTGGGCAACACCAGAACATGCCGCCCCGCTGCTTTCGCTCTCCTCTGACCTCGATGGTCTGGTCGGGGAACAATATGTTCTTGCCCTCGACCCGCCATTGTAAAATCCGTCCGCCCTCAGCCGAGAGGACGAATCCATTTCTGCTGTCTGCAGCCATGTACCGTCTCCATCTTTCTACGGGCAGGATACCCTTACTGCAGAAAATAGCAACTACGCGGTCAAGATTTCTGCACCGCTCTCGGTTATTAAAACAGTGTCTTCAAAATGCGCGGCGCGCTTGCCGTCGCGCATGCGGTAGGTCCATTCGTCCTCGTCCAAAACAATGTCGCCCTTGCCCTCGGCGAGCATGGGCTCTATAGCAAGCACCATGCCGGCGACTATTCTTTCGCCCTCGCCGCGGCGCCCCTCGTTGGCGATAAAAGGCTTTTCGTGCACCGAGGAGCCCACGCCGTGCCCGCCCAAATCCTTTACCACACCGAGGTTGTACTTGGCGGCAATGCCCGCCACCACCGCCCCGATATCGCCGACGCGGGCGCCTGGCCGCGCGGCGGCGATGGCGCCCTGCAAGGCCTCTTTGGTCGCAGCCATGAGCTTGCGTGCGCGGTCGTCGCACGCGCCGATGCACAGCGTGCGCGCCGCGTCGACAAAGTAGCCTTGGTAACTCAACCCCGCGTCGATGGTGAGCAGGTCGCCCTTGCGCAAAATCGTCTTTTCGTTCGGGATGCCGTGCACTACCTCGTTATTGAGTGCAACGCACAGCGACGCGGGGAAGGGATAGGAAGCGCCGTCGGGTTGGTAGTTGAGGAATGCGGGCACGGCGCCGCGCGCGCGGATGGCGTGCTCGCACGCCAAATCAAGCTCGGCGGTAGAGACGCCCTCTTCGCAGAGTGCCGCGACATCGGCAAGCACCCCGGCGAGGATTTTGCCGCCGGCGCGCAGAGCTTTTATTTCTTCGGGAGTGGTGGCTATCACAAAATTACAAGTTGAGCGCTTTCAAAATCTCTGCATGCACCGCTTCGATGGGCTGTTCGCCGTTGACCTCGACCAGCGCGCGGCGCGAGCGAAAAAACTCCACCACGGGCGCCGTCTTTTCTTCAAACTCTTTGATGCGGTGCTCTATTTTGTCCGACGTGTCGTCGGCGCGGCCCTCGGTCCCCTGGCGTATAGACAGGCGCTTTGCCACTTCAGCGTCCGATATGCTCAAAAACACGGCCCGGTACGGGCGTTCAAGCCAGGCGGCGGTTTGGTCAAAAGCCTCGGCTTCCTCTATACGGCGGCACGCGCCCTCGAACACTATTTGCTCGTCCGGAGTGAGCCCGAGCAGAGCATCGACAAAAAGGTGCGAAGAAAACCACGCCGGCAAAAGGTCGCCGCGGTCGATGGTTATTTTGACCTTTTGGCTCACAAAGCCCTGCCCTTTTCCCATCTCGCGCAGGCGGCTGCCGGAGGAATAGACATCCGCGCCTATTTTTTTGGCCAAGAGCTTGCCCTGGGTCCCCTTGCCCGAGCCCGGCGGCCCCATCATCAAAAATGTTTTTATGTCAGCCACGCTCTCTACTGTACCAAAGTTTAATACTCCCGTATAGAAATCTGCGCGTCGATGCGGCGGGCAAGGTCAAGCACCACGGAGACCACAATGAGGAGCGCGGTGCCGCCCAAGGTCAAGCTCTGGATGCCGGTCACCGACTGCATGGCGATAGGCAAGACCGCGATGATACCGAGGAAGAGCGCGCCCACAAACGTGATGCGGGTGATGACATGGCCCAAATAGGTTTCGGTCGACTGCCCCGGCCGCACGCCGGGGATAAACGCGCCGTTTTTCTGCAGGTTCTCCGCTATTTGGTGCGGGTCAAAGGTCACCGCCGTGTAGAAGTAAGTAAAAAGGAACACGAGGATAAAGTAGAGTGCGCCGTACACTGCCAAATTTTGGAACGTGCTCAAAATTGCGCCGGAAGCGCTCGCGAGGAGCGCGATGCTGCTTGCTTGGAAGAAGCTCGCAAACATCTGCGGAATGAGCAGGAATGAAAGGGCAAAGATGATGGGGATGACGCCCGCCTGGTTGAGCCGCAGCGGCAGGTAGGTAGCAGAACCGCCGAAGAACTTCATCCCGCGGACGCGCTTGGCATAGGTGACGGGCACCGGGCGCTCGGCCTCGGTGATAAACACCACCGCCGCAGTAACCGCAACCGCGGCCGCGATAAAGGCAAGGTAGAGCGGCGCTTGCGAAGCGTCAAAAGAGAAAACGGCTTGGCTGATTTGTGAGGGGAGGCTTGCCACGATGCCGGCAAATATGATGACTGAGAGGCCGTTGCCGAGGCCGTACTCGGAAATAAGCTCCCCTATCCACATCAGGAGTATCGAGCCGGCGACGATAGTAATAAGGTTGATGACAAAGGGGAAGAGGCCCAAGGAGGGCAGCACCCCCTGGCGCTCGAGGATGATGAGGAAGGAAATGCCCTGCACGAGCGCGAGCGGGAGCGTGAGGAGCCGGCTGTACATGCTAAACTTCGCCCGGCCGGCCTCGCCCTCCTCTTGATACAGCTGTTTGAGGCGCGGGATCATGAGTGTCAAGAGCTGCATCACGATTGACGCGGTGATGTAGGGGCCCACCCCGAGCATCACGAGCGAGAGGTTGGAGAGCCCGCCGCCGGAAAAGAGGTTGAGGAGGCCGAAGAATTGGTTGTTGCTGAAAAAGAGCTCTAGCTGCGCAGCGTTGATGCCGGGGATGGGGATGGCGGCAAGCACGCGGAAGACGGCGAGCGCGCCTATGACAAACAGCAGGCGGCCGCGGAGCGCCGGGTCGGAAACAAGGAGCGCAAACTTTTGTGCAAAAGCATTCATATTAGCTTATTGACCCTCCCGCTTTTTCTATCTTTTCTTTGGCTCCGGCCGAAAACTTGCACCCGGTGATGACAAACTTCTTGGTGACCTCGCCGGTGCCGAGTATCTTGACTACCTCGCGCGCGCCCTTGCGCGCTTTGACCGCACCGCGCTCGCGCAGGATTGCGGGGGTGATGGTGTCACCCGCCGCAAACATGCTCTCGAGTATGGAGAGATTAACGACCGCCGGTTTGTCTTGAATCGTGTAGAGTCCGCCGACGCCGCGGCCGCGCAGTTTGGGGAGTTTTTTGAGCTGCTCGCGCACGTCGGGGCGGATGCGGTGCCCGGCGCGGGCCTTTTGGCCCTTGGTGCCGCGGCCGGCGGTCTTGCCGCGGAGTCCCCCGCGGCCGACGCGCTTCGACGCTTTTCTCTTAGTCTTTGGTTTTAATTCGTGTAATTGCATAAGCGTAAATTTCAAATTTCAAGCACCAAATTTCAAATGTTTGTTATTTGTAGTTTGTATTTTGTTATTTATCAAGCTTTAAGCTCGCTTAAAGCTTTGATTGCGGCCCTGGCGTTGTTGAGGCCGTTTTTGCTGCCCGAGTTGAGCTTGGCCACCGTGTTGGTGATGCCGGCAAGCTCAAGCACAGGGCGCACCGACGAGCCCGCGACGAGCCCGCGACCGCGCACCGGCAGGAGCGCCACGCGCGATGCGGCGTACTTGGCCGACACCTCATGCGCGATAGAGCTGTCTTTGGTGAGGGCAACCGTAATCATGTGTTTTTTGGCGTCGCGCACGGCCTTGTCGATGGCAAGCGTGGTGTCCCCCGCTTTGCCCAAGCCCACGCCGACCCTGCCTTTTTTGTTGCCAATGATGAGCGCCACGGAAAAGGAGAAGCGCCTGCCCCCGGCGACCGTGCGCGACACGCGGCGGATGTTTATCATCTTTTGGTCAAACTCGCTCTTGGCGCGCGGCGGGCGGCTCGACTGTCGGCGGCCGCCGGGGCGCTGGTCGCGGCCGCCGCGGCGCGGTGCGCGCGCGGGCGCCGCCGCTACTGGCGCGGCAACAGGTGTCAATTCCGAAGAAACATCCGAAGACGGTTCGGAAACTTCCGGCGGTGCAATTATTTCTTGTTCATCTTTCATATAGTACTTGTGGTGAGCGTAGTCGAACTAAAATTCCAACCCCCCTTTGCGCGCCGCATCGGCAAGCACCGCTATTGAGCCGGTGTAGCGGAAGCCGCCGCGGTCAAACACGACCTTGCTGATGCCCTTTTCCTTTGCGCGGCTGGCTATTGTCGCGCCGAGCTTCTGCGCGTCATCCATCTTGGCAGAAAAAATAGTTTTGCCCGCCGTGTCGTCGATGACCTGCGCCTCAAGATAGCGGTTTGACTTGTACACGGCAAGGCGCGGGCGCTCGGGAGTGCCCGTTACCTTAGCACGAATCCGATTGTGCCTGCGCTGTCTTGTTTGGTTTTTGTTTTTGGTAGTCATTGTGTTTTCTAGTGGCTAGCCACTAGTCCCTAGCCACTAGTTAGGCGGCCTTTTTGCCCTGCTTGCGGCGAATTACTTCCGCCTCGTAGCGGATGCCCTTGCCTTTGTACGGCTCGGGCTTCTTTAGCGCGCGTACATTGGCGGCAAACTGCCCCACCGCCTCCTTGTCAAAACCGGTGATGGTGAGCGCACCCTTGTCGGCGACGACCGCAAGACCCTCGGGTATTGCCATTTTGACCGGGTGGGAAAAGCCGAGCGCAAGGTTAAGTTCCTTTCCTTTGACGTCCCACTTAAATCCGACGCCTTCTATCAAAAGCTTCTTGCTGAAGCCGGTGTTGACGCCGGTAATCATGTTTTTGACATGGCTCGCGTAGGTGCCAATGAGGGCGCGGGACTCGAGCGAGGAGCCTTTGGGGGCAACCTGCACGCCTTCCGGAGTGACCTCGATTGCCACCATGCGGTGGATGGGCTTTTGCAAAGTGCCTTTGGGCCCTTTGACCATCACAGAGCCGCCCGATACAGAAACTTCGGTCTTCTGGGGTACTGGTATTGGTCTTTTAGCAAGTCGGCTCATATTTGTAATTTGTGATTTGTTATTTGATTTTTTTTGAAATCTACCAGATTTCAAAGAGGGCTTCGCCGCCGACGCGCTCCTTGCGAGCCTCCGCTCCCGACATAACGCCCTTGGGGGTCGAGAGGACCAAGAGGCCGTGGCCGTGCTTGATGGGCCGCACATCGCGCACGCTGAGGTACATGCGACGGCTGGGCTTGGAGATGCGTTTGACGCCGGTGATGACGGGCGCGCCGTTTTTGTACGAAAGCGGAATAACGAGCGAGTGGTTCTTCTTTTCTGCACTGCCGACGTAGCCCTGTTTAGAGAGCACCTCCGCTATCGCGAGTTTCATTTGAGAAAACGGAAGCGAAATGGAAGCGTGCCCGACGCGCGATGCGTTTTGGAGGCGGACAAGCAGGTCTGAAATAGGATCGTTTACCATGAAGATTTTTTAACACCGGGGATCAACCCTTCGTTGGCGGCCTCGCGGAAGCACGCGCGACACATCCCGAAGTCGCGCATAAAAGCGCGCTTACGCCCGCAGCGGAAGCAACGGCGAACCACCCGAGATTTAAACTTCGGGATGCGGTTTGAGCGTGCGACGGTGGATTTCTTAGCCATGTGTAATGGATACTCCCCATTCCTTGAGAGTTATGATTCTGTGGGTTTGCCTCGCCACTCTGCTTGATTTCAGCAAAGCTGATGACTAAGCGGCACCTGACAGAAAAAAGGAGCCCTGTTGGGCTAAGAGGATACTAGCACTGCATGCCAAAGAAAGCAATTGTTTGACACAACTAATAATATAGGTTAAAAGAAGACGAACCGTTCACAAAAAGGGCTGAGAGTCATGACGATACAAGGTGTTATTTACGAACTGCTCCTCGACGCCCTCCTCAAAACATATGAGCAAGGGCACGAGGATATCCGCAGTATCGGGGAGTATCTGGAATACCGGCTACAAAAACGGGGCTATGTTTTGGCCGGCCATGGACTTCTACTTGACCCCGACAAGCACTTCGCGACTGTGGAGGTACTTGCAGACGGCGAACGTCTGTACGTATCAACGGAACCCGAGGACGACGAGGTGGGCGACCTCGAGACCGACTAACCCGCTCCCCACCAAACAGAAAAGGCCTGGCATCGCTGCCGGGCTTTTTTATTTCTACAAATTATTTTTTAAACGGAAAACCGAGGTGGCGGAGGTACGCTTCCGCTTCTTTTTTATTTTTTGCCGTCGTGACCACCGTGACCGCCATGCCAAAGACGTCTTTGAGCTCTTCGTCGGCCGTTTCGGGGAAGACGGTATGCTCTTTGATGCCGAGCGTGTAGTTGCCCATCTCATCAATCGCTCCGGCGGAGATGCCCTTAAAGTCCTTGGTGCGCGGCAGAGCGATGTGCACGACGCGGTTGAGGAAGTCCTCTGCCCTCTTGCCGCGCAGGGTCACCTGGTAGCCTACCTTGTCGCCGATGCGGGTTTTGTAGGTCGAGATGGCCTGCTTGGCGCCGCGGCTCGCGGGCTTCTGCCCGGTGATTTTGGCGAGGCGGTCCTCGACCAACTCAACCTTGCTTTTGTCTTTGGCCATCTTGCCCACGCCAACTGACACCACCACTTTTTGTATCTTCGGTGTTTGCATTACATTGCTCCACCCGAATTCGGCTTTCAGGTCGTTAAACGCAGTTTTTTGTTTTTCTTGTATCAATTGCATGGTTTTGTTTTTTGGTGTTGAGCGACTAGTGGCTAGCCACTAGCGACTAGTTACTTCTTTAAAGCTACATTGCTCGCGTGGATGGGGTGAAACTTTTCGATAATCTGCCCTTGCTGGCCCGACTTGCGCGGCTTTTGGTGTTTTGTCTTTTTACCCACGCCCTCCACCAGCACCATGTTCTTTTTTGGGAAGGTGCGCGTCACCTTACCACTCTTGCCTTTGTCGACGCCGGAAATGACCGTCACCGTATCGCCTTTTTTTACGTGGATTGTATTCATATAGATGTTAGACAACTTCCGGAGCGCGGGAGATTATTGTTTTATACCCCAACTCCTGCAACTCGCGCGGGATGGGGCCGAAGATGCGGCCGGCCTTTGGCTCTTTTTTGTCTTTGCCGCCGGTCTCCAAAATCACGACCGCGTTTTCATCAAAGCGGATGTAGGAGCCGTCCTTGCGGCGGAAGGGCTTGCGTTGGCGCACCACAACTCCGGTCAAAATATCTTTCTTTTTGACCGCCTTGCGCGGCTCCGCGGTCTGGACCGACAGCACCACCAACTCCCCTATTTCGGCGTAGCGCTTTTTTGAGCCGCCGGGTATTTTGAAAATGCGTCCAACCTTGGCGCCGGAGTTGTCTGCAATTTGTACGAGTGAGCGGTCTTGGATCATAAAGGCAAAAATAAAACGCCGAGAGCGTTGGTAAGTAGAATACAGGATATCGGAGTAAATGCAAGATGGTGTTTTGTGCAGATTTGCTGTAAATATTACTTAGCCACTTCTTCCAAGCAGTCAAATAATTTCTTCATCATGTCCGAAACGGTATCATCCTCAATAATGAGCGCGATGGGATTTTCTTGCGAGTAGGAAAAAATTCCAACCTTGTTGTCATAGAGCGCGAGCTCGGCATCAAACCCATACTCCGCCGGAAGAAACTTGGTGGTGCGGAGATATTTTTCATCATCACCCTTACTCTTGCGCGCCCAATCGCTCTCCGGCGCAAGGTCAACACACTTGATGCCAAGCTTTGCGCGCTTTTGTAAATAGTATTTAAGCCAGTCCCCGCCGAAACGACGGAACACTGCGTCAACGCCAGTAATGTCTTTGAGTGATTTGCCTCGATTATTTTCGAGTGTATCTTCATACGCTTGCTTCACTCCTTCCTCGCCCTCGAAAAATTGCACCTTCGGGAGTGTTTTGCCCTTGGAGCGAAGTAGCTTCAACTGTGGCACGAGTTCGGCGACTTGCTGTTTTGTCTCGGCAAGGACATCGCGGCGGCGTTCGATATAGCCGGGCAATTGATCAGGCTGGATTGATTGATATCTAACGCCACCTTCTTTTTTGACCGACGAGGCAAGACCTTTGTCCGACAAAAGTTTAAGGACTCCGTAGGTAGTCGAGCGATTGAGTTTGGTTGTTTTGGCGATTGCAGAAGCAAGCATGGGGCTACTTTCCAGCAGTACAAGCAAAACAGCTACCTCGTTTTTGTTCAAACCTATGGTTTCTAGGGCCTTTTTGAGCGGTGGAAACATGGCGGGAGTATATACCTGCTGTCGGATTGAGTCAACACTTTATCCAAAATATGTTGACAAATCAAGCTAAATAAACTATTGTCTCTGTCAGATGAATCGGGCAGAGATGGTGGGTCGTCGTTTCTGCCTTTGATTGAGAGCGCGGATAGAAGTTCGTGCGCTTCTGCGAGTAAATCCTTTACAAGAAAGGTCAGGTGAATGAAAATACTCCGATATCTCAAGGGTCGCGTGCGGTTTATCCGCAACCGACTCTTTGGAATACCAAGAGAGGCCTTGGCGATGAAAATCGCCGACCTCGAAATCAGTCCGACTACCGCACAACGCCTCGAAAATGCGGCTGAAATCAAACTGGTCGGAGAAGCGTTATACATGACCGAAGACGAACTACTAAGGTTCCCTAATGTCGGTCGGTCTCACGTCAACCGGCTGAAGGAGGCGCTGACTCTTCAGGGGCTCCAGCTCAAACAACCTTTTCGTATCAAATTCTCCGCGCGGCGATGAGCCGCGCGGGATTTTTTTGAGTTACTACGCCGCAACTCCACAAAACCAGAAGCATGCGCGCAAAAAATATTAGTAAGTATTGGAGGTCCTTCGTGTAACTGCCGTGACGTGAATCGTTTTGGTTTCAATATATAAATCATAGAATATACGGTACGACCCAATTCGGCGCCGCCAACTATAATCCTCCCCTTTCATTTTTTCAATATCACCAACAAAAGGGTTTTGAGGCAACGAATCGAGCACTGTTACAATCGCTTCCCTATCTCCGCGGGGAAACCTCCTGAGTGCCTTAAAGACAGCGCGATTAATTTTTAAATCCCAACTTTTGTTTGAGCTCATGGAGTGAGATTGTTTTACCCTCTTTAAATTCCTTACGAGCGCGGCGCAAAGCGGCAAGCTCGGACTTGCTGGGGGTAAATTCCTTTATAGGTTTGCCTAGTCTTTTGTAAATAAGCAAATCCTCGTACTCATCGCGAGGCACCATTACAAAGCCTTTTTTCTCCATCTTTTTTATAAGACTCACTGTGGTCATTCCTACAGTATACCACAACAGCAATTTTCTATTCAAACACTATCTCGAAGTGTTTCGTTTTTGACAGCGGCCGGCAGGAGCGGATGGTGACCGTGTCGCCCTCTTTGGCCCTGTTGCCCGGATTGTGCACCTTGAATTTCTGCGTCTTCTTTAGGTACTTTTTGTACTTGGGGTGTTTGACGTAGCGCGAGACGGCCACCACCGCGGTGTCCTGCATTTTGTCCGAGACCACTTTGCCGTGGAGCTCTTTCCTCTGCACTTTTTTGATAGTCTTTTCCATGGTTATTTTTTGGCGTTCAGAGCCGTAAGCGCGCGGGCGATCTCTTTGCGCAGCTTCATTGCCTGCTTCACATCACGATTTTTACTACCCGCGACGTTAAAGCGCAAGGCGCGGAGCTCCTCGCGCTTGCCCAAAGCAATCTTGGCGAGTTCTTCCTGCGTATTGGTGTTGTAGTTAGTTTTTTTCATATTTAAATATTTAAATTTTCAAATATTTAATGTGCGTGGCGCGACACGACCTTTGCCTTGAGCGGGAGCTTTTTGGCCGCTTTGGTCAAGGTTTCGACCGCCATAGCATCCGTCACGCCGTCCACCTCAAAGAGCACGCGGCCGGGCCAGATCTGGACCTCGTAGCCCACCGGGTCGCCCTTGCCCTTGCCGAGCTTTACCTCCGCCGGCTTTTGGGTAAATGGCTTGTCGGGGAAGATGCGCACCCACTGCTTGCCGGTCTTGCCCAACGAGCGGGCGATGACCTTGCGGGCGGACTCTATCTGGTTGGAGCGCACGCGCGCGGCCGTGGTGGCTTTGAGCCCGTGGCTGCCAAAGGCCACCGTCACGCCCCTGCTGGCGAATTTGATGATCTTGGGGTTCTTGCGCATCGTGTGCGACTTGCGGAATTTTACTTTTTTAGGAAACAACATAAAAATTATTTAGTTTTCTCCGCCTTGGAGAAAATGTCGCCTTTGTATATCCACACCTTGATGCCGAGTACTCCGAGCGGTAGGTTGGCGCGTTCGCGGTGGAATTCGACGTCGGCGCGGATGGTCTGCAGGGGCACGCGGCCTTTCTTGAGCGTCTCGGTGCGCGACATAGAGCCGCCGCCGAGCATGCCGGAGAGCGTGATGCGCACGCCTTTGACGTCGCGGTTGGCCATCACCTTTTCTATCGTCTGTTTGAGCACGCGGCGGAAGGGCAAGCGCTTTTCTAGCCCCTCGGCGACCATGTAGGCCACTATGGGTGCGCTCGATTCCGGAGAGCGGATCTCTTCGATATCAAGTTTGAGGTCGGGGATGGGGAGCTTTTTGCGCTTCAAAAAAGCGACAATGGAATTTTTAAGTTTGGTCGAACCCTCGCCGCTTCTACCGATGATGAGGCCGGGGCGGCTGGTTTTGACAACAACGCGCAGCGACTTGTTGCGCTCGAGCTCGATGCCGCCCACGTACATGCCGCGCAGCTCTTTGAGCAAGAACTCGCGCAAAAGCACGCCGGTCTTCAAATTTTCGCGATAGGAAGCGCCCTCGGCAAACCAGCGATGGCGCCAGTCGCGTATCGTGCCGAGGCGGTGTGCAAATGGATGTACAACTTTAGACATAAAATTATTTGGCGGCCTTCTCTTTTTTGGGGAGTTTTTTTGCCAAAGAAAGGGTGATGTGGGAAGTGCGCTTCTTTATCTGCGCCCCTTTGCCGCGCGCGCGGGGCATCATGCGCTTAAAGACGATGCCACCGTTGACCTCGATTTTTGAGATATAAAGGTCAGCGGCAGGAACATCTTTTGCATTGTTGATGGCCGACTTTATGAGCTTGGCCATTGGCTCCGAGCCGCGTTTGGGGAGCATGGCAAGGAGCGCCAACGCGTGAGTGGCCGACTTGCCGCGCACGAGGTCGGCGATGAGCCGCACTTTGCGCGGCGCTTGGCGATAATTACTCAATTTTGCTGTCGCAATTTTCATAAATTTCAAATCTCAAGCATCAAATTTCAAAGTTTGTTATTTGGTGCTTGCTGCTTGTTTTTTAGCTCCAGCGGCATCGGCCGCGGCTTTGGCCGCCTGTGCGGAAGCAATCTCTTGCTCTTTTGCCTTGGTCTCCATCTCCTTCTGCATCTTGCCGCCGTGGCGGACAAACTTCTTTGTAGGGCTAAACTCACCGAGGCGGTGGCCCACCATATCCTCGCTCACCAAGACCTCAACGTGCGTCTTGCCGTTGTGGACGCCGAACTTAAAGCCCACCATCTCCGGAGCAATCTGGCTGCGGCGCGCCCACGTCTTAATCAGCTCCGCGGTTTGCGGTTTTTTGCCCTCAATTTTCTTGAGGAGCTTTTCATCAACGTAGGGTCCTTTTTTTAGACTTCGTGCCATAAAGCAATATTCTTTCTATTTTGTTTAATTTGTTACTGGCTAACGCCAGACAAATTAAATGCCCCTGTCCGCAACAGCCAAAGAGCGGCTGAGCCTTGCGACACGGGAGTACAAGCACTATATACGAGCCCCTCCCCTTGCGCAAGTTTTGGTTTGGATATAGCGTTACGAGCGGAAAGTCAAACTTGGGAGAAAGTCATGCCCGTTGATATGTCTAAGTTTCTGCCTCATGTCCAAGTTGCAATTAGAGCAATTGATTTGCCTGCCAACGCACTCAAACGTGCCGAGACTGGCAGGAACTGGCTCGACAAGAATGCGCCGCCTGATTGGCGTCTGCAGATGATTTCAATCCACAACGGCAGTGTCCGTTCAAACGTGGTAACGGCTCGCAATGATGAAAACGCCCTTGCGCTTGCCCTACGCCGAATGGATACTTTTAAAGATCCCAGCGGCAGGGTCACGTGGGCTACGCTAATGGGTGGTTCACTACCTCTTATGAGCATGTATGAAGCCGAGTGTTGTGGTTTTAAGGAAAAATCGTACCACGCTCCCGACAACGTGTTCATCGATGACTATACTGACGGCTTGTTTCTCGATGATGCATGGGCGACGGTGCTCGGTAACTATCACGTCCGTTTCGGTCAACCGGTTAATGCTTATCCGCCGGAACTTGAAGCGGTCCTGCTTTCACATCCGGCACACCGCCATCGTCGCGCTGCGGCCTGAAATAAAAACGCCTCGGAGCAATCCTCCGGGGCGTTTTTTAATCACTTAGATTTGTGAATAATTTCGACTATAGTCGGAATTATTCACTTTACTTTTACTACTGAATTAACTACTGAGTTATTTTATTGCTTCTGGCCGCCGTGCTATAGTGTCCAAAGAGTAGCTTCACCGATCAGACACAAGGAGGCCCGATGCCCAACGTTCGAAAATTCCGTCAAAGTGGTAAATATCGGGCTGTGACAGCAAACATTCCTCGATATAACATCGAGGGCGCCCGACACGCTTTCTGTCTAATCGCTACGGGCCACCAAATTAGGTGCGCCTTTCCTAAATTATATGCGATTGGCGGAGTTGGATTTGGGGCTCCAGTTATCGCCCTACTGAAAGAAAAGGGTGTGATCGGCGCAGATCTTGTGTTAACTCAAAATGGAAAGAGCCTGATTAGGGCCAACGAAAACCCCTTTGATAATTTCCAAACTACAAACGCTTCCAAATGATAGTTCGGCGGCGTTTTTTATTTTTATTGCTTCTGGCCGCGTTTGCCCACTTTGCGGCGCGATACTATGAGGTAGTTGGAGTATTTTTTGGGGCGGCGCGATTTTTGGCCCTTGCCGGTCGGCTTGCCCCACGCCGACTTGGCACGGCGGAGCCCACGCCCTTGGCGGCCCTCGCCGCCGCCGTGCGGGTGGTCAACGGGGTTCATCGCGGTGCCGCGCACGGTCGGGCGGATGCCCAACCAGCGGCTGCGGCCCGCCTTGCCGATGGTGCGCAGGTGGTGCTCGTCGTTTGAAACCTCGCCGATGGTCGCCCAGCAGGTCTCCAAAACTTTGCGTATCTCGCTCGACGGCATTTTGAGGTCGGCGTAGCCTTGGTCGCGCGCGATAAGCTCGATGTGCACGCCGGCCGAGCGGCCAAGCTTGCCGCCGTTGCCCGGCTTGATTTCTACGTTGTATATAAACGCGCCGATGGGGACATTTTTGAGCGGCATGCGGTTGCCCGGCGTCGCGGGGGCGTCCGGCGAAGTCTCAATAACCGAGCCCACTTTGACCGACTGCGGCAAAAGCGCGTAGCGCCGCTCGCCGTCTTTGTAGAGCAGGAGCCCAATAAAGCCCGAGCGGTTAGGGTCGTACTCAACCGTCTCGACTTTGGCGGGGACCAATTTTTTGTAGCCGAAGTCCACGTCGCGGAAGCTGCGCTTGTGCCCGCCGCCCTTGTGGCGCACCGAGACACGGCCCGCGTTGTTGCGGCCCGAACCGCGGCGGAACCCGCCGGTGAGCGCTTTGTGCGGCTCGTCGACCGTGAGTTTGCCCTTAAAGGTCACAGTGGTCATGTGCCGGCGGCTCTTGGTGTATGGTTTGTAGCTTTTCATAATTATGCCAACTCTATCTTCTCCCCCGCTTTGAGGTGCACGTAGGCCTTTTTGCCGCCCGCGGTCACGCCGAAGCGGTTGGCGCCGCGGGTCATCACGCGCTTGCGCGGGATTGCAACGAGCGTCACTTTGCGCGGCGTCACTTTGTAGATTTCCTTCACCGCATCGGCGACTTGCTTTTTGCTCGCGTCTTTGGCGACATTAAAAGCGTACACGCCTGCCTCGCCGAGGTAGGCGCCCTTTTCGGTAACGCGCGGAGAGATAAGTATGTGTCCGGAGTGCCGTTTCATATTACTTGTCATAAATTATTTGGTGGTCTTTTTGCTCAAAGTCGCGACCGCATCTTTGGGAGACGCAATAACAAGGTACTTTGACTGCAAAACGGACAGTGGGTTGAGATTGCGCACGTCTTCGACCGAAACATTGCCGAAGTTGCGGAATGACTTGAGCGTCGGGACGTGGCGGTTGGGCAGGGCGATGAGCGCGCCGTTCTTTTTCTTCATCAGGCCGACAAAGTGTTTGCCGAGCGCGGAGAGCACCATGCGGGCCGCGGCGGCTTTGGGCGCCTGCATCTCGATGGCGTCAACAAAAATCACTTCGCCGTCTTTGTACTTGCGCGAGAGCGCGACCAAGAGCGCCTTTTGACTCATGGCGCGGTTGACCTTGCGGGCATAAATCTTGTCCTTGCGGGGGCCGTGCGTAACACCGCCGCCCTTCCATATCGGCGAGCGGCTGGAGCCGTGGCGCGCCCGGCCGGTCCCCTTTTGCTGCCAGGGCTTCTTGCCGCCGCCGCGCACCTCGCCGCGGTCTTTGGTGTGCGCAACATTCGGGCGCACATTGCCCTGCATCGAGACCACCACCTGGTGCACCAGGTCGGCGTTCCACGGCAGGCCAAAGAGCTTCTCGGGGGCGTCGAAAGTGCCGATGTTTTCGCCTTTTATATTGTAAAGTTTGGATTCCATATCTTTTTTCACTCGTAAACTCGTATCCCTTTTTACCCTCGAATTTCTACGAGGGTCCCTTTGCGGCCCGGCACCGCGCCCGAAATCAGAATTTCGTTGGTCTCGGGATGCACTTGCAGTACCGAAAGATTGCGCACCGACACGCGCTCTTGCCCCATGCGGCCGGCCATGCGCATACCTTTGGCAACGCGGCCTCCGGCGCGGCCGCCTCCGCCGCCGATGGAGCCCGGGCTGCGCTCGGAGTGCTTTTGGCCGTGCGAGCGAGGGCCGCCGTGGAAGCCGTGGCGCTTGACCACGCCCTGGAAGCCGCGGCCCTTGGAGATTGCAGAAACGGTGACCCGCTCCCCCACCGCAAAGGCCGAGACATCAACAGTCGCGCCCAGCTCGCCAAAGTTTTTATCTACCTCCGCGCCAACAGTTGCGGGGCGCGGGCGCATCTCGCGAAAATGTTTGAATGCTTTACCTTTGGCGTGGCCAAGCTGCGCTTTGTTGACACGCTTGTCCAAAGTCTCGCCCATGCCCACCTGCACAGAATCATAGCCCTCCTTTTCGGCGGTCTTTATCTGCGTGATGGTGTTGGGGGTGGCAACAATGACGGTCGCGGCAAAAGCCATACCCTCAAGGTCATATACAGTCGTCATCTTGCCCTTTGTTCCAAGGATAAACTTCATATGTTGTGGTTGGTCCCCCTGCGTAAGCCAAAAGGCCCTGGGACACACATCAACGCTATTTCTAACGTTGAGGAGACTATAACCTAGCCTTGTTTTTTATGCAAGAAAAAGGGCGACGTGGTTCTAGCACGCCGCCCCGCCAGAACTTGCCAGCTCTGGCTGCAGTTCCGGACCAACAGAGCCGAACGGTTCTAGTTTAGCACCGCCCGGTACTCGATGTCACCATGGGCTTCGCGCAACCGCTGATACCAGTCGAAGTGGAGCACATACTCATTGTGGGCAACTTTAAACTGCTTGCCGGTGATGAGTACGCCATCACGTTTGAGCGTCTCAACCAAAGCCGGAACGACTTCGTACTCCGTCTGGATGTGCGACAGGCACTCAAGCTTTTTGGTGAGGTACCATGTTTTTGGATCGCCCACCGGTCGCTGGTACTCGCCCTCTGGGTCGGGGTAGCAGGTGGAAATCTTGATCCTCCCCCTCCCTGTTTGGTCAACCGCCAGGAGGCGCTGGGGCCAGACGTCGGTGCTCCGACACGCCAGCAGGTCCACCACAAGCATATCGTCGCCGAGGGTAAAAGGGAGAAAGATCTTGCTCTTGTGCCGGCGAGCAATATCAGTGAGCAGAAAGTCCATGACACATCCTCCAAGTCTGTTGTTTGGGTGTCGAACTATTTTTACAGTAAGAAGATTACTTCTGCAAGAAAGTGGGCGGCGCCTCGTAAGAGCGCCGCCCTTGGGTCGAGATTCGACCTCGACCCACGCCGGACCAAGCAAGGAGCCGACATATAAAATCTATCATAAAAAACCGCCTTACAAAACCGTATGAATAAAAGTCCTATAGGACAACTAATGATACGTTCTTATTCCAGGCCAAAATGTTTTCTGAGCGGAATATCGTACTCGATTGCATCCGCAACAACGTACAAAACATCTTTGCCAATTTTAAAATCTGCTTTCAGCAAAGTTACTAAGTCTTCTGCGTCGTACGGATATACCCATACACTATCCTGTAATCGAAAGAAGCCCATGTTTATGAGTGACGCGCGGATTTGGCTACGTACGTGCCGGCGGGTTTCAGGTATATCAAAAATAAGCATGCGCCATTTTTTGTCCCAACGCTTTGGCTTTTTAGGCACCAGTTTCCCCTCCCCCAGCATCGCCGCACATCGTTCTCCCTTTTCGGTAAGGCGCACACGTTTTCCTTTGTCCCCGACCTCCAAGGTTATGTAGCCGTGACGAATAAGGCGGCTCAGCGATTTCTCTACCCCTTGCCGTTTTTGGCGCGGATTAATAAGACCGAGCTTCCCCAGCGCGCCGAGCACATTAGGAGCAACTAGAGCTATAGCCAGTCCGCCAGTAACAGCCAGCGCAGTAACTACTGCCCTATTGATCTTGGTTCTGCGAATTCGATATTTTACTCCTGTCTCTATCTCACCCATACGCCCATCTTACCTCCGTATGAATAAATATCCTATAGGACAACTGTTCATACTATATTTTTATTTCATTATCTTGTGCAAGAAAACGGCAAGCCCCGGGCGCGAATCAATCGCGTTGCCGGGGCCGATGGGGCGAAAGGCGTTGCCTCCCAACCCGTGTGCCACAGTGTTAGTGTAGCAACGCGAGTATAACCCTATACCATTTTTACGTCAATTGTCACTCCGGACGGGAGGGAGAGGTTTGTGAGTGCTTCGATTACTTTGGGCGACGGGTCGAGGATGTCGATGACGCGCTTGTGGATACGCATCTCAAACTGCTCGCGCGCATCTTTGTAGATGAAGGTCGAGCTGTTGACCGTATACTTTTTTATTTCTGTGGGGAGAGGAATCGGTCCGGCAACTTTTGCATCATAGCGCAGTGCGGTGTCGAGGATTTGCTTAACACTCGCGTCGAGCACTTTGTGCTCGTACGCGCGCACTTTAATACGCAGCCGTTGCGGTACAACAACCGCGGCCTTTTTAGCGCGCGGCTTCGCCGCGGCCTTCGGAGCTTTCTTTTCTTTTGCTTCCGCTTTAGGCATTAGGCAATTATTTTCGTCACGACGCCTGCGCCGACCGTCTTGCCGCCCTCGCGGACCGCAAAGCGGGTCTGGTTCTCAAGCGCAACAGGGGCTACCAGCTTGACCTTAAAGGTCACCGTGTCGCCCGGCATCACCATCTCGGTGCCGGCGGCCAGCGTCACCTCGCCGGTAACGTCGGTCGTGCGGATGTAGAACTGCGGTTTGTAGCCGGAGAAGAACGGCGTGTGGCGGCCGCCCTCGTCTTTGGTCAAGACGTAGACCTCGCCCTCAAACTCGGTGTGCGGGGTCACGGAACCCGGTTTTGCGAGCACCTGGCCGCGGTGGATGTCGTCTTTGGCGGTGCCGCGCAGGAGTATGCCCGCGTTGTCGCCCGCCTGGCCCTGGTCGAGTTGCTTGTTAAACATTTCGATGCCGGTGACGGTCGTCTTGGTGGTGGGCTGGAGACCGACTATTTCGATTTCCTCGCCTACTTTGACGATACCGCGCTCAATGCGGCCGGTCACCACGGTGCCGCGGCCTTCGATGGAGAAGATGTCCTCGACCGGCATAAGGAACGGCTTGTCGAGCTCGCGCTCCGGCATCGGGAGGTACGTGTCCAAGGTGTTCGCAAGCTCAAGGACTTTCTTGGCCCACTCATCGTCGAGCGACTTGGCTTCCAGGGCCTTGAGGCCCGAGCCGCGGATGACCGGAGAGTCGGTGTAGCCCTGCTTTTTGAGGAGGTCCTTCACCTCCTCTTCGACGAGGTCGATGAGGTCTTTGTCATCTACCATGTCCACCTTGTTGAGGAAGACGATGATTTTGGGGACACCGACTTGGCGGGCAAGGAGGATGTGCTCGCGGGTCTGCGGCATCGCGCCGTCGGTCGCAGCGACCACGAGGATAGCGCCGTCCATCTGAGCGGCGCCGGTAATCATGTTTTTGATGTAGTCGGCGTGGCCCGGCGCGTCGATGTGCGCGTAGTGGCGGTTAGGGGTTTCGTACTCCGAGTGGTGGAGCGCGATGGTAATGCCGCGCGCCTTTTCCTCGGGAGCGTTGTCAATCTGGTCAACGCCCTCGGCGCGCGCGCCGTAGCCCTGACCCTTTGCCATATCAAGCACGTGCAATATTGCCGCCGTGAGCGTCGTTTTGCCGTGGTCAACGTGGCCGATGGTGCCGACGTTCATGTGCGGCTTTGCGCGTTCAAATGTTGCCATAACAATAAATTACTTAACTACTACTAATTTTTAAGCATAGGAAAGCCCGCCCTATTGCGTTGGAACTTATAGTAGCAAAGTCCTAAAAAAGCGCAACCCCTTATTACTTACGCCCCGCAATGATGGTCTGCGCCACATTGGGCGGGACCACCTCGTAGTGGTCAAACTCCATGGTAAATGAGGCGCGGCCCTCGGTCATCGAGCGCAGGGCCGTGGTGTATCCAAACATTTCTGACAGAGGTACCTTGGCGCGTACTGCGCGCGCAAGCCCGCGCTCTTCCATAGACTCTATTTGTCCGCGTTTTGAGTTGAGCGAGCCGGTGATGTCGCCGGTAAACTTTTCCGGCACTACTACCTCGACTTTCATAATCGGCTCGAGCAATACGGGCCGGGCAGATTTTGCGGCCTCCTGGAATCCCATCGACGCCGCGATTTTGAACGCAATTTCGGATGAGTCGACGTCGTGGTAGGAGCCGTCGTAGAGCTCGACGGAAATGTCCACCATTTTAAAGCCCGCCACGATGCCGCGCTCCATCGCCTCGCGTACGCCCTTCTCCACCGGGCCGATAAACTCGTTGGGGACCACGCCGCCTTTGATGTTGTTGATAAATTCGAAGTGGTCCTCGCGCGTGACGTTCTTACCCACTTTTTTGTCAGGGTTGACCGGCTCAAGCGGTTTGATGCGCAGGCGCACGTGGCCGTACTGGCCCTTGCCGCCCGTCTGTTTGATGTATTTGCCCTCGGCTTCGGCCATCTGCTGGATAGTCTCGCGGTAGGCCACCTGCGGCTTGCCGACATTGGCCTCGACGCCGAACTCGCGCTTCATGCGGTCAACGAGGATTTCCAGATGCAGTTCGCCCATGCCGGCAATGAGCGTCTCCATCGTTTCCGAGTCGGTGGACACTTTAAAGGTCGGGTCTTCATCCGCCAATTTTTTCATCGCCATGCCCATCTTTTCCTGGTCGGCTTTGGTCTTTGGCTCG
>Ga0209542_10006861_pt1 | contig 21969 bp, 21 predicted proteins | sample RifCSPhighO2_01_FD_184028 | JGI IMG/M metagenome (GOLD analysis project Ga0209542, IMG submission 184028) | Soil microbial communities from Rifle, Colorado - Rifle CSP2_plank highO2_0.1 (SPAdes) (version 2) | ecosystem: Environmental > Terrestrial > Deep subsurface > Rock core/Sediment ... | reverse complement strand
GCGATACGCCGAACCCGTCTACGTATTCAGTAGTCCAGGCAAGAGAAATTGACCCGGTTGCTCCGCACGAAACATTGGTTATTGAAAGCGAGGGTCCTGGAACCGGCGAAGGTCCTGGCGGAGGAGGCGGAGGAGGAGGGGGGGGCGGAGGCGGAACCCCGCTTACCGTAATTCCGCCGGAACAGATATTTCCTTGTCCGTTTATCGTAAGAGAGCAGGTCTGCGACTGGATGGGGCGGAGATTAAGAATTTCTCCTGAAGCAGACGTCAGATTGCCGCTCCCCAGATCGCCGGTGCAGGAATACGGAATAATTCCGTCAGAATCATTTGAGGTCCAGATTGCGGCAGTAGAATCTCCTGAAGTTATGCTTGAAGGATTGAACGCCAAGGTGCATACAGGCGCCAAAGGTCCGCTCATCACATTCACACTGCACTGCGAAGTTCTTGATGCGGAATCGGTTACTGTAACGGTATAGGGACCGGCGGATGAATACGAAGTATTATGGGTTGATCCGCTGCCTGATGGATTGCTTGAACTCGGAGCGCTCCAGGTAAAGGGAGTAGTGCCGTTTGTTACGCTGAATGTCTGGGATTGTCCGGTGCTGAGCGTAACCGTAGCTGGAGAACAAACAGGAGCGGGCGTGCAATTCGGCGTGAAAAAAGAACCTCCATTAATCAGGTGGCCATAATTAGTCGTCAAGCCAAGACAAGCTCCAAACTTGTCGTATCCGCCAGTGCATTCATCCCTTGGATAAGTTCGCGTCTCGGTCGTCGAGCCAAGACAAGCTCCAAACTTGTCGTATCCGCCGGTACAAGCTGTATATATTGCAGTTTTATATCGCACCTCATAATTGTAATTCGTGGTGTTAGCTGCGCCTGTCCATGGAGCATTTCCACTACAGGGAAGATTATCAAGAATACGAATTGCGGGGAAACCGGTCACCCACGCTCCGATCCTCACGGTCGAACACGTAAGAGTTGCTGTATCACCAGTGTTAGTCCAGGTAAATTCCACGGACGGCGCGTTGCCGCTGCAAGTTGTGCATACGACATTTTGCCCGGGAGCTCCGCACGCAGTGGTAGAGCCGCACGCAGGCACTGTAATGCCTGCTCCGCTTTCCTGGGTCCATTGTGGGGATTCTGCGTCGGCAATTGGCTCGGAAACGCTGAAACCGGAAAACGTCAAAACGCCGGAAACAAGAATCCCGAAAAACAAAATCAGAAGCGGTACAGCGATTTTTTTATTCACCAATCTCATTATCGCAGTTTGGGAACTTCTTGAAAAGAGCCGGCAAAACCGCGCTTCCCGAAACAGAGGCGCGCCTGAGATGTTGAAAATCATCTCTTTTCTTATCAATGCAAATCAAATATAATGGATTATACTCGCTTCTATCATCTTATGAGTCCGCATCGAAAATGCGTATGAATGCGCGGTAAGAAAACATATGACGTACGCAAAAAATATTTTAGTCCTTATTCTCATCGCGGCAGGCGTTTTCCTGCTATTCTATTTTTCTGCGCCAGAATCCTCTGTGTATCAGGAGCGGCCTCTCTGGACGATTGCGCTGGAATCAGAAAACTTCTCCGGTCAGCGCGGAAACGCGGCAATATATGAAGAAAAAGGCAAAATAAAAATCATTCTCACCTTGAGTCCGGGGGCTCCTGATCAAATCCAGCCCGCGTATATTCAGGACGGAGATTGCAACTCTCCTCCGCGGGACAGCGCGCGCTACCGCCTAAACGACGTTACGAGCGGCGAATCTCAAACGATTCTTGACGTGCCGGCCGAAACCCTTAAAGCCGAACTACCGCTTTCCATACGGATCGGCCGCTCCAGAGAAGAAATATATACGGGCGCTCTCTGCGGAACAATAGAAAAATGACTTCTCGGATAATATATATACCGCGATAAATCATAAAACGCTCCGCACTGCGGAGCGTTTTATGATTTATACACACATTCAGCAAAAAAATCTTATTTCTGAAAACGAATGGTGGAAAGAATCGCGCGAAAAATATCCTCCCCTTTCTCATAATCATTACTCTTACCGAAGCTCGCCATAAAATTCCTTCCATTCGACGAAAAAGAAAACGCATAGAGACTCGCGTTCTCAATCGTATCTCCGGGATCAAGTATATAATAGATCCCCTGTATTCCGCCGAGTGATATCTGCTCCTCCGTGCGTACGCGTGGCGGTTTTTTCACGTCTTCCGGCGTGCCCTCTCGGGCATCAATGTTGAGTATCGCGCCATTTGCATATTGAAACTTCGGTTTTCCGTCATCTCTTGTCAACATCAAAGCGCTGAAACCAGGACTTTGTGCGGAAAAAAATGCTCCCACAGCACCCCCTGTTTTCATCTTTTCTTCCCAATCCGTAGGAATCAGAAATGTAATTCCCAATTCTTGGATTGAAATTTGTTTTGTTTCTCCAACTATCTTCTCAAGCGATCTACCATCGCCTCCTCTAAATACAAGAAAGAGAATCGCACCAAGAAAAAGGATGATACATAGAACAAGAATATTTTTCTTCGTAGAATCCATAGAATCTGATTAGAAAAATTAGCTGTATAGTGTTCCGATGCGCAAATAAGGCGACTTGATCAGGGAATTCTCAAGAATTGTGCTCCGAATCCGCAAATGCATTATTGCGGCGGGACTTCTTTAATTGTCGGAGTGCCGGCGACATTCACCACCGCGGAAGCCGAATCTGAATTTATGCCGTTATTACACGTAATAGTATACATCGTTCCCACAATCGGAGAAACCGATTTGGTCCCATCCGCGGTCACCGCGCCGATTCCTTGATCAATGGTGCAGTCGCTATTGCCAAAACCCGTGCTATCCCAGGAAAGAATCGAGGACCCGCTCGGAAGAATTGACGGGGGAGTTGCGCCAATACTCGTTCCCGGAGTTATGTTAGCGGTACCGCATGACTTGGTGTCGCTTTGACTCGCGGAAGTCACGCTAACCGTTCCGTTCTTCGATCCAGTCGATGAATAGACCTTCGTGACAGCATAACAAAATGGCGACGGCTGGCCGGAACAACTCAATCCGTCGGAACCGGACCACGAGAAAAGATAATTTCCGTCTCCTCCGGTTGCGCTTGAATTCCACGTCACCGGATTCCCAACAGACGCGCTCGGAGGCGCAACGGAACAGGCGGCAACAAGAGAAACAATAATCGCCTCTTGGTCTTGCGCTGCCGGCGCAACACCTCGTTCAACAATGACTTTTGCGGTCGCATTTTGAAGATATGTATGGCTCACGGATTTAGAAGTAGCCGCTTCGCCGTTAAATTTCGCTCCGATTGCGGGATTGGTCGGATCGCCGCACACAGAGGACTGGCTTACATATGACACATCACTGCTCGTATCCGTGCAATTCCACCAGAACGTGTAATTCATGGTTCCTAAGGCTGATCCGGATACGGTTGCGGTCAGATTCGTGTTGAGCGGCGCGGGCTGGCTATTGGGGCTTGCAGTGAGATTCACGGAAAGGGTTACCGGGATTGGCGAATATCGAAACTGATATTCAATAACCCAACTCAATGGTGCCCCGACACTTGGATCAAAACACCAACTCGGATTACACGTTAACCCACCAGTAAATGCCACCGGAAATGTACACGATCCACCAACGGCATGCCCACAGAATCGTCTTGTGATTGTATATCCGGGGACATTGGTTATTGAAAGTGCGCCATTCCCCGCACTCACAGAACTCAAATTCGCTGGATTTGCTTGTGTGGCTGGTGGCCAAGGAGTATAGTCCGCCCACGTACCAGACGGCGCACTTGAAAGCGCAAGATCATCACCAACTCGATAGACATTAAGGTATGCCATCGGTACAGCAGAAACGGTAATCAGCGTTGACTCTCGATTATTTGATTCGTCAGATTCAATAACAGCATTCATGATATCTGCAATACCCCAGACGCGGTGCGTACACGGGGGCCCTCCCGAAGGACAAGTCGCGGTCCACGTATTTGAAATTACCGTTGTCTGCCCGGTCGCGGCAAGTCCACCTGGTATTGTTATCCTTGAGCCGATATTCGCGTTGTAAAGCGGAAATTGATCGTTATTGTAATCAATCGCAAACGTCTCGTCGAATTCGTCTGATGGACTTGAACCATTATTCCGAACTGTTGCAGTAAATTGGACCGGCGTCCCTTGAGTGACAGTGCTATTTGCAGGGGTTATACCGGTCGTTTGAAGATCAACCCCTCCTCCTGCGCCAACCGAAATAGTAAATGCGTTCGTGTAGGTACAATTGTTGTTTTCTGCTCCTACCTCATTGATTTGATTTGTCGAATCAGCGCACAAAACTCCCACATACAGATCGGCAAAAGTCGGAATCCATGTATCTGACGTAAAGGGCGGCGATGACGCTCCTGTTGCAAGAGAAGGTACCGCCCGATCACTGAATTTATATAAATTGGCGTAGCAAGGATCTGACTCGCCCGCATTCGTCGTAGTCCACCAAAGGGAAAAAGTCGCTAAAGGAAACGCGCAAAAACTTGCTTGGGTGCCAATCAATGTTCCAAGATTGCCCTGATTTGTTACATGCCCCGAAAATGTGTACGGCTGACTGACAAAACCATTAGGAGGAGTCGCAGAGCTCCCGTCCCATACAGCGATGTAGTCGGGGACCGGACCTCCTCCACAACTTAGCGCAGTTGCAAAACTAATGTTTGAAGGAGGATTACCCCAGTCGCCATCCCATGTGTTTATCACATAACTCCATGTCTGGCCGGCAGATACCGCAGTATCAAAATATGATGTTACAGCTCCAACATTTCCGACACTCACCCATGAAGCATCACCGAAATAACCAACCGCACTGGCATAGCTTGTACAGGAAGAACCAGCGCATTTACGAATGTTATACTGCGTAGCGCCCGCGTAGGGAGTCCATGATAAACCAAGACGAGAGATTGCCCCGTCGCATGAAGGAGTTACGGAAAGAGTAGGACCCGCTCCTCCTGCGGCTGGACTCACATTCACGCTACAAACATTCGTATTGTTGTTTGAATCCCTTAACGTTACCTGCTGGTTGTTCCCCACAGTAGGGAAGCTTGGATTGAATGGCGAACCACTTCCCGAGGCGGGAGACGCTGTGGGAGCAGTCCATGTATACCCGCCTGAACCTCCTGACGCAGTGAACGAAACACTCCCGCCTTGAGTGATATTTGATGATGCGGGAGAACAGACGGGACTTCCCACCACCAACGGCGTCACAGGGGCATTGCAGGTCGCGATCTTTCCACTGCTGTCCGCCATATTAAGGGTACAGGTCTGTGCGGTTGACGGCATAGTAAAGGGCTGATTGCCGTTTGCGAGTAACGGCAAAGGACCGCTACCAAGAGGATTCACGGTGCAGGTGTAAGAGTTTGACGTGACCGTGCCGAGATTTGAACTCCACGTAGCGGTAACAGGACTCCCGGCCGCCACGGAAGGAACGGTCAGGGTACAGCTCCCAGCCCCCGCGCTTACGTTCACACTGCACTGCGAAGTTCTTGATGCGGAATCGGTTACTGTAACGGTATAGGGACCGGCGGATGAATACGAAGTATTATGGGTTGATCCGCTGCCTGATGGATTGCTTGAACTCGGAGCGCTCCAGGTAAAGGGAGTAGTGCCGTTTGTTACGCTGAATGTCTGGGATTGTCCGGTGCTGAGCGTAACCGTAGCTGGAGAACAAACAGGAGCGGGCACGCAATTCGGCGTGGAAAAAGAGCCGCCATTAATCAGATGACCGTAATTGGTCTCGGTCGTCCAGCCAAGACAAAGTCCGCTTTTGGGGTCGACTCCGCCGGTGCAAACAGTTTCGTCCCTTGGATAAGTTCGCGTCTCGGTCGTCCAGCCAAGACAAAGTCCGCTTTTGGGGTCGACTCCGCCGGTGCAAGCTGTATATATTGCTGTCTTATACCGCACCTCATAATTGTAACTCGTGGCGTTAGATGCGCCGGTCCATGGAGCACTTCCATTACAGGGAAGGTTGTCAAGAATACGAACCGCAGGACTACTTGCCACCCACGCTCCGATCCTCACGGTCGAACACGTAAGGGTTGCTGTATCACCAGTGTTAGTCCAAGTAAATTCTACGGACGGCGCGTTGCCGCTACAAGTTGTGCATACGACATTTTGTCCGGGAGCTCCGCACGCAGTAGTAGAGCCACAAGCAGGCACCGTAATGCCCTCTCCCGCATCTTGAGTCCATTGCGGGGACTCTGCGCCGGCAATTGGCTCGTGAGTACTGAAACCAGAAAGCGTCAAAACGCCTCCGGCGGCAATGACCCCGAATACAAGAATAAGGCACGCCAGAAGATGCGCGCGCTTCAAGCCGCCGAAGACACCGCTCAAGCTCAAGAAGGCGTACCTAATCTTCTTTTTTATACTTCTTGATTTATTCAAGGCCTTTTTAAATAAGCCGCGATTCACAATTTTCCCTTACCCTTATTGTATTTTATTGGCATGCTCGATGCAATCAGTGGTTATTCACCCCGTTACAACCCGGAAGCTCCGACTTTCAAGTCGAAGAGGAAAGGAAAGTTTTAAAAAACCGGATGGAAACCTTGACATTTAAATCGGGCTGTAACGGGGTTCACTTGCCTAGCGAAACGTCTCTACCGGGGTACTATCGATAATTCCTGAATTTTCCGTATCGCTTCGTTATTAAGCTCTTGACGAAGCTGCCAGTAATTTTTGATATACGGGCGAACCTCGTAATCGGCAGACATAAATTGGGGCGTTTGCTCTAAACGCCAGACGCTCGGATTCCAAGAGACAAACAGAAAAGAAAGATGGCTACGGGAAACGAGCATGGTAATCGGCTGGGTGCGAAGATCCATTGCTTTTGTGATACCGGAAAAAAGTTCGACGTCTCTCTCAAGCCCGCGGACAACTTTAATGAGATTTCCGCTTTTCGTTTCCCATATGTGCACGCGCCGGTAAATCTCGTCTTCCTCTCGCAAAGATACGCCGGCGTCATTTTTAAGACGCATCAGATTTTCGATGTAGACAAGAGCTGTCTCAGGCACGATTACTTCTGCGCGGCGCAATTCTTCTCCAAGACCATGAATCCTCGGCTCAATGGAAGTGGCTTCTTCAGCCAATGCCTGCAAAGTGGCGAGTTCCGGATAATAGCGAAGGTCCGGACACATATACCAGTTTGTTTCCGGCTGCCACGAATACGAAAATCCGGCTTCTCGCGGACGCGCGTCCTGCGGGAGTAAACGCTCCGAATGTATGGCGCGAAAAAAAGAGTTTGTTGCCAGCTTCGGCAATAGTACCTTACGCGCATCTTTGTTTCTCGTTTCCCACAAATAGAAAAGCTCTGGTTCAACCGACTCCCTAAAGCATCCGGTTTTTACAGAAAACAACCGCTCGCTCGCCTCAGCGGCATTGAGATACTTCATGGAATCGGATACATGATCCGAGGGGAGAACTTTTAATTTCGAAATATCAGAATATCTTTCGCTGTCCGATTCTTCGGCTGATGTCTTGTTTAAAGCACTGGATAGTTCCTTACAAGATCCAAAAAGCAAACACTTTCGCCGAATCTCCAGATCTTTTTTAAGCGAAACCGCATTTTCCTTGATCATCGCCATTACCGCTTCCATCGTAGCGGCATCGGTCGCGACGCCCGGGAAAAACGGGAAAACAGCTTCGCGGCTTACGCCGGAAGAATTATTTTGCCACGCGGCTTGCCACAAACGGCTAAAGCTTTCTAGATCATCGGCATAGGCCGCGAGCGCCCGGGACTCGGCGTTAAGAAGCTGAAAGGCATTAAACCACGTCGGATGATTTAAGAATATCGCACGCTTTTCTGCAACCAGACGCAATTTTTCCCAGAAATCATACGGATATATTTTGTAGGAATCAAAGCGCGGGCCAAGGTTCTCTATCATTTCTTTGTTTGCCGTCTTGATGATATGCATCGCCTCCGGCCATTCTTCCTCTCGAAGACCCGGGAAATCGAACAATGGATCTTCTTGTTCCGAAAGTAGGGCAGCCGCAAGCGCCGAATTTTTCACGCGGTTTACATACATAACCGCGCCAACCGCCAAGAACAGCACGAAGGAAACGATAATGGCTGTGGATAACTTTTTTCGCATAGGAATGTTAAGATAATAGCATATGGAACTAGCAATGAAAAAACAGGTAAGCGCTTTATTGATTGCGGGGCTCGCGCTTGTCGGGATGTTAGGCGTGTACGTTTTCCAGAAAATGAAAGTTTATTTGTCTTATTCCTCGCAAAAACAGGCGGCGTCGCTTTTCCCTAGTATATGTTCTGTTCAGGAGAGAACCTCGGCAAATCCGCGCCCGGCGCTTTTCATCGGCTGCGGAATTTTTGAATAGAATTTTTGAAGATGGAAATAGCGAGAGAAACATTCGAAAAATTGCAACAGATGGTTAACCGAGTGGTCAAAAGCCCTCGGTCTGATTTTTATCGTAGGAAATTCGCAAAAGAAAATTTCGATTATGCATCCCCTATATCAAGTGGAGCTGACATCATACGAATCCCCCGACTCACTCGTGCGGAACTTGCCGAGACACCACCATTTGAACGACTCTACAGCACGAACGAACACCTTGATTCTATCCGCTATACATCCGGGACAACAGGATCTCCACCAATTCTTCTTTTTCGTGCAAAAGTAAACTACGGCATTCCCGGCAGACGACCCCTCATTCTTTTTCAAAATAGCCACGTGGACGCGTATAACGCACGCCTCTCGCGTAGCGCACAAGAACCATACTTCCCTCCGCTCATCGGCCACCCGGGAAATACCTATACAGTTACGGCTGCCCTAGCAAAGGCTTATAAAATTGATGCCATCATCGGAATTCCGTCCCGCATCCTTGCCCTTGCCATAGAGATGGATGCCTCATCTCGAAACAAGACAGAAACTATTTTTATCGTAGGAGAAAGGTTTACTAACGAACACAAAAGAATATTAGTGACATCTTTTCCACATGCACTGCTTGATATTCGCTATGGTATGTCAGAATTGGGATGTCCGGGATATCAATGCGATATATTGAGAAAAAAAACTGATATCCAGTATCATTGCGATGAGAATTATCTTTTAGAATTCACCGATCTAGATACCGGTGCATGGAAAAAAGAGAACACGGAAGGAGAAATCGTTGTGACCGAACTCTCGGAAACCCCGCATCAATTGATCCGTTACCGGACCGGCGACGCCGGGCGGGTCGTGAACGATACGCCCTGCGCCTGCGGAGCCGCATTTGCATTTGAAGTTACCGGCAGAATTAACCACGACATCATAAAAATCAGCGGCATGATGTTTCGAACCGATGAAATCGAGCGAGTGATAAAAGAATTTCCAGAAATAGAAGAAAATTTTCGCGGAGTTGTCGAAACAAGGCAAATCGGGACCGACAAAGAGGAGATACACTTCTCTCTTACGATTGTGCTGAAACAAAAAGAGGGGATTCACCCCTACTTTCTTGAACAGCTGAAACAAAATTTTTCAGAACGCTTTTTTCTCACGCCGTCAAAAACTTTGGCGGACTGCATACAGGAAAAACGAATCTCGTCGTTCGACGTATTTGCGATAGAATGCGGACGTCAGCGTTCAAAAGCCCAGTGCCTTCGTCTCATTGAACGCTGACGTCCGCGCCTGCGCGACGAAGGTTTTCTTTGATTGCATTTCGAAATGCTTGAGGCCCTTCTCCGGCGCTTGCGGGATTATTCCCGGGATACGCTTTTTGCCATTCTGCTTCAGTAATCCCTTCCGAGTAGCGAAGCGCGTTCTCAAATGCGGTTTTTGCCTCGCTTATTTTGCCGAGATTAAGCAGAGCAACGCCAAGCGAATTCCATAGCCACGGGTTTTCCCTGCCATTCGGAACGCTTTCAAACGCTTGCAAAACAGCGTTTTTTGACTCCTCATACTTTCCGGATTTCGCAAGAATCCATGCCAAATCGTTATACCCGCCCCATTCTCCCGGAATCCATTGGGTAAAACGCTGGAAATCGACTTCGGCTTTTGCGAGGTCTCCCGCTTGCCCACGATATCCGTAAATAAGACCGCGCACGTAAAGCGAGCGTAAATTTTCTGGATTTGCTTTGAGTTCTCGGTCTATTTCTTCAAGCGCAGAGTCGAATTTCCCCTCGACAAAATAAATCCTGCCAAGTTGATAGTGCCCCCATAAAATTTTCGAATCAACGCGAAGCGTTTTTTCATACGCGCGCTTTGCGCGCCGGAGATCATACGCACCACCATTAAAATAGTAATTACCAAGATTCATGAGCGTGCGTGTATCTTGAGATGCAAGCGTGAGCGCCGTGGCGGGGGAGTGATACTTCTGCCATGCAAGCCGCGCAAACAAATCCCGGGAAAACAAAAACCCGAAAAGAAGGATCGAACAAATAGCGACAATAATTTCCCAGCGCTTCATCGCATTAAACTATTTTGGATGCGGAGTAATTGAAAGAATGATATAGATATCGCCGTCAATCGAAAAGTAAAAACGCCGCCCTTTCGTGATGCGCGCTTGCCAAATATTTCCTGTCTCATCGTACTTCTTTGCGCGAAGCGAGGGATGGCGAAGATCGCGAAGCAAAAAAACAAGCCGACGATCAAATGCGCGCTGGATTCGAAGCGGGGATTCCCAATATTGATACGTTGCCCGCTCGGTGAAGCGATGCCGCATTTATGTCTTATGCCTAGCCGGCTTTTTGCTATGAACTTTTTTTACTCCGGCGTGAAGCCAACGAAGACCCGCCTCCGCGGTAGAAAAAACGGGAGAGAGCCGACCCGCTTTCACATCCTCCAGGGCGAGGGAAAGTTCGCGATCAATAAGACTCTTGGGAGTAAGAGTAATCTTTTTCCCTTCGACTTTCGCTTCGAGAATATCCCCGACCGAAACATCTGCCTTGCGGCGGATTGAGGTGGGGAGAGTAACCTGATATTTCGTTTTTATCGTGACGAGTGGCGCCGGACGTGTTTCTTGTACCATAAAAAGTAAGAAAGTTAGAAAGTATAACTTATGTTCCCATGCTACGCGAGAGCGACTATGGTGTCAAGTGTATGTATGCGTCCATGAAGGTTAAGACCCGAGCGGCTGCGTCCGTTTTTCTGTGGTTTCGTACACGATCGAACGATGTTGAATCACAAAAATTTTAACTGATTCTCCTTCAATACGATAAATAACCCGGTAATCTCCAACCCGAAGTTTGCGATATCCTTTTAGAGAGCGCCGCAAAGGTTTCCCGTATACGTCCGGTTTTGTGGTCAGCCGCTCTTCAATCGCAAACTTTATCTTCTTCTTCCAAAGAGACGTAATCTTCGGAATATCCTCTTTGGTCACAAGATAATGATATAGAACCTCAAACATTATTAGGCCCACGCTTTTTTATGTGAGACGAACCGAGCGTCTTTCCTTTCACGCTTCTCTGCAATTGTATTCCATATTGAATCTTCTTCAATTTCAAGAGCACTCGCCAAAAGAAGAGCGGCTTTTGTTGCCTTCGGCATACGATCGCGCTTCGCAATTCTCGCGAGTGCGTCTGCCAAATCATCTGAAACGCTTATATTAATCCTTGTTTTTAACGTAGGCATAATCGGAAATTATATGATATATAATAAGTGTATCAAAAGTGTAGCACCTTTGTCAATGGCCATCAAATTATCTATTTCCCAACCGCAAAACCATAGACGACTGACTCTGTGACGCCATCGATATCAATCAATTTCTCGAGATTCTCGTCTTTTGTGCCTCCAAGAGCGCAGCATTTGAGTCCGAGCGCTTCCGAAACAAGATACATATTCTGCCCGATGTGGCCGGCTTCGAGAAGAATATAGCGATATCCTCGTTCTCCATATTTATTTTGATTCCGCGAGAAAACCGCGGTCATCACGATTCCGACTGCGGCATCCTTCACCCATGGATAAGTAAAAATCTGGCTGATATCTTCATCTGAAAATTCTCTATCCCACAAAACATCAAGCGCGTGGTCTTTCACGTTGTAGTGATAAAGCCCAGCTTTCAACCCGTCCCCGCCCGGAGCTTGTCCTGAGCTTGTCGAAGGACGAAATACAATCGGATACACTTCAATGGGAAAGCGTGCTCCGCCGGATGCTTGGGCCCGGCGGTGGCGACTCTTCTCAAGAGGACTGGTATTCCCGCAGGAATATTTCAAAAGAAGCGATAGCTCGCGTTTCGTTATCGGGGTGCGGGTGAAATCGCGCCTTGAGCGGCGTTTTTTTATCAAATCAAAAAAATCCGCGGATGGAGGATTATCCCCTAAAGCAATTTTCGGCAATCGCGGATATACCTTGTAATACGTTGTTTTCCACTCCTCGGGCCAATCTTTAGAATCCGCCGGAATCAACGGATGCCCCTTGGCAAGGTCCTTTGAAGATTGATGGAAAATTTTTGAGAAATCTATTACGTCCATCACGGTGTAAAATTATACCACCTCCATAATCTTGTCAAAAAATATACCATTGGCGAATCGGGTTGCAATCGCAACTGATCGCCGCGATATGCCATCCGGGTGGGAATGAGCTCATATTCATACTGCTCGCGGTCGCATATTGCAAGCCGCAGAATTCCTCCGCCCTTAAATTGAGTGCCGTTAAATAGGGGATGATCGGCGGGGTATCGCGACGACACCGCCGGATCATACAAGAAAATCCCTAAACTGTAGAAGATTATGCCGTTGCCGAATTTTTCAACCTGCTGGAGAATATGGGGTTGGCCACCAACCACAACATCCGCTCCCTCGGTAATGGCAAGACGCGAAAAAAAACGCTCGCGATCATCGGGCGCGCGAAAAGGCGCTGCGTTTACATCACCAGCCGTATGAATATACACAATGACAAAATCAGATACTTCCCTTGTTTTTTTTATGGCCTCCTTCAGATTCTCTGGAGACAAGAGAGCGATTCCTTCCTTGGCAGTAGTTGCATAATATTCTTCGGGCAAAAGGTCAGTAAGCGCAAGAAAGGCAATTCGCACCCCGTTGATTTCAACAACACGTGGCGCCAGCGCCTCAACACTATTCCTGCCAATTCCAACGTATCCTATCGAAGTATTTTCTAATATTTTGAGAGTATCGTTGATCCCGGTAAAACCGAAATCCGCACTATGATTATTTGCAAATGAGAGAACGGGCCGCGGAAATGATGAAAAAAAGTTTACGATATCCGGATCGGTGTGCAAGGAAAACGATGAAGGAAGATTTTTTTCTCGAGTAGTGGTTGATTCCGTTATTATTCCTTCAAAGTTGGCAAAGATAACATCACTATTCTTAAAATTGGAGTATGTCTCGCCAAGCAACTTCTCGGAATCATAATTGTCATCTACGATTTGTTGCCATACTTTGCGCCCGCCAATGAGCAGATCTCCCGCCAACGCAATTGAAACGGGCCTTTTGCCGCTTTCGCAAATTTCGATCATCCGCGGCGCTGTTGTTTTTTGAAAATAAAAATAGCCGCCAACAATGCCAAAAACTAAAATTCCCCCCGCAAAAAGTAATAATTGAGTAGTGTATGAATTAGAAGTTAGTTTACGAAAGATTTTCGAAGGGGCGAAATCCATAGATGAATAATAACATACAGTTGGCCTCGCGGAACGAACGCGTGCCCTTGCGTAATCAATTTTCTATGGTAAAAGAATGTAAACAACGCTGGCAAATCTTACAATTAAGATCTATAATATTGTTTATTATAAATCATAATGCTCGGCGTATGCCTTAAAAAAGAACAAATAAACATATGCAAAATAAAAAAAGTGGATTTAATTCTGAGGTGACCTTTGAGCGAATATCGTCTCTAACTGAATATCAAGTTACAAAAAGGATTGGGGCAAGACGTGGTGAATTAGCTTTTTCGGAAGCTGTTGAGCTTATTGCAGATATCACAGAGTACCAAAATCAACTTCAATCTATTGGGATTCCAATTCCATCAATCAAAGAGTTGGATGTAAAATACTTTCCAGAAACCGAAAAAGCTGCAATTGTACTCTTAACACCTTGGGCTGGCGATGATGTGGAGTCAGTTCTATTGTCGTTGAACCAAGATCATGATCAAAAGATAATTGAATGGATCATAAAAGAAATGTGCCATATAGTACTTATGGCCTGTACCAAAAGAACAAAAGATGGTGAATTATCGGTTGGTATTGATGCTAAAGCTAACAACTTCACTGTAACAATAGATAATTCAGGTAGGAGAACTATGTATTATGTTGACCAATATCCTCCTCGCTATTGGAAAGATGGAATGCCTATTATAGAATGGACACCACTAAAATCTACTCTTGGTAAAGAATTGGGTCGTTTTAAATATTTTGACTGGCGTGGTGTTTTTTTGACACTAACTTCACAGTTACAGCGTATCAAACCATTACTTAAAAAACGAATAGAAACCATAGCTATTAATGAATTCGAGAGATGTTTTGAAAAGTCCGAATTTAAAGAGTTTCGTAATCAATTTACCAAGCTTCCGTGGATTATTTTTCGTAACACCTTACAAAAAGGTGACTTAATTTCAGCTAAACAGATAATTATGCAGTGTGTTCACGAGAAAGTATATGGTGTTCGATATAGCGTTTATACGCTTCGTGAGATCGCGCTGGAATTAGCCATGTATCAATTAATTTCGCTAGACGAACTTCACAAATTATTTTTCGATTTACACTTTGAAGATAAAGAATTTGTATCAGATCGATGGAAAAGTATACAAGAGCAATTATGTAGGTTTACTAAACGTATTTAATTTATATGGCAAATTATATAAAATGGATTCGAGAAAAAGTCGGTCATGATCCAATAATACTTAATGCCGCCGCAGCTTTTGTTCTCAATGATCAAAATCAAGTTCTCTTGTTGCGTCGCGCAGATCGTAAGGAAGAAGTATGGGGATTGCCGGGTGGTATGATGGAAATCGGCGAGTCTGCAGAGGATACTATGAAGCGAGAAGTATTGGAGGAAACAGGACTTATTGTGAATACTGAAAAATTTCTTGGAGTTTACACGAAGGATAGATTTGATTCATACCCGAACGGTGATAAGGCATATGTGATTCTTTTTGTTTTTGTATGTCGTGTGAGCAGTGGAGCGCTTGATGCTAATAATGAAGAGGCAGCAGAGCTTCGTTATTTTGATCCTGACAATTTTCCGCCAACTTTTCGGCATAAGCAAATACTCAAAGATTATATCTCCAATGAAAAAGGAATAATCAGATAAAGCGAAGGGTGAACTTAACAATAACGACTAACCTTCTCCAATCAAAAACCTTGGTTATTATGCCAAGGTTTATCATACCTCCTTTTCTGAAATATTTATTTCAGTTTAGCGCGATATGCATTCTCTATCCTGGTTGGTCCCTTAATACGCAAGAACACTTCGTAAGCACCTTGGGGGATAAAATTTTCCCATGATTCCCCGTTTTCCAAAACCATTTTTACAATATTTGTATTGTGGAGTTTAAAAGACGGGTAGACAAACGTATACTCCCGATTTAGGAGTTCTGAAAAAATTTTTCCTCTTACAGCATCGATGTTTGCGTCACCTTCTTTTGGTGTTGGCCGTACGATCGTAAATTCTTCAGGAGGGTATTTTATATTAAACTCTTTATCAAAGTACGGTCGTTTTGAAATATCACAACTTACACGATGATCCAAGTTATGAAACGATATACAAGCGTCCCACATCTCTTTTACTTCAGGAGCTGTAAAAGGGTTTTTACCTGGCGCGTAAGACGTCTTTTCAGATTCCTTAATATAATCATCCCACCTAGGATCAAACCATTCTGGTTTAGGTGTATTGTATATGACACAGATAATAAGAGATCGCCATTCGCTAAGAATAGTCTCCACTGTGCACATGTGCGCAATAGTGGGAGGCTGAAAACGTCCTTGAAACAAAGCACGTTTCATTGCATTCTCCTATAATTTGAATGGACTTTTTTTAGTATTACATGTTCATTTATTACGATCAATGCCCTGTACGGTCCGCGAATAACGGTGATGATAATGGTGTCATAATGGTGTCAGGCACCCTTTTTTAAACTTCGCCTCCGTTATTATCATTTACGATCTGCTGCCATACTGTGCGCCCGCCAATGAGCAGATCTCCCGCCAACGCAATCGAAACGGGCCTTTTGCCGCTTTCGCAAATTTCTATCATCCTCGGCGCTATCGTTTTTTGAAAATAAATCTCCACACCTTCCAGCGGGGTATTCGGAAAGGTGTGGGGATAAAAATAGCCGCCTACAACACCAAGAACTAAAATTCCCGCCGCAAAAAGTAATAATTGAGTGGTATATGGATTAAAAGTTGACTTGCGGAAGGATATTTTACGAAGAATTTGCATAAGAGTAAGATTCATAGAAATTGAGAATCCGATCGTTTTTCAAGAAAAAAGATGGGATAACACGAAGTATGATTACTCACAATAGTTTTTTCATTTTTGATAAGGAAACCTTCGCTAAAAATACTACGAAGATCTTTCTCGAGCGGAAATGTCCAATGCCACCTAAACGTATCCTCTTTTGCCGTTCTCTGAATTTTTTTTAACGTAAGAGATAGAAGCGGATGCTCCGAACCGAATTCTTTTGCGTACTCATTGATTTCTTCTGCGGCGCGCTTTTTATCGATAATCGTATCATTATTTTTGGTGCATACGTCATATAATTCCCAAAGAAGTGGGGTTGCTGCTTTGTTTAAATCACCATCTTTATATTCATTTATAGCGTCTTGAATTAACCCTTTTGCAGACTTCATGGATTCTTTTCTGCACCGCGAGCGGATTATAAATATTCCCCCTTCGGAAAGCAAACCAGAAATTTTCTTTAGAAAACTCCCTATCTGATCTGGAGGGAACTGCATAAAAACCAAATCGCCGATAATTATATCAAAAAAGCTTTGGGGAAAGGGTATATCCATCCAATCCGCCTTAATCCATATTTCTTTTTCCGAATCCGCAATCTTCACTTCTTGCGTCATTCCTTCAAGCATTTTCCACGAGAAATCACATAAATATATTTTTGATACGTGATAGTACCGGGCAAGCAGATCTCTCAACTCCGGGGTTGACCCTAAAAGAAGAATTCGTTTTTTATTATTCGCGGTATTAAGGTGATCCTCGTAGCATTTCAATTCTTCTGAGGAAGGCCGGAAGGGTTCCGCAATATATTTCCATTGATAACTCTGTAAATCCCAGTAATCTTTAAGAAGCCCAGGATTGTTCTGTTGGGAACTTACTCTTAGAAAAAAATTAATAACTTTTTTAATCATTGTCCTTCACTTACGAAATTCACTATTCATCATGTTGTATAATTTTACCACATTATTGAATTTTCCTCTTCATTGAAAAAGAAAAAGCCCTAACTGGGCTTATTGTTTATCCTTCTTTTGCAAGATTTGCTTCGAGATGACTACGGAACCAATCGGGAATTGGGGCGGATTTTTTTGTTCTGCGGTCGACGAGAACCTGAAGCACCTTTCCTTCAGCACGCAGCTTTCTTTCTTCGTCCCCGTCCTTATAGACACGATAACGAAATTGCATGCTTGAACGACCAATCTTCAATGGCGCCACCTCAATAAGAGCAACATCGCCTCTGAGAAGTGGTTCGCTATAATCGCATTCAAGCCTAATCACGTTGATTGCATACCCGTCTTCTCTTAATCTCATGGTCGATGCGCCTAAATTCTCTGAAAATGCTTGACGGGCATCGAAAAATGCAAGAAAAAAATAAGGTGAATGCCAATTGCCGATGTCATAGAGCTGATTTTCTGGAACTGGAAACCTATACAAAAAAGGACTCATTATGTCCCTCCCCTGATCATTCATGAACTGAAAACACACTAGCACAATACATTCCGACTTTCAACCCTTTCCGCAAAGTAACCATCCGAGACACAAGTAATGATTTTTATCCATGCGCTTTAATTTTTCTCCTTTATCTCCGAAATGAAAACTGGTATTTTTCCTCCCGAGGTCAAATTTAATTTATCTACAGTATTAACGACGATTCGGATATTCTGTCTAAGCTCTATTACTATCTCATCCCGAATCTTTTCTTTTTCTTCACTCCGAAATCTTTCCGTTGGAATTATATTTATCACGATATCGTTTATCGTTTTTTGTAATATCTGAAATTGTTTTATCTCACGAAAGCGCCTGTTAAAAATCTTGTAAAGCTGTGAGGGATGAATTTTCCTCCCATTACCCAACTGAATATTATCACCCGCTCTGCCGCTTAGAAAAATGCGCGGGAGTACCCTTCCGCATTGACATTTTTCTCGAATAATCCTTCCTATATCGCCTGTATCATAACGGATAAATGGCATTACATAATTATCGAAAGATGTTATTACAATCCTGCCTTCTCTGCCATCCTCCAATTCCTCTCCGTTCGTGCCGACAATTTCTATGAAGAACATCTCGGAATTAATATGCATACCGTTATGTTCACCGCACTCTTGGGCAATTCTTCCAAATTCCCTCATGGAATAGCTGTCAAACACTTTACATTTAAATGTTTTTTCACACAATTCCTTATAAAAAAGCGATAGCTTTTCTCCGGTAGATACAACAGCTTTCAAGGGTATGACTATGTTGTCTTTTTCAGCAAGCTCCGCAAAATAAGTTACAAAAGAGCTGAAGGAATATAATACAAAATCAGATGAGGAGAGAATTTTATAGAGATTGTTCTTATCCTTAATAAGGGTATCTCGATCTGAAAACTTATAAAATGTGCCGAGGCCCTCGAGTCCTGGAATTTCCCTCCGGAGAACCCGGAATGTTTTATCCGCCTCCGCAAAACCAGCCCACGAATTGCCTCTTTTATGCATTACACTCCGCCGCAATAAAAATCTTCTGTCGCTTAAAAAAGAGAAAGGGATTCCGCTTGTTCCGGAAGTTATATCTTCAAGATAGTCGGATGGTGTAGTATCTGTGCTTATAAATTTTTTGAAATCTCTTTTGATCTCTTGCTTTCCTGTAACGGGAAAATTCTCCAATTTCAGGTTTTCGATTTTCTGTTCCCTCCAAAAAGGGACACTCTTTTTCGCATGCCGAAGGAGAGCCCGAATTCGGCCGTTTTGTATCTGCGGCAGATGATATTCCGACTTTTCGCTTCGGATAAGACCTTTATAATCGATGAATATGATGAAACTCTTATATTTTTTGCCTCCCGAAAGCGAAAAAAGATAGAAGCGATGAGAATGTTTTAAAAAAAGCGAAAAAAAAATCATTGAAGTTGGTTTATTATCTTAAATCCTCAATACTACTAAATACAGCATAACAATTTTATGCCAAATGATCGTAATTGACAAAAACGCTATTTGAGGTATCGTTACAGCAGAATCGATCTTTGACTCATAAGGAGGACTCTTCGATGAAAAATCGAGCCATGGTTATGGTACTCTCAGTCGTATTTCCTGTACTGATAGCGACATTCGAACCGACTGTCTTGGCCAACGAAAAGGAGTTCGTGAACGCACCCAAATTCACGGTGGGTGATACGTGGGAATACAAGACGCTATTCGGGGGCTACACTTCAACCATCGTTAGCGCAGACGGAGAAACATACGCCATCACCCTGAGTTACGAACCCAAGGCACGATTCTATCAAAATCAGCATCTTGTGATTCAAAAAGTTGAAGGCGACCTCATTCGGGATCCACGAATTTTCATTGGTTGGAAATACTTAGATTTCCCGATGGCGCCGAAGAAAAAGTTCTCCTATCGCGTGAATGGTACTGTCGCGACATTCTCCATTGATGTCGAGGTGGTGAAGTGGGAAACCATAAAAGTTCCTGCGGGAACCTTCAAAGCACTTCGAATAGAGAGTTGCTGGAGAAACGAATCATCCGGGTGGTACGACTGCGGAATGACGCACTGGTATTCTCCTGAAGCAAAAACGTTCATCAAGAGGCAAACCCCCTCTAGCTGGACGCCGGTTCTGAGAAACTCGGACTTCGAACTGAAAAACTTCTCGGTAAAGTGAAACAAGGAAGAAAACATCAGACGTCGTTGGCTTGCCAGCGACGTTTTTAAATAACTCAATACCTGCTTTGTTTCAAACACCATCGACTGGCGTTATGCCGTTTGATTTCCTCCTCCAAAGGAATACGGTAACTACTATAGATATCAAAATAACAATAAGTATAAACGGCACAACCCAGCGTGGTAGACCTAGAGATACGGCTACTTTTTCCTCCATCTCCTTTTTTGCGGCCTCAGAAAGAGACACATTGCCCTCGGCATCCACCACCGCATACAGCAAAAACTGCATAATCCCTTCAGGATCTCTTACTAACTTCGTAACTGTAAGATTATTCAATCGTTGAGAGGTTACATACACTTTATCGGTGTTTTCATCAATTCTCCTGGTATCCGCGTAAATCATATTATAAGATATGGCGTCCAACTGCCCCAAAAAAGGCATTTCTATCTCTTTTAGAATATGGGCTCCCGACTCGTCGTTTTTCAAAACAGTCACCATTGTTTCATTCCGGTGGGTTACATACGCCAGTTTGGTCTTGTAATCAAATAATATCCGATAGGGAGAAGCGTTGATTTGGAACGCATTTAAAATCTCGTATGTATTGGAGTCAATCACTACAATCTTTTTATCACCCTCCACGGCAACATAAATTTTATCAATCATAGGAAAGTATGCGACCCAAATCGGCTTATTGCCCACCGTAATGGTCTTTTTGACAGTATTGTCTGTTCCGTCTAAGACCGATATGAAATTTGCTCCATAATCAGCAACATACACTTCATTTTTTTTATCGTTGGTGGTAAGAAGAAGCGGAAATACACTCTTTGCATCAAGAGGAATTTCCTTAATTATCTTATCAGTTGCCACATCGATAACCCCAACTTTTTTCGCTTGAGCAAGAGAAACATATACAAGATTCGTTAAGTCGTTGCCCGAAATAGTACGTGGCATGCCTTCCATCGGTACAACTTTAAGCGGGAAATCCGAACGTGAAATGTCAATCGCGGTAATTATATTATCCACCGAATCAGTAACATAGAGTTTATTGAGATTCTGATTAAGGTAAAGAACATTCGGCGCAGCGCCGACCGGAATTCTATCGATGACATTCATTGTCTTCCCATCAATAACCGTAATCTCGCCGGAATCAAGATTGCCGACGTAAATTCTCTGCGAGCGCGTATCAACCACTATGCCCTGGGGAGAAGAAAATACTTTTGACGGCTTTTCGCTTGATTGTGGAAAGTAAGAGATATCAAATGTCTCTGCATCAGCAACTAAAATGTCATTAGAATTTGACCTGTGAATAACTGCCAGTGAAGCGTTCCCCCCACCGAAAATAGCCTTTGTCCAACCGTTGATACTCTCTTCCTTCAATACTTGAGATTTTATCGGATCGATAAAATACAATTTCCTTACCGACGGATTCAGAACTAACAATTTCTTTGCGCTTTGTGAATACCATAAATCAATGGGGTAGCTCGCATAAGCCGAAGTACCCAAAGCTACTTTTTGAACCGTAAACTCAGGCGATATAGTATACACCGCGCCGTCGTCATTGCTGGCGATAAAAACAATACCGCTGACCTTATCGTACGCCATTGAAATTGGCGATTTGCCAACGGGTAGTCGACGTATTTTTTTTGATTCAAGATCAACAATGCTTACGCTGTCGTTTCCTCGTTCCGAAACATAGACTCGATTAAGAGTTTGATTATATAGAATATTGTCAGCCATTGATCCAACATCATATTTATTGACAATGGAACGAGTAGAGCCATTTACCACAACCAATTGATCAGGATTATGATTAAGCACAAAAAGGAGTTTTCCCGAAGAATCACTCTCCAGTGCCGCAACAATGCCGCCGATATTTATTTCCGAGATTTTTTTCTGTGCTAAATCCGTGGCAAAGACCTTTCCCGCCAAAGAATCCGCAAGATAAAAAACCTTCTCATCTGGAGAAAACAGACCAAAC
>Ga0209542_10006860_pt1 | contig 21973 bp, 30 predicted proteins | sample RifCSPhighO2_01_FD_184028 | JGI IMG/M metagenome (GOLD analysis project Ga0209542, IMG submission 184028) | Soil microbial communities from Rifle, Colorado - Rifle CSP2_plank highO2_0.1 (SPAdes) (version 2) | ecosystem: Environmental > Terrestrial > Deep subsurface > Rock core/Sediment ... | reverse complement strand
TTATGCTATTTGCTTCTTGAATCAGGATTGATTGATACTTTGAGATAATCTCTGGATTAAGGCCTAATTTTACTATATTCCCAATTACCATAACCAACAAAGTAACTTGGTCAGAAATATCCTCAAATAGGGTTTCTGCTATTTCATCATAGCTCTCTGCACTAATCAGGTCTGCATAAATTAAGTTTATTGGATCGTTCAATCTTTCTATCGGATCTTTTGCCATTAAGTGTTCAACTCAAGAATTGCATAATTTGTTAAAATATCTATCTAAGGTGTTTTTTTATGGCGCCTTTTTGTCCTGTTATTTTCTTGGTGTGTATAATTCAACAGAATCTTCAATACTAATCTCTCGCATTATATTTTTATACCACATAAGATAAAAATCTCTACTATTTGTTCTTATTGCAAATCTACTACTATTTAAGGTATCATTTAATGGTATTTTTTTATGAATCAGTCCACTATCCAAAGGAGGACATAATTCTTCAATAATTCTATAATGCTCTCTGTCCTTGAAATATCTATCTAAATCAGAACTGACAATTACTGCTATGACCGTTCCAACTAATAATAAAGGCACACTTAACAACTGCCTCCACATATTGCCTGTTGAGTCTCTCCTGTTTTTATATAATCTATCTTCAATATTCATTTTATTGTTTTATTATCCCCCCTTATTTAATTTTGATATTTATGGAGGACGCACCACTATATGAATATCTCGGTTTTGTTATTACTATTAAATTTATATAATCTCACACTCTATTCAACATATCTTCTCTTTGAGAACAGCCTAACTACGTAAACAAGGATGATCAGCATGACCACATAGATAAGCAGTGTGTAGAACTGTGTTGCTATTGCTGCCAGCGAAGATTTGAACAATAATATCTCTTTAAGCGCATTGACTCCAAGTATGAATGGGTTATATTCAGCTATTGACCTTATTGCCATGGGCAGTGTCTCAAGGGGAAGTATCGTGTTTGAGAAGAACAGCAGGATGCATGCCAGTGAAATAACTGCAAGGTTTGCAGTCTCTCCTGACTTGAACAAGTATCCAATCAGCATTCCGAGAAGTATGAATACAGAGCTTGTCAGTAGTATTATCAACACGAGATTTGTGACTATTTCAGCAGGGATTGTTGCGCTGGACAGGAGATACAATGATGCAAATATGACTAGTATCTGGAATAAAACAACAATAAGGTTGGATATGTAATTCCCTATTATGAACAATGCGCTTGAGCTGGGTGTTATGAAATTCCTGAAGAATGCCTTTGATGATTTCTCCTCTATTATTGTTGTTGCAGCAACCAGCAGTCCAGAGAACAGAAGCACTATGACCAACAGTGACGGGAAAGTGTATGCAAAATGGGTTGATTGGCTTGTTATTGGCTTTATCTCGGTTGATATTGGCGAGACAATCTTTGAGACTTCCTTTATTTCTATTGAATTGAAATTGCTCTTTACTTCGGATAATTCTGAGCTTACATCATTGACATTTGTTATCTGGGCATCAATGTCTGATGAGGCGCTGTTCAGCGTGGAGACTGATTCCTGGGACGATTTCAATTTTGATATCAATGAGTTCGTCAGGATCCTGTAGTCATTGATTAATTCCCCTGCAGCCCCTGACATGTTAAGCTCGTCTGCCTTCTCCGACAATAAGCTCACATTTGCAGTCTGGTTCAGGCTTGTTGCAAGCGTTGCTCTTATGCTTTCTATGTTCGTCTTTATCTCGCTTAATGTCACTGACAGCTTCACTATCTTTTCAGAAGATTCCCCAATCTTGGCATCGGCGCTGTTTATTGAATTGAGCAGTGTTGAAGTGAGCGCTGTGCTCAGCTCAGTGGATTTTGTCGAGACCTTTGTTGATATTGAATTTATTATTATATATACCAGATTCATCCTGGACTCATCAACATAAAACTCTATACTTTCCTTTGAGTTGATGTTCAGGTCATCGGGAAATATTGCGCATACATGGAGATCATTTGACTTTATCTTGTTTGTGCATTCGTCCCTGTCATCAACTTTTACTACCTTGAATTCATCCTGGTTTAATTTCTGTATTATTGAATTTGACAGCTCGGAGTAGGATCCTGAATAAGTCCCTATCTTTATGTCATAGAGCGAGGTCGTGTTGAATGCCATTGATATGAGCAGGATTAGGAATAAAGGTCCAAGTAGCACAATCAATGCCGAGCTCTTCGATCTTAACAGCAGTTTAAGATTCTTTTTTATTATCTCTATTAATTTGTACATTTTCTTTTATCAGGCTTTCAAATACCTCTGATAATGACGGCTTGTTCAGGTCAACATCTAGGACTTTTTCATTGTTCGACTGCAATTCCTGCATTATGAACCTCAGGATGCTCTCAGCCTCTGGCGAATAAACCAGCAGCTTGCCGTCGGATTCTATGACTTTGTTGACTTCCTTCTTCTCTTTCAATGCTTTTATCAGCCAAGAATACTTCCCGGAATATGTCTGGAGTATTATCTCCTGGTTGTTCGAGTAGTAATCTTTCAGCTCGTTCAGGGTTCCCTCTATCAATATTTCCTTGTCGTGCAGGATTGCAAGATGGGTGCATACCTGCTCAATTTCCTCAAGCAGATGTGATGTCATTATTATTGTCACATCCTTTTCCTTATTGATTTTCTTCAGCAGATTCAGAACCTCTTTCCTTAGCAAGGGATCCAAGTCTTCAGTTGGCTCGTCAAGAATCAATAATTTTGGGTCATGAATTATTGCACATGCAATGTCAAGCCTTTTCCTCATTCCCGATGACAGCTCGGCAGAGATCTTGTTCTCATCCTTGTCAAGATTGACAAGCTTAAGTATCTGTGGAATTTTATCTCTTATCTCTGTCTGGGAAAGGTTGTACAATGTCCCGAAATATTCAAGATTTTCTTTCACTGTCAGTTTTGGGTAGAAGCTTCCTTCCTGCGCCGTGAACCCTATCTGCTGCTTCACAGAATCCGGCAGGTCGCTTGTTATTTCCTGCCCCTTGAAGAATATTCTTCCCTTCTCGGGCTTTATGAAGCCGACAAGGATTGAAAGCAATGTTGTTTTTCCCGATCCTGACCTTCCTATTATCCCATATATTTCCCCATAGCCGATGTCAAGGTTAAGGCTGTCTAGAACAATATTCTTGCCGAATATCTTTGTGATGTTGAAAAATTGGATAAAAGGTTGCGGGACCATCACAAAAACAGTGATTTTTTCTTTTAAAAAATTGCTGTGTTTACTTTAAAGTTAGTTCACTGTCTATATTTTTTGCTATCTGGTTCAGTTCATCAAACGTATTGCTCATATCGCTGTTTATCTCCCTTATTAATCCCTCAAGAGTTCCCCCCCTTAGATAATACTTGTGCTTTTTCCTTGTTATCAGCCACGATTTGATCAGATAATTCAGGTGGTGTATGACAGTTGCCCTTGTGAGGTGGGTGTTTATTGTGATGTCCTCAGCAGTTACCCCATTCCTGTTCTTCACTATCTCGAGAAATATCCTGAAACATGATTTTTCCTTGTCTCTTTTTGTAAAAAGGCCGAAAGACTGCGAGATTATCTGTATGTCCTGGTTCAAGTCGCATGACTTTGGTTTTTTCACTTTTTTTATTGTTATTGAAAACTCCTCTATCATTTTAGGTTCTCCATTATTTTTATTATATTTGAGACAAATATCTTTGAGTTTTTCAATGAATCTTCCGCGGGTTCTTCATTTGCTTGGGGTATTGTGTTATAAGTGAAATTTCCTCTTTTTGATTTTTCATCCCTAAATATATCCAGAATCTCATCAGCTCTTACGACAATTTTTTTGTAAATTTCAAGAAGTTTTACATCAAGCATTCCTGTATCAACAAAATTCTTTTTAAATTCATCAAATGTTTTTCTGTGTATCTCTGGGGATTTGGTTCTTATATCCGTTGTTAGCAGGATTGCCTTTGCAGAATAAAATATTGCATAGTAACAATGGGAGATAACTGAACTGTAAAATGTTAGATCATCGCTTATGCTGAAATATTCCTTTGCATTCTGTTCTTTACTTGTTTTGTATAATATTTCCGCAACAACAATTTCGTTTTCAGATCTTTTAATATAATTTTTTATCATTAAATCCATTTTCAATTGCCTCACTTAAGATATTATAATAATTCTCAGCCCCATAAAGGATGAGATTGTTCTTAACTATCTCTTTACCGTAATTTGCTTCATTATTCAAGAGCATCTGAAGAAATTCTGACTGTCTAAAAACATAAAGATGCATTTTTGGTATGTTCAATTCGCAAGCAAGCCTGAGCTGAGAATAAATCCTTTTAGTCTCCATGGAATCATTTATGATCACGACTATATCAATATCAGAAGATTCATTCTGAGAATTATTAGCATAACTTCCGGTTACGATAAAAACATAGAATTTTGTGGGGATTTTATTCGAGATATCAATCAAGTTATTGTATGGTATGTGCCTTTGGCTCCATGCTACGCTTTCTGAAATAAATCCGGAATAAGATTGCGCTTTGATTAACTTAAGGTTTAAGTTATAAGCAATAACATTTCCAATCTTTTCCTTTTTTAAGATGTCAGAATCAACAAAGTTATTCAAAGAAGAATAAACATAGCTCTCAGACTTCTTTTTTGAGAGCTTTTTTATTTCTTTAAAAGTAAAGCTCCTCCATGGCTTTTTTAGAAACTGCAACAAAATTTCATATTCTTTCTTTAACATTCTAAATCCTATTTTTAGGTATGATTAAGCCTATTTTTAGGATTTAAATATTTTTCTATTCTCTTATTTTGATTCAACAATTTTATAATCTTACGCTTCTTGGGTTGATCTTTCCATGAACTAAATGAGGGGTTCTTTTCATTCTTATTCTCCTGATTGTTTTTGGATAATGTAAACTAATAAATAAATCTTAAGATGAGATTATCTCTTTAATCTTACAAGCTTCCTGTAAAACAATATCGCAATCGGGAGTGAAATGATTAAATAGGCAAGGCTCTCAGCCACATTCCTTTTCCTGTCATTCATGCAGTAAAAATCTTCTTGATAAATATTGTCTGTTGCATTTCCATCAGGGCTTATTACTTTTGGGCGGCTGTAATCGCATGCCTCATACCCTATTATCTCCTTGAATCCCTCCCCAAGTAGTCTCGAGGCATTGACTATTGAAAAAATAGAAGCCACAGTGAATAGTATTCCGAATATTATGACAACAATGAGTTTTGTATCCATGAATGTAATGTGGTATGCTATCATTTAAATGTTTTTATTTTTAAGAATCAAAAGATTTATATGCCACTAATTAGTGGAGTATTTTATGATAAGATACTTAAATGAACTAGGGCTGTATAGGAGAATTAATAATCTCTATTCTAGGCTCGTGGAATCAGGCAGTGATAATATCAAAAGAATCTTTCAAAGATTGATGCAAAAAGAGATATCAGGTCTTGAAAAGAGAATTGTATCCGTGCCAAGAGATGATGATGCAAAACAGGATGAGAAGCATAAGAAACCAGACAGATATCTAAAGGAAGCTGAAAAAGCAGCAAGATTGATGGGATTAAGAAAAAAGGATATTGCGCAGGAAATAGGCATTGATCTTTCATATTATTATAATATTTCATCAGGCAATGTCCCTCCCTCTGCAGAATTAGTTGGAAGAATGGATTGCTTTTTTGCCTTTCATGGAATCAGGCTTGATGAAATGGCCTTCTCAAGTAGAAGTAATGAGATTCCTCTGGCTGATTTAACAGCATATGATAAGGCAATAAGCTCCGAAGAGTCAGTTGAGGGGGAATTATTATTGAAGGACAAAGAGTTGGCAGTAAGAAGGGCACTGTCAAGATTAACCCCAAGAGAGTCAAAAGTGATAAAGATGTACTTTGGGATTGGAACAAAAGAGATGAACTTGGATGAGATAGGGGAATTATTTGGATTGACAGGAGAAAGAATCAGGCAGATAAAGGTAAAGGCAATACATAGATTAAGTCATCCGAGAATAAAAAGAGAATTGAGGGAATACTTATAATTAAATTTATAAACTTCTTGGATTGATGAAATTCATGGAAAATGATGAGGTCATTGAATATGGATCAAGGATAGTTGGGGGGAATCTAAGATATATAAGAATAGGTGGTTTTGAATTTCTTAGAAAGAATATTATTAGGGGGGTTGCAGGAAGATTTGAATATACGGGCGCTGATATGGAGATAAGCGATGAAATAATAGAGAGCATACTCAGGCTGTCTGCACAGAGGCTTGAAAATAGTGAATTTTTAATATATAGGATTGAATACGCAAGGGATATCTATCGTCATATTGGAGATCTCGATAAGGCAAGGGAGCTTGACAGAAGAATCCGTTCATTTGAGGAAGAGCTAAAGGACTCTCTTAGCAACTTCGAAATTAATTGCACTCAATTTTAATGGAGCAAAGCCCCACATATCGGCTTTGTAAAATAAGTCAACAAATCAACTTACTTTTTTTACAGAAAGTTCTTTTTTTCTTCTTATGATATAGTAACTTTAAAGGGATAAATTTATAAACAACATTATATTATAAAAATTATGACAAAAACACCACTGTGTTATCCCGAAATTATTTCATAAGGCTGATTTAATCAGCTCTATGAAATTAAACAAATCTAAACTAATTGAGACTTTAAGGCAACTAAACAATGATAAGACACCTTATCATGTTAGAAAGATTTCAGGTATTTCTGTTAGAAGGGTTTATCAAATAAAAAATATTTATGAATTAACAGGAGAAATACCTGAAATAAGAAAAGCAGGACGTCCGACGAAGATGATTGAGCAATGGGAAATTAACATTGTTAAGAAAGCCTATGAAAAATACAGGGTATCCGCTGATACTCTTGAAAGAATAATTAGAAGGGATTACGATAAGAATTTAGCGCACAACAGGATTCATAAAATCCTGATTGATTTGGGCTTTGCGAAGCCCAAAGGCATTAAGGATGTAAGAAAAAAGAAATGGATAAGGTATGAAAGAAAGCATAGCTTGACAGCAGTTCATATAGACTGGCATTATTTCAAGGGAAAATGGGCTTTTGGGGTTGAGGATGATGCAAGCAGAAAACTGCTTGCACTGATTGAATCAAAAGAGGAAACAACAGACAAGTCCATTGAGGGCATGGACAAGGCATTAGAGCATGGTCCAATAAAGCAGTGCATAAGTGATCACGGATCCCAGTTTACAAGCAATTTTATCGATGCTAATTCAAGATTTGTTGAATACCTTAAAAGCAAGGGCATTCAACAAATTCTTTGCAGAGTTAAGCATCCGCAAAGCAATGGAAAGATTGAGAGGTGGTTTGGATGCTATGACAAGCACAGGGAAGCATTTAAATCTGTGGAGGATTTTCTGTATTGGTACAATGATATAAGACCCCATAGAAGCTTAAGATTTGACATGCTTGAGACACCATCTCAAGCATTTATCAGGAAATTAAAAAGATGAGCAAACGAAAAAACTTGTCGTTAGGAAATAATTTCAGGATACTACAGATTAATTTGAATAATGTGTTATCCCAGAAATTTCATAAATCAATCTGAGCGTTAAGAATCCTGATTACTTTTTGTGATGCATTTTATCATGGCTCATTGCTTTTTAACAACATGATTCATTACAGCATTCTCTGCCACTCTTCTGAGAAAACCGGATTCATACATATCAATATTGGTCAATGGTCCTGTATATAGTTTGCTATCCCTGTCTTTCATATCAGGAAATATTCCATAAGCCAGCCTATTAAATATCTTTTCATACAAATCTTTCTGCCTTATATTTAATCTTCGTGAATATTCAATCTTTTCATCGGGAAGTGATATCTCACATCCGGTGAATAATGCGATAAATAATTCAATATTCATCTCATTTATGGCTTCATTTTTTGCTATGAAAACCCTTAATTGCTTATCCCCATACCCTGGAATTTGCCTATAATCCCTGACTGCTGCTGCTGATTCATATCTTTCCCTTCCTACAATTGATGGAATATCAGCATTAATCATCTCTTCCAATAATTCCCTCCTTGATATTCTTATGTCATAACTTCTTCCTGAGTTTCTATCGCTCACTCTGACAGACATGCTGTCCAAATCATAATTGGGATATGTTCTTAATAAATCATCAACAGTTATCCCATAATCTGATATCTTGTGATGAACCACTGATTGCGTGGGTTTGGAATCTGAAGAAGAACATCCAACAACAGCACCCAAAGCCAGTGGTGCTAATGCTTTTCTTATATCCTTTAATCTGAATGAGCCTAATCTATCTGCAAGACTATCTCTTTGTTCTTTTATTCCTTGATATTTATCTCCTAATCGTTTCATTTTAAAATCCTTTAATTGTTATTATCCTTTAGTAAATACTATTATTTATAAAGATTTCTATTTAAGGTCTGATGAGCTGAAAACAAGAAAGTTACTGATTCTCGCTCAATCCTTTTCTCTGCCTTATCTTCTTGATCAAATCATCCTGCATTTGTGTTGGAACTTTTTCAAAAACCTGGTCGATAACGTAAAAGTTGCCCCTTCCCTCGGTCGCGCTTCTTAATTCAGAAGTCAGGCCGAACATCTCTGCAACAGGCAATTTTGCAGTTATCGTTATATGCTCCCCCTCCTGATTCATGTCAAGCAAAGCCCCCCTTTTATTCTGGACTAATTTAGATATTGCCCCCATGTGCTCAGCAGGGCTCTCTATCTGGATGATCTGCAATGGCTCAAATATATAAGTCATAGCATTCCTCATCGCATCCTTTATAGCATCCCTTATTGCAGGCAATACCTGGGCAGGACCCCTATGGATTGCATCCTCATGAAGTTTCATATCATTCAGGATAACTTTTACCTTCATGCAAGGCTCTCTTGCCAAGGGACCTTCCTTCATAACCTGCTCAAATCCGTCCATTACCATCTCAATGACTTCCCCTATATGAATAATCCCTTTTGTATTGTCGTACAGAATACATGAATTAAATATCTCCCTGACTCTTTTTGCATCTTTAGTGTCATAACCCGCCTTGATGAAATTTTCAGTCACTGAATCATCTTTCTTCTTGATCCTTATCTCAGGAATCTCTGCAGATTTTATCAAGTTATAAACTTCATCCTCTACGGGTTCGACTTGGATGTAGAACTTATTGTGCTTGTTCGGGGATTTTCCCTCAAATTCCTGTGATTTCTTCAACAATGATTCCCTGTAAACAACAATAGGCTCTGAAGTCTTGACCTGCAGCCCCTTTTCCTTGATAATCCTGTTTTCAATCACTTCTAAATGCAGTTCACCCATTCCACTCATAAGGTTCTCTCCTGTTTCTTCATTAATTTCAATCTTGATTGAGGGGTCTTCCTTGCTGACCTGCTTCAGAACTTCAACGAGCTTTGGCAAGTCTGCAGCTTTTGTAGCTTCTATGCTTTTTGTGACTACAGGCTCGAATAGATGCTTCATAGCCTCAAAAGGCTCCATTGGCTCAGTAGAAACAGTCTCACCTGCAAATGCACCCTTCAAACCTACAATGCCGACAATATTCCCTGCAGGGGCCTCATCAACCTGCAATCTTGTTGCTCCCTTGTAAATGTTAACCTGCTGAATCCTGACTTTTCTCTTTGCAAGATTCATATGAACTTCATCACCCTGCCTCAAAGTCCCGGAAAATAATCTTCCTGCAGAGACCTCGCCAGCATGCTTGTCAATGACGATCTTTGTTACTATAAAACCCACATTTCCCCTTGGATCGCAATTGACCAACTGCTTTCCTTCTTCAGAATCAAGATCGCCATGCCATATCTTTGGAATCCTGTATTTCTGGGCTTCAATAGGATTCGGATGATGCTTTATTACCATGCTCAAAACAACATTGTGCAGCGGGGCTTTCTTCGCTAATTCCTTGTAATTGTCTTTTTCATAGGATTCTATAACATCCTTGAATGTAATCCCTGTTTTTTTCATGTAAGGCATTGACAATGCCCAATTGTGGAAAGCGCTTCCAAATCCGACCTGCCCTTCCTGGACGGCAACCTGCCATCTCTCCTTGAATTCTTCAGGTGCAATTGAGGCAATGAACCTGTTAACATCATTGATAACCTTGACAAACCTCTCCTGCATTTTGTCAGGAGTTAATTTCACTTCCCTTATCAGCCTGTCAACCTTGTTTATGAAAAGAATTGGCCTGACTCTCTCTCTTAATGCCTGCTTCAGCACTGTCTCTGTCTGTGGCATTATCCCCTCGACAGCATCAACAAGGACAATAGCGCCGTCAACAGCCCTCATTGCTCTTGTGACATCACCACTAAAATCAACATGGCCTGGAGTGTCAATCAGGTTAATCAGGTGTTCAACATTATCAACAGTATGGACCATAGAAACATTTGCAGCGTCAATAGTTATTCCCCTCTCCTGTTCATCCTCATGAAAATCCAGAGCTAATTGTTTTCCTGCTAATTCTTCAGACATCATGCCTGCACCTAAAAGCAAATTGTCTGAAAAAGTTGTTTTACCATGATCAATGTGGGCGCAAATAGCAATATTCCTGATTCTTTCAGGCATCCTCATTAGTCTTGATACTTTTTCTGCTAAACTCTCAGCCATACATTTTTAGTTTTATATCCATTTAAATTCTTTTCTATTAATTCCCATTTATACAGTCTTATATTCACAAATTAAACTTAGAATAAATAAAATAACTTATCTGCTTGAATCAGACTGCCTTTCCAATTCCAGTTTCTTTGCAATGGCAGCGCTTCCCTGATCAATGTTGTAAGCTTTTATAATTTCATCAGCCAGACTATCCTGTATCTTGACTTTTTTGTTGAAGCATCTTTGATAGCTTCCCTGAACCATGTATCTAAGAACAAGGTCCACCCTCCTCTGGGGAGCAACTTCAACAGCCTGGGGATATTTAGCACCACCATATTCTATTGTTGTTATCTCCTCCCTGGGAGCTGCGTTCTCAACAGCTTTTACAAAGACTTCTATAGGATTTTTATTCAGTTTCTTCTCAATTATATTAAAAGTGCTGATGACAATATTATAAGCCTTGACCCCTTTTCCAGTGTTATGCCCTGATGTTATCTTGTGTTTTTTGCCCCTATGCCCTGGAATCATTACCTTGTTCATCAGCCTCTCGACAATATTATATTTTGATCTCCAAAACCTGTTGTTGGAATATTTCCCGGTTGTCTTCGGAACAAGCAATGGATTGAGATTTATGTATCTCTGCAGCCCGGGATCGTTAACATGTATGCTGCTCAATTCATATTTGTTAAATAGCTTCATCTTCTACCCTTCTCAACCTTTCCTTTCAGCAAGGCATTTAGGCTTTGATCATTGACTTTTATGACCTGCCATCTGATTCCCGGGATATCCCCCTTGGCCCTTCCTTGCTTTCCACCAATGCATTCTATTATCACTTCATCGTGCTCGTTAATCTGCTTGATTGCATTGTATCCGGGGACGAAAACAGCAATCTTTTTTCCATTCTTCACCAATTGCACGATCGCGCAATTTGAAGTCAAAAACCCATTTGCAATAAAATTATGGTTATCACTTTCTGTTGTAATATCAACAACTTCTGAACAATAAACTTCTTCTATCTTCTCAACAGTTTCCCAGACTAATCCAGAAAAACCTAAATTTTTTGTTGTTTCAATCAGCCAATCATCAAATTTTATATCACTTAAAGCCAGCATGTGCAATTCTCCTTTAACTTTTCCAGAAGTCCAGTCTTTTACATTATGATATTTAATCTCAGAATGTTCATAAAATATTTTTTCTAAGATTTCATTATTAGATAATTCTTCTTGGTTTAATTCCATCACTTTATGATAAGCTTCTAATCTTTTTAATAATTTAATTTGTCTTTGTTTTAAATAAGCATAAACATATCTTGCTACTTTTTCTTTTTTATCTGAATAAACAAAACCAATTTTTCCATAAAGATTAATCAAATTATCAGTCGAATTTGACAAATAAACTTTAATCTTATTGCTTATTTTTTCATCCTTTCTTATGCAATGAGGAACAACTCTGACTTTTCTTATTTCAACATCAAATTCAGTTAATAATTTTTTGATGTCATTAACAAAATTTAATCCAGACTGCGTCAAATCTTCCCTCTTATTTAATGAAAAGTAAGGTGTTCTAAAACTTTTCAGGCTTAATTGCGGTTCCGGCTTAGTCATTTCACTTCCAAAATAACTTGCTAAGAACAATTTTTTAACCCATAATGGAGAATTCATAATCCATTCAGGAACTCTAAATTCTAAATCTGTTTTCTTTCCTATTGGTGCACCTAAAGCCTTAAGCAAGGAGAACATTGAAATTGAAGTTGCATCAATCAATGTAGAAGTTCCTTTGACATATCCCTTTTTAATTCCTTCTTTCGTGATTTCATTAATATAACCTTGGCTTTCTATTAATCTTATCTTAAGAGTTTTTAATCCAATAAAGTCTAAATCATTTTTTATATTCTTTAAATTATTCATATCTGCACAAAAATTAAAATCAGCCCTGTAAGAATTTTTATTATCTTTTCTCAAGCCAATATGTCCATCACCAAATAAATGGGACAATATCTTTACTACATAGGGAAGTTTCGGATTATCAAGCTTTAAAGGCAATAAATTTTTATCTTTCAACTCTTTTATTATGTTCTTAACCTTTGATTTATTCTGTATGTAACCAAGAATTTTCTGCTCATCCAAAATTATAGAATCACTAGTTTCATAGTTTATATCTTCATATGGTAAAACAGCAACTTTCTCTCCAACATTAACATCTTTCAAATCAATCATTCCATCTTTCGTAAAAAATGGATGATCACTTGTAGCAATTAAACTCCTTCTCTCTTTTGTTGTAATCTTGAATGTTTTATCTCCATTTACTTTATGATAATAGGTTATCTTGGTTGATTCCAAATTTTTATTCAAATTACTAAAAGATAATACTTCAGTATTGATAAAATCCCTTTCCATTTTTTTTATTGGGAAAGAAATATGATTGGAACTTAGAATTAAAGAATTAGGAGAGACACATTTTCTCATAGCTGAATTATGAGATATCATGGTTTTATCATTTCTCTTAGTTATGATATACCTGTTTTTTGTTTCCACACACCAAACAACATCATTATAAGGAACTAATTTCCACAATATTCCTTTTTCTTCTATCCAGACAATTCCTATGCCTTCATCAAATATTTTTAAAGAAGGAATCATTACATCCAATTTTGGCATATGCCCAGCTTCCACTGTCATAATGGTTAACATGCCATTTCTTGATGATGCTTCATTGAAAGTCTGAACAAGCATAACATGATTTGGAGTTACCATAAAATCTAAATCATACCCTTTATATGAAACCATATCTCCTTTGTAATGCTGAACAATTTTTCTGACAATCTTCTCTCTTTCTATGCTGTCGTTTTCAATATTATAAGTAAATATCTCTTCATCATCACAAATATCATTATAAATTTTCCATCCACTTGTTGTTAAAAGCTCTGTATTGGCATCAAAGCAATTTGGCTGCTTTGCCTCTCTTTGTGTTTTCTCAAGGACAATTGCCTTTGCCTGAGAGCTACCTTTCAATGGATCAGCCTTCTTTTTCAGGTTAAGAATTCTTTTCTTGTACTCGGTCATCTGCCATTTGGCTTTCTTCCTTCTCTTCTTGAGCTTTTTCACGGCATTTAATCCTTTTGATTTTTTCCCCATTGTCCTGCAAGATATTTATCTTATCCTTATCTCCTTGTTGAAATATTTCTTGAATATGGCATTATAAACCCCTAAATTTTTCTGATTTCTCCCTATTAATAAAGCTTTAGTTTTAGTGTCTGCATGTATATTTATAAAACCATCTTTTTCCTCAACCTGATGAACCTGAAGCGGCATGACTAAGTTCTTGAGGAATATCATGTAATCCGGGTTGAATTCGACAACCTTCACCCTCTCGTTGATTAATCCTGCATATTTTCTTATGCTTGCCCCATTCTTCCCGATGGCCCTTCCCAAATCGCCAAAATTCACCACAATAAGCAGCCCGTTGAAATTGAATACGTCCTTTATCCTTGCTCTCGTGACTTTTTCAAATAGGTTAATTTTTTGTATTAAGTCCTTGTTCAATATCATTCTAAGCCCAAGACAGAAATGAGGAAGGGCTTCTTGCAGATAATCCCTAATTCTTCGTTGTTTTCTTTTAATTTAATCAGCTGTGCGTTGTGAATCTTTGAATAATGCTCAATGTCATCCAGGACATCTCTCGGGCAGTTTGAGCTGACATAAACTTTTCTCACTTCATTCATCTTTAATTTTCTCAATGTCCTCTGGGTTCCTATGACAAGCCCCTTTCCGGATTTTATTGCTTCCTTTAGCTCTTTCATTTTAGATTACTGATTAATATTAATTTTTAAAGTTTGCTATTTGCTCGTAAATCTTCGGCCATTCATGCCTGAAAAATATCTTCTCTTTTTTTATCATCTTGTCAAAGCCCCTGCTCTTGAGCTCTTTTGTCACAACTCCCCCCTTGTGGGGATGCTTGTATTTCTTCTCCAAGGGGGAATTAAATCCATGCGCATAATGGCTCATCTCATGCGCTATTGTAACATCAATCATATATTCAGGAACATCATCAAAACGGAATAATTCATTGACAACTATTTCGGTGTCTTTTCCTATTTTTTTGATATGTCCGAATTTATTCTTGGATTTTCCCTTGAATTTTATAACAACATTGTTTAATTTTGGAATATCATCAAATAATAATACCCATATAGCATCCAATCTCTTTTTTAGAAATTCATCATCTCTCATGAAAATTCCCTTCAAACACAATTTGATTTAAAGGTTTTCTATCTGACATTACTTCTTTTTTCCTCAACTCTTCAGACAAATCTTCTTTTTTTCCTTTTTTGCCAACAGCAATCATAATTTCAATTTCATAATCATATGGAACCTTTGCAACTTCTCTTGCTTTAATTACATCAAAACCACCAATCGGATGAACAACAAGATTAATTGTTATAGCTTGTAATGCCAAATTCTCCCATGCAGATCCTGCATCAAAACTTCTGGTTCTAATTTCTTCATCTTTCATATCATATTTTTTCTTTGATATCATAATAATAAGAATAGCTGCATTATTACACCATTTTTGATTTCCTTCAAACAATAAGTTAAAGAAACCATCCCAATATTTAGAACCTCTCTCAGCATAAATAAATCTCCAGTGTTGATTATTAAGAGAAGATGGAGCCCACCTAGCTGCTTCAAACAAGGTCATTAATTCTTCATTAGAAATCTTTTCCCCATTCATAGCCCTTGAAGACCATCTATTTAAAATAAATTTATTAATTTTATAATCTGATTTTCTCATTTTCAATAAAAAGAGAGTTAATCTTTCCTGAACTTGGCAACCTCATCAAGCAAATCAACATGTGTTATGAATATGCTCCTGCAGCAGTATCTCTTAAATCCAAGCTCATCAAGAACTTTTTTTGGATCTTCCCCATTCTTTGTTCTCTCCTTGTATTGCTCATACAAATGCCCTATTGGCTTTCCGCAGGACAGGCATCTTGGCAGTATTATCATTGTAAATTTAGTCTGAAAAATTTAGTTTATAAGCTTTTTGAGTGTCGCCTGGCTTGGATCACAATAATCATGAGTCATATTGTTTTACGACCAGGCATTATGAAAGTAGAATTATGATTTAAAAAACTACCTGTAGCTCTTCGTCCTCATTGCCCTTGCCTTGGAATCATTGGGTTTTCTCTGCTCCTTGCGCCTAATATCAGCCACAACAAGATTCCTGTCATAATCCAGGAAACTTTTTTCAAGAATTTTATTCCCGGAATACTTTGACAGCGCCCTGGAAATGGCCAATCTCACAGCATCACTCTGTGCTCTCCACCCCCCGCCTTTTACATTTACATTGATATTAACTTTGTTTGCAAGGTCTCCTGCGATTATTAAGGGCTCCATGATCCTGTCCTTTGCAAGCTCTGGTTTTAGATTATCAAGCAAATAGCTATTAATTCTTATCACTCCCTTGCCTTCCTTTAATGTAGCCCTTGCTATTGCTCTTTTCCTTGTTCCGGAAATATGAACAACTTTTTCTTCCTTCTTTATTCCCTTCTTCTCAGTTTTTTTCTTTGCCATCTTTTTGTGAATGATTTCTTATTTTTGCAAAATCTTTATTTTCCCCTCAGTAGCTTGCATATTTCTCCGACAGTCGTGTATTTCAGGCTTTTTACCCTCGATATATCAGCCTCTTTTATTGTTTCCATCTTTTTATCATTGAATTGAATTGGAACAGACATGTAGCACATGATTCTCTTGAATGCATCTTTTCCTTTCCCATGCTTGTATGGCAGCATCCCCCTTATCACCCTCCTGACAAACCTGTCTGGCATCCTTGACAGGAAAGGTCCCTTGAATTGATTTCCCAATTCGGAGATTCTCTTGTATTTTTCAAATATTCTTCTCTTGTTTCCAGTGATTATTGCTTTTTCACAATTTACTATATCCACTTCCTCTCCCTGCAGTGCTTTCTTTGCTGCATAAGTGGTCATTCTTCCCAAAATCAAATTTTCAGCGTTTATTATCATCTTAACCTATTATCCTTATCCTCTTTCCTTTCGGGTTTGGATTCTTGTCAAGCAATTCCCTTATTGATATTGCCTTCCCGACGTGATTTATTTTTTCCCTTGCGTTCCCAGAAAACTGATATGCTGCAACAGTGACTTTCTTGTGCAATTCCCCCAAGCTCAGGACTTTTCCAGGAACCAGAGCAATTTCATTTTCCCTTATTGCTTTATTAATATTATAAAGATTAACTTTTCTTCTTATCCTTCTCGGCCTTTCCAATTCCATTGCAGTCCTTTTCCACAGATTAATATCATTCTTTCCCCCCAAAACTTTCAGGTCTTCAATCAACTTTTGCAATTCCAGTGTTTGTGGGCCAGTTCTTTTAACCATTTTATTTCGCCTTGACTATTTTCTTGCTGAATTCATCCAGCCTTTTGTCCAGAACCTTCAAAGCCTCATCCATCATTTCCTTGCAGCTCAGCTGGCCCCATGATTCAATGAAGAAGATGAATTTATTCTTGCTAATCTCTTGATTATCATCTTTCAAATCATCCAAGCTCTTGAATTTTGCAGGAGCATTGACATAATAGCACAATCCCGGAGAGAATTTCATATGCTCCCTTCCCCTGCCTAGGATTGCGGTTGCTTCAAAAACCAATTCCTTATCCTTCAGCAAGCTGACCAAAGGAATATTATCGTAAACAGGCGAACATTTAGGATCCTTGCTTTTCAAGTCGCCGGAATAAACCATCTTCGGGCCTTTTGCCTTTAATGTAAGTGCTAATTCTGTTGTTGCTTTTCCGCTTGATTCCTCTTTTAATGAATATGCCTTGAGGTCTGTCTTGATCGGGACTAAACCCAATCTATGGGCCAATATTTCATCATACAATGGGCTCTGGTTTTTTACAAATTCAACTTCGTCGATGGCAAGCGTCGGGACTTCTGCAATCATAGCCCTTCTTATCGTGTTTGCAATTGTGTTGTTTATCCCTTCAATCATGAATACCAATTCATTTTCTTTCTTGCTTAAGATTTCAATTTTCATTTTTAAATATCTACAAAGAGTAGGGTTTTTAAATTTTTGGTTTAAGTTCTGCTTTGTCAAACAAGTAATTTTTATGAGTGTAAATAATTCAAAGGATTATCAAAAATAATAAAGGAGAAATAAAATACTATTGCTCAAACCCTTCTTCCGCGTCTCGCGTGCTTTTTACGGCAGCCGTCCGTCGGCAAACTTGTAACATCTTCTATTGTTCCTATCTTGAAACCTTCCCTTGACAATGTTCTGACAGCTGCCTGTGCGCCAGGTCCCGGATTATTCGGCCCTTGGTGCCCTCCAGGAGCCCTTATCTTTATGTGCAAAGCGTTTATTCCCTGCTCTTTTGCCATTTCCCCTGCTTTCTTTGCAGCTCCCATTGCAGCAGTTGGAGAACTCTCAAGCCTGTGAGCCTTGACCATCTGCCCTCCTGAGCTAATGCCCAGGCTCTCGCTTCCAGAAGCATCTGTTATGTGAACGATGGTATTATTATAACTGGAATAAATATGGGCGATCCCCCATTTCAATTTTCTTTCCCTTATATCCTTATTATCCCTTATCATTCTCCTTTACTTCCTTCTTTTTGGCTGTTTTTTTAATCTTTATTTTTTCTTCCTTTTTAGGCTTTTCATCCTTCTTTTCCTCTGTTTTCTTCTCCTCTTTCTTTACTTCAACATTTTTAATCTTTTTTTCCTTTTCATCCTTTTTCCCGAATTTCCCGATGAGGTTTGAATTTTCCTTGAACTTGATATGCGGCTCTTCATTTGCAGGGACTAAATATGACGGAATGCTGATTTTATTGCTGCCGACGAAAATATGCCCGTGGACAATGAATTGCCTTGCCTGTTTCATCGTGTTTGCCATATTAAGCTTGTAAACAAGAGTCTGCAGCCTTCTATCAAGAATATTTTGTATGGTCAGTCCCAGCACATCATCAATGTCAGCATCTTTTTTCATCATCCCCATCTTGAATAATTTACTTATCAATTGCTCCTTCTCCTTTCTTGACTGCTCTGTTCTTATATTTGCCAACTTTTTTGCCTGATTTGTATACCTTTTCAGGACAGCCTGCATCTTCCATATCTCCTTCTTGTTTTTCAGGGAATAATCACCAAGAATATCCTTTTCTTTTTCTAGCCTTTCCTCCTGCCATGGATGCTTGGGGGTGTTATACTTCCTTCTTATCTGCCTAGGATCTCCCATTTTTTGTTGAATCTCTTAAAAAAGATTTACTTCTTCCCTCCTGCTGGCTTATTCTCCTTTCCGCCCTTCTTTTGCTGCTGCAGTTTTTTCTTCTGCACTCCAATTGATCTTCCCTTCCTGAAGTGGCTTCTTGTCTTTTGGCCCCTGACAGGCAATCCTTGGGAAAGCCTTATCCCCCTGTAGGATTTTATTTTTTTCAATCTCTTTATGTCAAAATCATTTGTAAGCTTTAATTTTGAGCTTATCAGGTGAAAATCTTCTCCAGTGTCATAATCCTTCCTTCTGTTCAGCATCCATCTTGGAAAAACTTTTGGGTTTTCTATCAAGCCCTCGATGTCCTTTATCTCCTTTTCACTCAACGTCCCTGCTTTTTTTGTCTTGTCCAATTTAAGATAATTGCATATTGCATTTGAGAACATGAAGCTTATCCCCCTTATTTTCCTCAAAGCCCTGTAAATGTCCTTGCTTCCATCTAAGTCAGTGTTAGATATCCTTACAATGGCTCTTATTTTCTGCTCCATTATAAAAGAAATTTTAAAGAAGGGTATTTATAAACTTAACGATAATTTTCATCCTTCTACAAATATCCTGTACTTGTCTTCTCCTTTTAATTCTAATATTATCCTTCTTGCAACAACTTTTTCAGGATCAGGCAAAAGGTTAACTCTTGCTTTTATGTCTTCAAAGCTTTCAAATTCCTTCTCGCTTCTTCTCTCAAGCAATTCCCCCATGTGCTTCTTCCCAATTCCCGGCAGCAGCTCAATCTGGTGCCTTCTCATGTTTATCGGCCCTGCCTTGTTGAAGAATTCTATGAATCTCTGCTCATGATTTTTTATCAGCTCTTTTATCACATGCTCCAATTCGCTCTTTGCTGTCTGCGTTAACTTGTCATAGTTAACCTTTCCATATATATGGTGAATCTTGTCCCTCTTGCCATCCCCTGTGTAAACCTCTTCAAGAGGTTGCAGGAATATTCCCTTCTTCGGAACCAGCTCTAAAAGAATAAAATGATCCTTACCTATTGCCTGTGCTATCGGCGTCTTCAAGTGTGAAGGCCTTGGATCGAATGGATGCCCATTTGGCAAAAAGTCCAGCACTATGGTATACTCTTCCTTCACATTGTTCTTTTGCATTTTCTTTTCTAACAGATTTCTTAATCATTTTTTATGGTCTCTATAATCTTGGTCAAATCCTCTTGCTTTAATGTCAGGTTCTCCCCTGATAATATTGACTTCAACTCATCAATATCATTAGGCAATATATCAACTATCTTGTTTATATGCTTATCCTTTAATCTTCCGATGCTCAACTGCACCAACTTTTCCCTTATCTTTTTCATGTCTTTCTTCATAAATCTTGCTATATAATCATAAGTCTTTATCCCTCTAGGGGTTAATGTCCCGTCTCTTTTCTTTATGCTGTCTAATTTTTCCTTTAGCTCATTCATGCTTAATGCATTCTCGTTTATAATTTCCAGATTTACCATTTTATTCTCCTACATTCTTTTCAGATGGATTGGGTGGACTATCAATGTTTTTTCCTTGTTTCCATCCTTTATCAATATCTCATAGCATTTTCCCTGTTTCCCTTTTATGATTCCTGCCTTGTTGTGAAATCTCGGGAAGTATATCCCTTTATGGATGCTGGGCTCCATTATCAGCCTTACCTTATCTCCATTATCAAAATTTTGGAAGTACCTGCTCAGGCTTATCTTGCCCTTTCTTCTTATATTCTTTTTCAGCTTGCTCCTTGTTTTTCTTCTGAGGCTTCCCTTTCTCTGTGTCATGTTCAAAGAAACATTAAAATTTGTTTATAAAACTTACGATAAAACTGGGTTTGTGCATAAAGTCTTGATTTAGGGTTACTTTTTATATATAATCTATTAAATCTGATACTAATTAATCCGATATATTTAATATTAAATAGAATTATACTCTATTACACTAAATGCCAGAGAGTTTATCCAATTTGATTTGGGTGGGCGAACTGGGTTCTTTGGCCTATGACCCTTTAGTGTAACCTTTTTATTTGTGTTTCTTTTTCTCATACGTTCTAAGAAGTTTCTCTATATCAACTAAACTTATATTAATATAAGTAGGAAGAAGGTTTAATTTATCATTATACATGAGTTTTGCATATCTATGTGCATATGAAGAATCAGGTAATTTTTGATGACGTGGAGAACCAATTTGAAATCCTAATCTTTTTTCTAAAAAATATCTAAGGATGTTATTTATATCATTTACATGTCCATGAAAACCCCTACAAATTGTTAATAAAACCCTATTTTTAAGTTCTGTTGATTTGAATAGTTAATGGAGGATTACACAATAAAGTTTTACTTTAAAAAAAACCCTTCCCTTATCTGAAGTTTCATATCCATATCTTTTTGTTTGCCAATTGGAAATAATAGTATCTATTAATTCTTTTTCAAATTTAAATCATTTAATAATTCCGTTCTCTCCTGCGATACATATTACATAACCCTCATTGAAGATATCATCTCCACTAACATAAATCTCAAATTTCATCTTCTCATCAACCGCCAATAAACAATAATCCCCCTAAAATCAATAATTCGATGCATTATGACTGTATCTTAACCAGATTCATTCTCAAGCTTCTTCAGTATCTCATTGAGGGCGTAAAACAGGTTGTAGCTCACAACCTCTGAATGATACACATTGCTGCTGACAATCAATTTGCCAAATATCTCATACTCAGAATTATGCACTTTCTTCAGGTGCAGGCTTAATTTCTCAAATCCATCATTCCTATCCTGGACCTTCTTGACAAAGTTTCCAACTATCTTCTTCACTATAAAGAACTTGTCCCTCTCAACGTCTCTGAAATCTATGAGTTCAATGTTCTTGCCTAATTCCATCACTTCTTCCATGTTCCTATCGCGAGAAATAAGGAATCCAGAGAATAAAAATGTTTCTATTAAAAAGAATTTGTTGTCCAAAGAAAAATCTTTGGAACATTCAGAAGTGAGAAGGGATTAAGAATAACAGAAGTTATTCTGTCTTTACTTGCTACATGGAGGCTAAGAAATCTTAATACTTACAATATGCTAAGGACAAGCCTTAGCAATTATCCATAGGAGCTAAACAGTTACTATT
>Ga0209542_10006859_pt1 | contig 21977 bp, 19 predicted proteins | sample RifCSPhighO2_01_FD_184028 | JGI IMG/M metagenome (GOLD analysis project Ga0209542, IMG submission 184028) | Soil microbial communities from Rifle, Colorado - Rifle CSP2_plank highO2_0.1 (SPAdes) (version 2) | ecosystem: Environmental > Terrestrial > Deep subsurface > Rock core/Sediment ... | reverse complement strand
TTCCGGCGGGAACGAGTATCGCGATGTCTTACCGGCTTTGCTCTTCTTCTTGCGCGACGGAAGCGTGGATTTCCATCTCCAATGGAACCAACATCAACCAATCCGCCAACTACATCCAATACCGCGCCACGCTGACCACCTCCGACACAACCGTCACTCCCTCGCTTGACTCGGTAAACATTGAAGTGAGCTACACCCCGATGACGATCAAAGCGCGAAGCTGTGATGACCCGTTATGCGCGGGGGAAAGCTGGACCACCGTTGACACCGACATCACGGCGGGAACGGAGACCCGCAGTGGCCTCTCGCTGGCTTCCCTTTCCGTGAACCGATACATTCAATACCAAGTTGATCTCGCGACGGTGAGCAATTCGGAGTCGCCGACCTTAAACGATATTCAAATAAATTATGAAACAAACACCGCGTATGACTTTACGCTTTCCGCGAATCCGGCTTCATACAGCGTGGTGCAAAATAATTCAACCAGCGTGACGGTGAACGTGAATGTGTCTTCGTTTTCGCCCGGTAACGCGGTTAATTTCACATATTCCGTTTCGCCGACGGCGGGAGCGCCGACTGCTTCTTTTTCACCGTCCGCTTCCTGTAATCCGACGACGAGCGGCTGTTCCGTCGCGATGAATATTTCCAATACCGCGATGGTCGGCGATTACACCATTACCATCGCCGGCACCAATGGCGATTTGTGGCGCACGACGACTTTTGCTTTGAATGTGGCGCCGCCTATTTCATATTCGCTCTCTCTTTCCAGTTCCGGCGGAGAAGTGGTTAAGGGCAATGTCAATTCGGTGACTACCGTGCTCTCAGTGCAATACAATTCCGGAGCGGGCGAGTTTGTCAGTATTACTGATAACGCGCCGTCCGGAGTGAGTTTTGATCCGTCGCCCACCGGTTGTTCGCCGAAGGATTTCAGTCCGGGGCCTTGCTCCATAACCATAACGATGCAGGCCGATGCCACTGTCGCTCCCGGTTCCTACGCCATTTCTATTAACGGGTTGTCGGATCAATCAGGCACGACGGCTTCGCCGGTGATGACATATAACTTAACCGTCAGCAATCCGATCAGTTATACGGTTAGCGCGAGTCCGGCAAGCGGTGCGGTGTTTCAAGGCGGCAGTATGAGTATGACGATGACGGCGACATACCAAAGCGGAGCGGCGGAGGATGTCAGCTTCACCAGTTTTAATTCGGCGTCAAATCCGTCCGCTTTCAACCCGGTGCCGGCCGCGGGCACTATTTCCGTTTCATTCACGCCGTCCGTCACTTCTTGCGCCTTAAGTTCTACTCAAACCAGCTGTGCTAAAACCGTTTCCATTGGCGCTTCCAGCTCCGCGACACCGGGTGTTTATGTCATCACCATTTCCGGCTTGTCTTCTATTACCAATACGCCCGCGTCAACGACTTTTACATTGACCGTTTCCGGGCCGTTTGATTTTGCGCTCGCTCTCGGCTCGCCCGTTTCCCCGTGCGCTTTAAACAATGAATGTTCTATGGAGCAAAGCGGGCAGATTACCATTCCGGTGGTTATAACTTCCGCATCGCTCATCGGCTTGCCGGTAACATTGTCGGTGGGCGGTTTGCCGGCGACTGATGTTGGCGCAACCATTCCGAGTCCTTGCACGCCCAGTTCAACCGTCACTTGCAATAATTCGGTTATAATCAGCACGGGAGTAAATGCTCCGTTGGGCGTTTATCTGCTGACCATCACGGCCACCGGCGGCACCAACCCCGTGCGGCAATATTCGCTGGCTTATAAGCTGACGATTACGCAGGGATTCACTTTTGACATAAGTTTAAGCCCCACTTCCGGCAAAGCGATCCGCGGCGGAGCGAGCGTGAGCGTGCTGGCTGATTTAATCGTGCTGACCGGCACGGGCAAAGACACTACTATAACCGTACTTGAATTTATAAGAGCGGATGACACGAAATCATCCGATTTCTCTTCCATAGGCGTTACTTATTCGTTTCCCAACGGAAGTGTTTGCGTGCCTGATTGCCAGAAGCAAATTATTTTCTCTGCCGCTTCCACGGCGGAAAAAGGCGTTTACAGAGTTGTTATTATAGCGGAATACGGCGGATCGAATCCCTCAAAAGAATTCATATTGACCATTGACGATCCGTTTAATTTTACTCTGGGTAATTTATCGGCGTCGGGCGGGAGTATTATGCAAGGGGATCCATTGAGTATTTTGACTGTGGCTACCTCAACTTGGGCGGCCGGCGGGCCTGATGATGTGCAATTCAGCGCGGCGCATAGCGTCGCCGGTCTCACGGTTGATTTTTCTCCGACGGCTTGCTTGCAAATGAGCCAGACTAACAACAATCCTTGCGCGACGGAGATTTCTTTTGCCGCTGACAACTCGGTGGACTCAAAAACATACCCGATTACGATTATCGCGTCTTCCGGGCCGACGATCAGATCAAAAACATTTTATCTGGCGGTCGGGACGGCGTTTGATTTTGATCTGGATATGCTCCCGGTTTCTTTACGGCTCCAGCAAAGCGAGATTTCCAACTCAACCGCCTCAAGTTCTCTCAAAATTCAGGCGACTGTTACGGCTACAACCACGGCAGAGTTGCTTCAAATTAATTTCTCGGTGGGCGACCGGACCGATTACAAACTGCCGGCCGGGGTGGAGATATTGGACGCGTTTTTGGCGCCAGTCGGACCCAACGCGGTTTTCGCCTCTTGCTCGCCGGCCAATACGGTGGGCGATACTTCCTGCTCTCCCAACGTCAATTTCGCGATTTCTCCCACTGCGCCCAACGGGACATATATCATCCCGATTATGGGCACGGATTCAACCGAAGTGAAGCAGGTGATGACCTACTTAAATTTAAAAGTCGGCGCGTTGACATTAACCGAGTATAAAAAAGATTTCAGAACCGACCCTCATCAACGGCCGCAAATATCGGTCGCATGGTATCCGTTCGCGCCATTTGCCGGACAGGAGGTAAACTTTACGCCTACCGTGTATGTTTATTCAGACAGCCAAACAACCTTAACGGCTGATACGGTGGTTGATGCGGGAAACAAGGACACACTCACCAGCGCCTTTAACTGGTCTTTTGATCTTGACGGTGTTCCACCAGCCGATCAGAATAGCAATACTTTTTTTACCAGTCTTACTTACCCCAATTCCAGTCCCAAAAATTCGCCATTTGGTTTTTCGCTGACCGTGGCTGACGCGACGGGCGATGTCTGCGGAGCATCGGGGGCGGATCCCTGTTCCTGCGTTTATCAAACCGCTTTTGGTTCCGGCATAATCGTTTCCAAGCCGGCGCCTAATTTCAAGGAAGTGAAGCCGTAGGGTCACAAAATCAATGAAACAAGAAATCAATGAATCAAGAAATCAAGAAATCAAGAAATCAAGAAATCAATTTGCTTTCTTGATTTCTTGATTTCTTGATTTCTTGATTATATGATTCTATGAAGCTATTTGACTTTCTAAAACCCAAATCGTATCTCGGCATTGATATCGGCACTTCTTCCATCAAGGTGGTTGAATTGTCCAAGTCGCGCGATACTTATAAGTTGGAAAATTACGGCGCGGTGACATTTTTTTCTGAAAACGAGTTCTTGCCGATGGAAGTTTACGAGCAAAACGCGCTTAAGATCCCCGACGAGCAGGTGGCCGAGCTTTTGAAAAAAGTGATCATCGCGACCGGTATCACCGCCAAGAAGGCGGCGATATCTTTGCCGGTGTTTTCCGCTTTTTCCACGATCATAGAACTGCCGCCGATGCCGGAGGACGAGTTGGAAAAAGCGATTCAGTTTGAAGCGCGCCAGCATGTGCCGATACCGGTGAGCGAGGTTTCTCTGGCTTCGGTGGTGATCGGCGAAGAAAGGCCGAAGCAGGGGCAACCTGCCGCGACGGCGCAAGCGAAAAAGCGCTTGGAAATTTTACTGGTCGCCGTGCCCAACGAGATAAAAAATAAGTACCAGCATATCGCGCAATTGGCCGGGTTGGAGCTGATCGCGATAGAAATGGAGACATTTCCTCTGGCGCGCGCTTTGCTGAAAGGCGCGCGCGACACGGTGGCGATCGTGGATATCGGCGCGCGCTCCACCGACATTTGCATCGTGGACAACGGCGTGGCGCGCATCTCGCATAATTTTGATTCGGCCGGAATAGATGTGACCAAGGCCTACGGCTCTTTGTGGCGCGTGGATCTGGCCGAGGCGGAGAAAAATAAAAAAGCGGTTGGCTTGGATCTCACGCCCGGCCAGCTGGCCGCCGCCGGAGAAGTGCTGATGGTGGTGGACGGCATCGTCAGTGAGACTTCGCGCATTATCAGTTCTTATTTCAACAAAACCGGCCGCAATGTGTCGGGCGTGGCGCTCGCGGGCGGGTCGGCGCAAATGAGCGGGCTTTTGGAGCGTTTCAAAGACGGTCTGGGGTTGGATGTCGTCATCGGCAATCCGTTTGAAGGATTGATTTACCCGCGCGAACTTAAAGAGACACTGGCTAAATTCGGCCCGTCCTACGCCGTGGCGGTGGGATTGGCGATGAGGAAATAGCGTAACACGAATTACGAATTACTTTGAATTACGAAATAGACCATGTAATGTCATTCTGAGGGAGTCAGCGACCGAAGAATCCCTGAAAATTAAGCAAAATACTAGATTCTTCGGTCGCTGACTCCCTCAGAATGACGCAAAAAATATCATTTCGTAATTCAAAAGAATTATGAATTATGAGAAAGATGCTATATAATATAATTATCTCTTAAATTTCTAATTTCTAAGCTCTAATTTCTAATAAAATATCCAATGATTAAATTTCCAATGACTGATTATTTTTGACCTTGGGCATTGGATATTTGGATTTTTATTAGAAATTAGGATTTAGGAATTTTGATTTTTGTCTTATGCCCGACATATCACTTCTTCAGCGCGAATATGAGGTGGTGGAGGAAGAGAGCCGAGTACCCGGTCTTGTTTTAACCGTATCGGTAACTTTGCTTCTTATTACCGTCGGCGCGTGGGCGAGTTTGCATTTTTTTGATAAGTTCTATGTTCAACAGGCGCAAGAAATCAAACAAAAGATTGAAGATTTAAAGATAAAAGAAGCGGGCGAGGCGCTGGATCAGCTGAAAATTTTCAGCAATAAGGCGGAAGTCTTGAGCGGTCTGCGCGGCGCGCACACCTCGGCCGCGACGCTGTTGCAGAAAGTTGAAAAATCAACCCACCCTTTAGTCGGGTTTGATTCCGGCAATTTTAAAGTGGCGGACGGCGGTGCCGAACTAAAAGGGTCGGCGCCGAGCGCCCTGATCCTGGCGCGCCAGGTGGAGATTTACACCGAGGATAAAAATATTTCCGAGTTTAAAGTGAGCGGTTTGGGCTACGGCACGGAGCACAGCGTTTTATTTAGCGCGTCGCTTAAGTTTTGGCAATAACGCGATACCAATATACTAATGCATACTAATTATACGAATAAAACACAAGGTTTCCTTATTGGTATCATTGGTATGTATTCGTATATTAGCATCGCGATATGAGTTCAAAATATTTATCGGCCGGATTGATTTTTATCGCCGCGGTGATTGTCGGGGTGGTTTTAGTGTATCCGAAATACCAAACGTTTCGCGTCTCCGGAAAGGCGGTTGAAGAAAAGCAGGGCGAGCTTGACGCGCAAGCGGCGCTGATCAATGAAATAAACAAGACCAAATCAAAATATAAAAAAGCGGAGGACGATTTGCTGAAAGTGGCCGATCTTTTGCCGGCGTTAGGCCCCAAAAGCGTTTCCGAGCTTTTCGTTGAACTGGAAAGCATCGCTTCGGAATCGGGTGTTTTGATTCAGACGATCAATTTCGGATCGGCATCGGAGCAAAAAGACGGAAAACCGGCCAAAGGATACAAAACCATTGACGCGCGGCTGTCAGTCGTCGCTTCATACGGCGCGTTCAAGAAGTTCGCGGCAACGGTTGAGAAAAACCAGCATCTGATGGATATTACCGATATTACCGTCACGAAAAGCGCGGCTCAAAAGAAAGAAGAGGCCGTTAAGAGCGGTGTTGAGGGCGTTGAGAATATTGAAGCGCCGGCGGAAGCCAAGCCGGAAGAAGCGGTTTTTAATTATTCGGTGACGCTGAACGCGTATTATCAATGAATCAAGAAATCAAGAAAACAATAAATCAATGAATCAAGAAATCAATGAAACAAGAAAACAAGAAAACAAATTGATTTCTTGATTATATGATTATTTGATTATATGTTTTCTTGTTTTCTTGATTATATGATTTCATGAACATTCTTCCCCAAAATCCCAAGACCAGAAAAACCGTTTTGATTATAATCGGCGCCGGTTTGGCGCTCGTCAGTTTCGTGTTTTTGTACGCCACTTATTTCGCGCCGAGCCCTTCGGACGAAATCCCTTTATCCGTGTCGGGCGAGAAAGCGCAGGTTTTGTCGGAGCAGGCGGTGAAAAAAATTGACCGCGATATTTCTTCAATAGAGAACGAATTGAAAAACGATTTTTATAAATCATTGCGCCGCCGCGTCTGGACGCCGGATAAATCGGCGCCGGGGAATAAGAATCCATTTACGGATTAACGAGATCCGGCCTCACAGCGCCCGACGGCACGATGAAGCATCGCCCGCTGAATCAAGGTAATCACCGAAGCTATTTGTTTTTAAGACGAGAAGTCTGCTAAACTAAATTCTAGTTGTTGGAGGCCGGGTCTCGCCATATTGGATGTTAAGTTTAACTCGGAAGTTCTATGTGGCGAGGTCGGGTTTCCCCGCCTGCCAATGCCTGTCAGGGAAGCATGCCCAACGATACGGATATGCTATCACTCGGAAAAAGCGGCATTACTCGGTGTTAGGCTTATGGCGGGCAGGCAACAACGGGAATATTTAATAACTCTACTATTTCATTGCAAAGACAAATAGCAATGAGGTAGTTGAGAATTAGCGGGCGGAAGCCCGACCTCTTATGCAAACCCTCATCGATATCTTATTAAAAGACGGGAAAATTATGGGCGCCGAAGCGGATGCCTTTAAAAGCGAGTTAAGGTCAAAAAGAATCACCGAAGAAGAATCTCTTTTGGCCAAACTGCCGGAGGACGTTGTTTTCTCGGCTAAGAGCCAGTTTTACGGCGTGCCTTTAAAAAAGATAGACGAGGATTATGCCATTTCCCACGACGTGCTTTCCCATATTCCCGAAGAAGCGGCCAAGCTTTATAAATTCATCGCGCTGGCCAAGATTGACGACGATACTCTGGAAGTGGGCATGGTTAATCCGCAGGATGTCAGGGTGCTGGACGCGCTCAAGTTTATCTTAACGAGTAAAAATCTCAACGCGAAGATTTTTCTCATCACCAATAAACAGTTTGAGCAGTTGTTCGGACAGTATTCCAGTCTGCACGGCGAAGTGAAACAGGCGCTGGAAGCGTTGGAAGAGGATATCGCCGACATTGACGAGATGGTCGCCGATCAGAAATTTGACACCACCGAGTTCACGGCGGACGCGCCCATTTCGCGCGTCGTGGCGGTGATTTTCAAACACGCGTTTGAAGGGCGGGCTTCCGACATTCATATTGAGCCGATAGACAAAAACACGCGCGTTCGTTTCCGGGTGGACGGCATTTTGCACACCAGTCTGCTCTTGCCAAAAAGCATTCATTCCGCGATCGTTTCCCGGGTGAAGATTTTGACCAACCTGAAAATAGACGAATCACGGGTGCCGCAGGACGGCCGTTTCCGCAGCCGCATTTCCGGCACGATCATTGATTTTCGCGTCTCCACTTTTCCGACGATCAACGGCGAGAAAGTGGTGATGCGTCTGCTTGACCCTTATCAGGGCATCAAGCCGCTGAAAGAGCTGGGGTTTGTGGGGAAAGGGAGCGAGATAATTTTACGCAACGCGGGGAAACCATACGGCATGATTTTAATTACCGGCCCGACCGGTTCGGGCAAGTCCACCACTCTGCAGTCGCTTTTAAGCACGGTGAATAAAGAAGGTTCTAATCTGGTGAGCTTGGAAGATCCGGTGGAGTATAATATTGACGGCGTCAACCAGTCTCAAATCAGGCCCGATCTCGGTTACAATTATGCCGTCGGTTTGCGCAGTATTTTGCGGCAGGATCCGGATATCGTAATGGTCGGCGAAATTCGCGACAAAGAAACCGCCCAGCTCGCGGTGCACGCGTCCTTGACCGGCCATGTGGTCTTAACCACTCTTCACACCAACGATGCCATCGGCGTTATTCCGCGCTTGATTGATATGGGCGTGGAGCCGTATCTGATTCCGTCCGCCATCAATTTGGTAGTAGCTCAACGGCTGGTGCGGAAACTTTGTCCCGATTGCAAATATCAGATTCCCGCCGAAGGGAGAGCCAAACAAATCATAGAAGAGACGATCGGCACGATGTCGGAGGGTCTCCAGCGCGAATTGAAAAAAGACCAATATTCCGTTTCGGAGGCCAAGGGTTGCGGCAAGTGCATGCATAAAGGCACCAAAGGCCGGATGGCGATATACGAGGCGCTGGAAATTACGCCGGAGATGAAAAGGATTATCATTGAAGGCGTGACGGAAGAAAAGATAATCAAAGAATCAATCAGGCAGGGAATGATCACGATGAAGCAGGACGGCATCATGAAAGTTTTAGAGGGTTTGACTCCGCTTGAGGAAGTTTTGCAATCAACGATGTAGGTGATATAATAAATCAAGAAATCAATAAAACAATAAATCAAAAAGACAAGAAATCAAGAAATCAAATTGATTTTATGATTTATTGATTTTTTGATTCTATGATATTATGGATAATAAAAAAATAATCATAATAGTTGAGGACGATGTTTTTCTGTCGGACATTTATCAGACTAAATTCACCGAAGCCGGATATGAATGTTTGCTCGCGCAGGATGGCGCTCGGTGTTTGAGCTTGCTGGAAAGCGGGGTCAAGCCGTATGTTATTTTGCTTGATATCGTGATGCCGAAAATGGACGGGCTGGAACTGCTCACTTTTCTGAAAAGCAACGAAAAGTACAAAGGCATTCCGGTGATACTTCTTTCCAATCTGGGTCAGGATACTGATATTAAAAAAGGCCTTGAGCTGGGCGCGTTGGATTATATGATTAAGGCGCATTACACCCCGTCGGAAGCGGTGAAGAAAGTGGAGGAAATACTGGGGTCAAGAAATCAATAAAACAAAAAATCAATTTGATTTCTTGATTTCTTGATTTCTTGATTACATGAACATCAAACAAGAACTGGAAGAATTGCTCGGCTTAGTCATTGAGCGCGTCGCGTCGGATCTCCATATTTCCGTGGGGCGTCGGCCGACTTTGCGCATTGACGGCGTGCTGGTGCAAATAGAATCAAAAGACGTCGTTACCGGCGAATTCGCCAAGCAGTTCGTGGAAGAAATTCTGCGCGGAGATCAAAAGACGAGATTCTTGGAGGAAAAGGAGCTTGATTTTTCTTACAGCTTTGCTGATATCGCCCGCTTTCGCGTGAATGTTTTTATGCAGAGAGGCGAGTTCGCCGCCGCGATGCGCCTGATCCCGACCAAAGTGCGCACAATGGACGAGCTCGGCCATCCGCAGGTTATGCACAATTATACGCGCGTGTCGCAAGGGTTTTTTCTGGTGGTCGGTCCGTCGGGGCAGGGCAAGTCCACGACATTGGCCGCGATGATAGGCGAGATCAATAAACAGCGCGCCTGCCATATCGTCACGATTGAAGACCCGATAGAATATCTGTTTCAAAACGACAAAGCGATCATTGACCAGCGCGAGATCGGGCAGGACACTAAAAACTTCAATGTCGCTCTGCGCTCCGTTTTGCGCCAGGACCCCGATGTGATTATGGTGGGCGAGATGCGCGACCCGGAAACTATTTCCGCGGCGATCACCGCCGCCGAAACCGGCCATCTCGTTTTTTCCACCCTTCACACCAATAACGCCTCGCAGACGATAGACCGGATCATTGATTCTTTCCCGCCCGCCCAGCAGAATCAGATCAAGGCCCAGTTGGCCGGCACATTATTGGGGGTTTTGTCCAAACGGCTGATTCCGCGGGTGGACGGAGGGAGAGCGGCCGCTTTTGAGCTTTTGATCGCCAACGCGGCGGTGAAAAACCTGATCCGCGAAGGCAAAACGCATCAGATAGACCTGGTGATAGAAACATCGGCGGAAGAGGGCATGATTTCGCTCAACCGCTCGCTGGCCAATTTGATTAAAAAAGGAGAGATTTCTTACGATCAGGCGATCATTCATTCTCTCAATCCGTCGGAGTTGAGGATATTGGCGTCAAGATAAATGCAAAATGCAAATATCAAAATGTAAAATGACAATGTAAAATTTCAAAATCATTCCGACTTCGTCGGAATACCAAAATTTTGCATTTTGATTTTTAAATTTTGATTTTAGCGAACAAAGTGAGCGATTATGCAATTCTCTTACCAAGCCAGAACCCCCCAAGGCGATATGCGAAGCGGCATGGTGGAAGCGGTCAGCCGCGAGGCGGCGATTGATATTTTGCAAAGAAGCAATTTTATCATCATAGACATCCACGAATCCGCCCAACTGCCTATTTTGAGGAGAAGCCTGAGCTTTTATTTTCATCGCGGCGTGCCTAAAAAAGAAGTGGTGATTTTTTCCAAGCAGATTTCCACGCTTTTTCAGGCCAAAGTGCCTCTGATTGAGTCGCTTAAAACGATGATGGAGCAGACTTCAAACTCCGCTTTCAAGGACGCGCTTTTGGATATCGCCAAAAGCGTGGACGCGGGCGCGTCGCTTTCCAAAGCGCTGGCTTTCCATAAAAACATTTTTTCCGATTTTTACGTCAGTATGGTGCGCTCAGGCGAGGCGTCCGGCAAGCTGGAAGAAGTGTTTAATTATCTGGCTGAAGGACTGGAGCGGGAGTATTATATGGGCAAGAAAATCAAAGGCGCGATGACTTATCCGGCGTTTATCGTGGCGGCGTTCGGAGCGGTGATGTTCGTGATGATGATCTGGGTGGTGCCCAATCTCACGGCTGTTCTCAAAGAATCGGGCGGAGAACTGCCGCCGATGACGCGGGCGGTGATTTTTATCTCGGACGCGTTTAAAGTTTATTGGTGGGCGATATTGCTGGCGCTGGCGATTGCCGGAGGAAGTTTTTGGTATTGGATCAATTCAAAAGAAGGCAAGGCCATCTGGCACAGAGCCCAACTGCGTATTCCCGGGTTTAAGGGTTTATTGGAAAAATTTTATCTGGCTCGTTTCGCGGACAACTTGAGTGTTTTGATTCAAGGCGGCCTGCCGATCGTGCAGGCGCTTGAGATTACGGCTGATGTCATCGGCAACGGCGTTTATCGCGGGATTTTGCTGGAAACGATTGAAGAAGTGAAGCGAGGCAACACTATCAGCTCTGTTTTGCGGACTAAAAAAGAGATCCCGATTATGGTAACGCAAATGGTGTTCGTGGGCGAGGAGTCGGGGCGGCTGGACAGCACGCTGAAATCCGTCTCCACTTTTTACCAGAAAGAAGTAGCGGTGGCGATTGACAGCATTGTGACCCTGATTGAGCCGGTGATGATCGTGCTTTTAGGCGTCGGTGTCGCCGTCCTGCTTGTCGCGATTCTTCTGCCGATGTATAATATGGCTCAAAATTTCTAATAAGTTCATAAAGTCAAAAGTTTATAAAGTTCATAAAGTATGTCATCCTGAGCCAACATTTGTCATCCTGAGCTTTGCGAAGGATCTCCGTCCAGACAAATAGATTCTTCACTGCGTTCAGAATGACAGAAAATATAATTTCGCTAATATGAAGAAAATCAATTTAGTATTAATAATTATCATTATAGCCGTCTTTGCGGTGTTGGGCTACTTCGGTTTCCAAACATGGCAGGCGAGAAAGATGTCGAAAACAAATACTCCGGCAGTAAGCGCGCCGGTTGAGAGAGTTAAGCTGATGACTATAGAAAATAAAGGCAAAGAGTCGGAAGAGCGCGACGCGGTTTTGGAGGCGGATGTGAGGAAAATTGACTCAGCCGTTAAAGAATACGCCAAAGATCATAAGGGCCGGTACCCGATGTCTTATTTCAAAGACCCGTGCCAGGCCGTGCGGTATTGTCTTAAAGGCGTGAACATCAATTCCCGGGAAAAGGCGTATCTTAATCCGATCCCGCAAGTGAAGCCGGGCAATCTTGATTATCACTATACGGCGGACAACGAGAAAAAGACCTATTGCGCGAAAACGCCTATGGTTTTGGAAACGGCCAACATGATGGTTTTTCAATGCACGCCAGATGCCTGCGGCCGGGTGGTCTTTGAAAAAGCATGCCAGTAAATTCGGTTGTGGATAACTTGCTGGCTTGTATTCTTAAAATTTGGTATTATATAGACATATAATCTATTTGGTCGATATTCACAAATTCATAGGCCGATCCAGATCTGGGGCTTGTGAATTACTAAATTAAAATAACAATTAACTAATATGGAAAAAAGTCTTAAAAAAGGTTTTACGCTTATTGAGCTTTTGGTGGTTATCGCCATTATCGGTATTTTGTCATCGGTGGTGATCGTGTCGTTGAACAATGCTCGATCCAAAGCGAGAGATTCATCGAGAAAGTCAAACGCGCAAGCGATGACAACGGCGATTGCATTGTATTCTTCGGAACAAGTTCCTGAGAAAGCCGCTCTCTCAACAGATGCCGCTGCCGTACCTGCTGGGTGGTATTCCGACGGTCTAGATAATCAAATTTTGGGTTACCTACACCTGACAAACGCGGCTTTGCGCACTATTACGCCGAATCCAGCTCTCTCGACATATCTTAAATCACTACCTACCGACTCGGGGAGTCTTGATGCGGACGCAATCTACACATATAGTAATGCCGCCGACAACACAACATTCTGTTTAGGCGCTCGCTTGGAGAATACTAGTGGTGGCGGATTCAGTTTTATTTGTGACAGTGGCGGTTGTCGCGATGGAGGCGCTGCTCTTGATTTTGCCTGGAGCACTACATGCGTAGGCGCTAACGAAAACTAAATACATTTGATTTAAGCAACGAGACCTCTTATATAGAAGAGGTCTTGTTTGTTTTTGGTTATGCGATGAAGTGGTAAGATTAGAATATGGAAATATTCTCCGTTTTTCTCTCCGGCCTCATCATCGGCAGTTTTTTGAATGCGATGATATATCGCCTGGAAGTCGGCGGGTCAATCGCGCGCGAGCGGTCTCGACACTAACTATGGAAGTTGAACTTCCATAGTTAGTGTGATATAATGCGCAATATGATCAAACCGCAATTTGCCAACAATCATATTTATCATATTTATAATCGAGGGGTTGAGAAGCGAAATATTTTCACTAATGATGAAGACCACTATCGGTTTATTCACAACCTTTTTGAATTTAATGATCAGGACGCGGTTTTAAACTGTGCGTATTATTTCAATCGCCAGCCAACTTTAACTGGATTGCCAGATCTAAAAAAAGAAAGAAAACCAAGGAAATTACTGGTGGAGATATTAATTTTCACATTGATGCCGAACCATTTTCATCTTTTGGTCCGACAAAAGAAAGAGAACGGTATCGTAAAGTTTATGCAAAAAATCGGGACCGGTTATTCCAATTATTTTAATAAAAAGTACGAACGAGTAGGCCCGCTTTTTCAGGGCAGATTTAAGGCGGTTTTAGTAAGTGACGATGCGCATTTTATCCATCTTCCTTATTATATTCATTCCAATCCACTAGATCTCAACTATGGAAGTTCAACTTCAATAGAAGTAGAAAAATTTTTGGAAAATTACAAATGGAGCAGTTTCCCTGATTATATTGGTCAGGATAATTTTCCGTCAGTTACTTCAAGAGAATTTTTGTTAGAGTTTTTTGGAGGACAAGAAAGATATAGAAAAGAAATGATAAAATGGATAAAAGAAAGAAATGACAATATTGAAAAAATAAAAGACATAACACTAGAATAACTATGGAAGTTCAACTTCCATAGTTATGTATATACTGAAGTAATGGAAATATTTTTCGTTTTTCTCTCCGGCCTCATCATCGGCAGTTTTCTCAACTCGGTTATTTACCGCTTGGAAGTCGGCGGGTCAATCGCGCGCGAGCGGTCGCGGTGTCCCAAGTGCGGACATATTTTAGCGTGGTACGAGTTGGTCCCGCTTTTTAGTTTTGCCGTTCAGCGTGGGCAGTGCCGGACCTGCGGGGAGCGCGTTTCTTGGCAATACCCGATGGTTGAGTTGGCTGCGGGGTTACTTTTCGCGCTGGCTTATCGGCAATCGCCCGGTTTTATTTTACCGAGCGCGAATTTCCAATTCTCAATTTACAATTTACAATTTTTGTACTTGTTTTTCATTCTGGCCTCGCTTTTGATCATATTTGTTTTTGACCTGAAACATTATATAATACCCAATAAGGTTTTATATCCTTTAATAGGCGTCGCTCTTTCTCATATTTTTTTGGCCGCGCCGATTTTTTTGCCGGCTCATCCGTTTTTGTCGGCGCTTTCTTCGGCTGGGTTTTTTCTTTCCATATTCATACTTTCGCGGGGGGAGTGGATCGGGTTTGGCGACGTGAAGTTCGGCGTCTTTATGGGCTTGTTTCTGGGGTTTCCGAATTTTCTGGTCGCGCTTTTTTTCAGCTATGTTTTGGGCGCGTTAATCGGCGGAGTTCTGCTTTTGTATCAGCGCAAAACATTCAAAAGCCAAATCCCGTTCGGGCCGTTTCTGATCGCCGGCACGCTGATCGCGTATTTTTACGGAAATGAGATAATGCAGTGGTATTTGAATATATTTTAAATTTAATGCCTTGGATTACGAAATGCCTCCGATTGTCATTCCCGCGAAAGCGGGAATCTAGGATGCATCAGATTTTACTGGATCCCCGCCTGCGCGGGGATGACAAAAAGACAAGTTTTATAATTTAATGTTTAATATGGATCTACTCGCTACTCGCTACTCGCTAAATTCTCAAAGAGGATTTACTTTGATAGAATTGCTGACCGCCATTGCGGTCATCGGCATCGTGAGCGCGGTTGTTTTGGTTAATCTCGATATTGGCAAAAAACGAAAGGATGTTCATCGCGCGGCGCAAAAGCTGATGCTGGATATCAGAAAGGCGCAAAATGACGCTCTTGCTCCCGGTGCGGAGGCCGATTGTATTTATGGATTGAAAGTGGCGACTACTACTCCCACCACGCAATACTTTTTATATAAACGATCTGAAGTGCAATGTGCGGATGACAAAAAGAGATACGTTGCGGGCCAGTCCACTATAATTGAAACTGTTGTATTAGATGAAGATATTTTTATATCAAATGCCACCACGACGAACCTTGATTTTTCTTTTGAGTCACCGGAGCCGATTACTTACATAAACGGAAACACTACGGTCAGTGAACGCACGATCAGATTAAAATCAAATGTCGCTAATAATATTGTTAAAAGAGTTACGGTAAATCGATTAGGATTAGTGGAAATACAATAAACATGAAATTTGAAATATATAATAAAAAGTGTGAAGCCAAAAAAAAGCAATCATTGTTTCATGTTTCATATTCAAAATTTTATGAGCGTGGTTTTACCATTGTTGAAAGTCTGGTCGCGATCGCGGTGTTCACCGTCGGGATTTCGGCGGCGATATTCGTTATTCAACAATCATTCACTGTCGGCTCAAGAGTGAAAAATAAAATCATCGCCGCGCATCTCGCGCAGGAGGGGATAGAAGTGATCCGCAACATCCGCGACCGCAATTGGATGCAAGGCAAAGTTTATAATGTTGACGCCGCTTGTTTTAGCAATAATAACTGCTGGATAAACGGCATCAACGACAGTGATGGCGTGCAGGAAACTAAAACCGGTTGCGTGCAGTACAATTATGACGTTTTGTATCCGTTAAATAACCCCAGTAAATGTCCCGGTGGACAGGGAGGACTTGTTTTCAGCGGCTCTTATTACGAACTTAGCGCGAACACGGCGCAATTTCAGAGAACGGTCAGCACTGAATTTATTCCCATTGACACCAATCCCGATCCGGACGAGCCGGAGCATCTGAAAGTAACTTCCACCATCACTTGCGGCGCCGGCTGTTCCGTTTCACTGGAAGAATATTTGTATAATTGGAAATAGAGGTCGGGCTTCCGCACCCGACGGCACGATGAAGCATCGCCTGCTGACCATCGCTTATTACCAGAGCTATTTGTCTATGAGGTGAGGAAGCGGATTGAGTATAATTCCCGTTGTTGGAAACCCGACCTCGTCACATTAGCATTCTTGGTTAAATTTAAATTCCCAATATGGCGAGGTTCAACCTCCAACAACGAATAACTAACTCAGTTCTCACCTTTTCGCGCAGACAAATAGCGTTTGTATTAAACTTGATTCAGCGGGCGGAGGTTGAACCTCGGGGTTACACCCTCATAGAACTGATGGTCTCCATCGGTATTTTTTCCATTGTCGTGGCGATGACTTCGGCGATGTTCGTCACTTCCCTGAAAGGACAGGAAAAATCATATACTTCGCAGAACGTGGCCGACAGCGCGCGCTACGCGATGGAAATGATGTCGCGGGAAATCAGAATGGGGACAGGTTTCCCTCCCGACGGTACCGGCGACTCTCTTAAATTTGTGTCCACTATGCCGCATCGCGACGGGCAGACGGTGAAATTTTGGCGTGATGCCGGTTCCAGCCGGATAATGTTTGACGATGATATTAGTGACGCTGTCTCAGAGGCGGCCATTACCTCCGCCAATGTTAGCGTCACCACTCTGTCATTTCTATTGGACGGCACAAGCAGTCACGAGCGGATCACTATCGTTATGAGAGTTGAATCGGTCGGCACTAAAGAAGACGTCAAGACAACTATAAATCTGCAAACAACCGTGTCGCCGAGGAGACTATAGAAACCGAATTACGAATTACGAATTACGAATTAAGAATCGATCTGTTGTCTTCCTTAATTCATAATTCATGATTCATAATTCAGACAAAGGCATCACCATCTATCTCGCTATGCTCGTTATGGGCGGGGCTTTGGCCGTGGCTTTGTCCGTTTCCACTCTTATGGTCGGCGAGTTTAAAATTTCCAGCGAAACGATTAATTCGCTGAAAGCGGTGTATGTGGCCGATTCAAATATGGAATATGCGCTTTATCAGACAAGGCCGGAAGGAACATATACGCCCGATAGCGACACGCGTGTCAACAGACTTGACACGCGATGGGGTGTTCTTACGTTGGATCTCAATAACGATATTGTTAGCAATGAAATCATTCATACAGACTGCCCGCCCGATTTTTTGCCGGAAATGATTTGCGGGCTTAAAATCAGGATGATAGAAAAGACAAATTCATCCGTGTCAACTTGCCGGGATTCTTTGTTGGCGACTGATTGCACTGAAGTATCCGTTATCGGATCTTTCAATAACATAAACCGCGCCATGGAGATTACGTATCCGAACTTATAACTTGAAACATGAAACATGAAACACGGAACATTCCTGAAAAATATGTTTCAAGTTTCATGTTTCAAGTTTTATGAATCTACGAAAAACCAAAGAGCGTATAGAAAAACTCAAAAAAGAGATCAATTACCACCGCTATCTTTACCATGTGCTGGACAAGCCGGTGATTTCCGATGCCGTTTGGGATTCGCTGAAGCGGGAACTGAAGGAGCTTGAAGCGGAAAATCCCGAATTCATTACGCCCGATTCGTCGACTCATCGGGTGGGCGGGGAGCCGTTGGATAAATTCAAAAAAGTGCGCCACGATTTCCCGATGCTCTCTTTGGAAGACGCTTTTTCGGAAGAAGAAACGCGGGATTGGGAAGAAAGAATCAGGAAAATGCGTCCGAGCAGTAAGTTCGGCTATTTTTCCGAGCTCAAAATAGACGGTTTTGCCATATCGCTGATATATGAAAACGGGGCGCTGGTTGAGGGATCAACCAGGGGGGATGGAATTACCGGCGAGGACGTGACCATAAACCTTAAAACGATAGAAGCGATTCCTTTAGCATTGAAAATATATGAAAAAGAGCTGATAGGCGCCAAAAACCCTTTATTCACGCGCCAAAACGGGAAAATCATACAAATCCTGAAAGGCCTTATAAATAAAGGGAAGCTAGAAGTCAGAGGGGAGGTTTTTATGACCAAAAAGGTGTTTGAGTCGGTCAATGAGGAGAGAAAAGCCAAGGGAGAAGCGCTTTATGCCAATCCGAGAAACACCGCCGCCGGGTCAATCCGCCAGCTTGACCCGAAGGTGGCCGCTTCTCGGAGATTGGACTTTATGGCTTACGGGCTTGTAACCGATGTCGGGCAGGAGACTCACGGAGAAGAACATGAGATACTAAAAGCGCTCGGTTTTAAGACGGACGCGTTTGCTCGCGGGTGCGCCGATCTTGAGGCGGTGTCTGACTTTTACAAAGAAATTGAAAAGAAGCGCCCGGCGCTGAAACATATGATAGACGGGGTGGTGGTGAGCGTGAATGACAGCGATACTTTTAAGCGGCTGGGCGTGGCGGGGAAGGCCCCGCGCGGAGCAATCGCTTTTAAGTTTCCGGCCGAGGAGGCGACCACGGTCGTCAGGGATATTATCGTTAATGTCGGCCGGACCGGCGCCTTGACGCCGGTGGCGCACTTGGAGCCGGTGCCGATCGGCGGAACGATAGTTTCCCATGCCTCGCTCCACAACCAAGACGAGATTAAACGACTCGGCTTGAAAATCGGCGACACGGTTATCGTTAAACGTGCCGGCGACGTTATTCCCAAAGTGACGGAAGCGCTCAAAAATATGCGTTCCGGAAAAGAAAAAGAATTCAAAATGCCGAAAACTTGCCCGGTGTGCGGAACACCCGTTGTTCAGAAGGAGGGCGAGGTGATGTATCGCTGTCCCAATAAACAATGTCCGGCCAAAAACAAAGAGGCGCTTTATCACTTCGTTTCCAAATACGCGTTTAATATTCTGGGACTCGGGCCGAAGATACTGGACCGTTTGTCCGACCTCGGTTTGATATCGGACGCGGCCGATATTTTCGGTCTTGAGACGGGCGATCTCGTGCCTTTGGAAAGGTTCGGAGAAAAGTCGGCGCAAAATCTTGTCTCGTCAATCCAGGGAAGCAAAAATGTTTCTCTAGCCAGATTCCTTTATGCTCTCGGCATCATTCACGTGGGGGAAAAAACGGCTCTTTTGCTCGCTCAGCGAGCAAAAGAGCAAGTCAAAAGTCAAAAGTCAAAAGTCAAAAGTAATGAAGTTTTAAAGATATTTCAAAATATTTCTTTAGAAGATTTGCAAAAAGTTACCGATATCGGGCCGGTGGTGGCGCGGAGTATTTACGATTATTTTTACTTCGGTTACGCCAAAAGGTTTTTGCAAAAATTGGATCAAGCTGGTATCATCATAGAATTGCCGAAAGCCGAAATCATCGGCCGAACGCTTGATGGGAAAAGTTTTGTCTTGACGGGCGAGTTGGAAAATATGACGCGCGACGAGGCCAAAGACAGGATCCGAGAACGCGGCGGCGAAATTTCCGGCAGTGTTTCCAAAAATACCGACTTCGTGGTGGCGGGCAGGGCGCCCGGCTCCAAATACGACAAGGCGAAGAAATTAGGCGTAAAAATTATCGGAGAGGAAGAGCTTTTGAGAATAATTAAATCAAATCTCTAACATCCGTTAAGCCGAATTTTTAATTTCCAATTTTTAATTTTGAAACAATGTTTTAATTTTTAATGTTTCAAACATTCAATCATTAAGAAATTATTTAAAAATTCAAAATTCAAAATTATAAAATTGTTTACCGGGATTTAATTATGAGTCAGGCTGGTTAGCAATTGGAAATTTTAAATATGGACATCCAAACAATAAAACACATCGCCAAGCTTTCTTATCTTGAATTTACCGACGAGGAAATGGAGCGCTTTGCCAAAGAGTTGTCGGCGATTGTTGATTATGTTTCCGACTTGGAAAAGGCGCCGACGGATGATGTGTCGGTTTCAGTTTCCCCGCATACCTCTTTGAGCAACGCGTTCAGGAATGATAGCGACTCGCTTAAAGAGAATTTGGATGAAGCGGCCGCTCTACTTGAAGCCGCGCCGGAAAGGGAAGGTGGGTATGTGAAGGTAAAAGCGATACTATGAAATTGTTAAATTGCTGAATTGTTGAATTGTCGCATTTATAACAATTTATCAATTTAACAATTAAACAATTTTTGTAATCTAGTTTCTGATTATGTCTGACAGTTTATTAAATTTATCCATCAACGAGATTCATTCAGGTTTAACCGGCAAAAAGTTCTCCGCCCAAGAATTGGCGCGGGCCTTTATCGCGCATATCAAAAAGACGGACGATGATATTAAGGCGTTTTTGAGTTATGATTTTGACGGAGCGCTCGCGCAAGCGAAAGAGATTGATGAAAAAATCGCGCTTGGTGAAGAAATATCGCAGCTGGCCGGCGTGCCGTGCGCGGTGAAGGATAATATTTTAGTGAAAGGGTTGAAAGCGACGGCCGCTTCCAAGATCTTGGAAGATTATGTCGCGCCCTACGACGCTTTCGTCATTGAGAAGCTGAAAGCGCGCGGCGCTTTGCTGGTCGGCAAGACCAATATGGACGAGTTCGCGATGGGCTCGTCCACCGAAAACTCCGCTTTTCAAAAGACTAAAAATCCGGCCGATACGACGCGCGTGCCGGGCGGGTCATCGGGCGGTTCGGCGGCGGCGGTTGCTTCGCGCCAGGCGACGGTGGCTTTGGGCTCGGATACCGGCGGGTCTATCAGACAGCCGGCGTCTTTTTGCGGGGTAGTCGGGCTGAAGCCGACCTATGGCACGGTTTCGCGTTCGGGCGTGATGGCGATGGCTTCTTCGCTTGATCAGATCGGCCCTTTCGCGCGCACGGTGGAAGACGCGGAGATTTTATTTGACGCGATTAAAGGGAAAGATCGGAAAGATGCGACTAATGTTGAAACAAAAATCCGAAATCCGAAATCCGAAATCCGAAACATGAGAATCGGTATTTCCAAAGAATACTTCGGCGAAGGGATAGACGCTGGGGTGAAAGCGGCAGTGGAAAAGGCAATTGCCGGTCTGGAAGCCAAGGGCGCCCAGATAAAAGAAATCAGTCTGCCTCACACTAAATACGCCATCGCCACGTATTATATCATTATGCCGGCCGAGGTTTCTTCCAATCTCGCGCGCTATGACGGCATCAAATACGGCTATTCCACGCACCACCGCTCTGCGCACGATCCGTTGGATTCGGTGTATTTCAAATCGCGCTCGGAAGGGTTTGGCCGGGAAGCAAAGCGGCGGATTATGCTCGGCACATACGTGCTCTCGGCCGGCTACTACGACGCGTATTATAAAAAAGCGCAGAAAGTGCGCGTGAAGATCAAAGAAGATTTTGAGAAGGCGTTTGAGGAAGTGGATGTGATCGCGACCGCCACCTGTCCGTCCGCCGCTTTCAAGTTTGGCGAGAAAACCAAAAACCCGCTTTCAATGTATCTGGAAGACATTTTTACCGTACCGGTAAATCTGGCCGGCGTGCCGGCGATTTCCGTGCCTTGCGGCACGGCCGGCGGCTTGCCGGTCGGATTGCAATTGATCGCGCCCTGGTTCCGCGAAGACGCGCTTTTTACCGCGGGGAAAGAAGTGGAGAAGCAGGATCTATGAGACCCGGCCTCCGCCCGCTGATTCTCGTTTAACATCAGGGCTATTTGTCTTTGAGACAACGAAGGGAGTTGAATCAGTTTCAGGTTGTTGGAGGCCGGATCTCTCCGAGGTCGGGCTTCCGCCTGCTGATTCGCGATTATCACCGGAGCTATTTGTCTTTGAAATAAACATAAGAACTTGGTATGATTCCCGTTGTTGGAAACCCGACCTCGACAGATTGCTGATTCCGAATCGAATGCAATGTTACGAGACCCGACCTCCAACAACAAGAACATCACCCAACTCCTTTCCTCTTTGCAAAGACAAATAGCTCTGAAGTAATTGAGACTCAGCGGGCGGAGATCGGGTCTC
>Ga0209542_10006857_pt1 | contig 21982 bp, 20 predicted proteins | sample RifCSPhighO2_01_FD_184028 | JGI IMG/M metagenome (GOLD analysis project Ga0209542, IMG submission 184028) | Soil microbial communities from Rifle, Colorado - Rifle CSP2_plank highO2_0.1 (SPAdes) (version 2) | ecosystem: Environmental > Terrestrial > Deep subsurface > Rock core/Sediment ... | reverse complement strand
TTTAATATATTCATACACTACGGTACTATGTAGCACTAAAGCTTGGATAAATATTTTTTGTATTTTATTTTTTCTAATTTATCTGCTTTTTGTAAAACTGTATTTTTAAGTTTTATTTTATACTTAGTAACTTTATTCAAAATATTCTTATCACTTGAACCGAGAATGCTTGTGGCCAAAATCCCTGCATTTTTTGCTCCATTTACGGCAACTGTGGCAACTGGAATGCCCGGAGGCATTTGAACAATCGAAAGCAAAGAATCCAGGCCATCCACGATCTTCGTTTTTATGGGAACTCCGATTACAGGCAGAGGAGTAAGAGATGCAACCATTCCCGGTAGATGAGCAGATCCGCCTGCTCCTGCAATAATTACTTTTAATCCGCGTTTTTGAGCATTGAGAGAATATTCATATAAACGCTTTGGCGTTCTGTGGGCGGAAACAATAGTTAACTCATAAGGGATTTTAAATTCATCCAAGATTTTTGCAGCATCCTGCATTATCGATAAATCCGAATCGCTTCCCATAATAATCCCAATAAGAGGTTGATTATTAAATTGTTTCATTATTAAATTGTTAAAGCTTTTCTTGCTTGATTTGCTTTTTTTAAGCATTCGTCAATACTATTTCCGATAACCGTGATGTGTCCCATTTTTCTTTGCGGTCTTGATTCTTTTTTGCCATAAATATGCACTGAAACATTTTCAATTCCCAAAGCTTTTTCGATACCAGAAGGTATGCCGTCTCCATTTTTTTCACCCAATATATTTTTCATAACAATAACTTTTGAAGTTAAATCTGTATTTCCAAGAGGCAGATTTGCAATTGCTCTGATATGCTGTTCAAATTGAGAAGTCATACATCCTTCTATTGTGTAATGACCTGAATTATGAACTCTGGGGGCGATTTCATTTACAAGCACATTGTCTTCCATATCCAAAAACATTTCAATACCAAAAACCCCAGCCCCCTTTAAGTGTTTTATTATTCTTATCGCAAGTCTTTGAGTTTTTTTTCTTACAATTTCTGAGATTTTTGCAGGAGCGATAACCGTATCGCAGATATTGTCTTTGTGGATTGTTTCAGCAACAGGGTAAGCTTTAACATTTCCTTTTGTATCCTTTGCGATCATTACTGCTAATTCTTTTTTAAATTTTACAAATTTTTCAACATATAATTCTCTTCCCTTGAGTTTTTTTAATCCTTCTTCTATGTCAGAGAAGTTATGAATTATAAAGTTTCCGCGTCCATCGTAAGCATCTTTTCTGGCTTTCAATAAAAAGGGATATCCAAATTTTTTCGCAGCTTTTAGAATATTTTTTTCGGATGATGCTTGTATAAATTCTGCGGTTGGAATCTTATTTTGTTTCAGAAATTCTTTTTGCTTTAGTTTGTCGCGAATTATGCCAAGAGTTGCAGGTGAGGGATTAACAATGCCTCCCTTTTTTATAATTTTGCTTAAAGCTTCATCGTTGGCAAGCTCAATTTCAAAGGTAATAAAATCAGAATTTTTAGAAAGTTCCATTATTGCCTTTGAATTTTTATAATCTGCAACAATTTGCTTATCAGCAACTTGTCCTGCAGGGCTTTGTGGGGTTGGGTCAATTACCGTAACATAAAAACCCAATTTTTTTGAAGCAATGGCTAGCATTCTTCCCAGTTGTCCGCCTCCAACTATGCCAATTCTATTTTGATAATTCTTCATCTATTTTTTTCAGAAATTTTAGACATCTTTGGGGGGCGAGACCAAGATGGTTTTTTGGATCAAGTAACATTTCTAATTTATTTTTTGCAATAAATTTACTTATGGTTTTATCATTTTTGATAAGATACGGTAAAGGGGTTACTTTATCTTCTTGTATTTGTTTCCATGCTTTCATTGAAATATCTCTTAAAACTTCGTGCATTTGTTGTCTGTTAGCGCCATTTTTTACAGCTTCCATTAAAACAGCTTCTGTTGCTGCAAATGGTTCATAAGTATTTAAATTTTTTTCAATTTTACTTTTATTTACTACTAATCCCGCCACAATTTTAATACTGCTTTGCAGTATTTCTGAAACTGCCAAAAACATTTCAGGTAAATATATTCTTCTGTTGGCCGAATCATCCAAAGTTCTCTCTAAAAGCATATTTGAAGAGTTGTCTTTAGCGACATTGGAAAGATTGGTGATGAGTCTTGCTAGGGAACAGATCTGCTCCGATTTCCATGGATTTTTTTTAAAAGGCATTGCAGATGAACCAACTTGTTTTGTCCCAAAAGGTTCCTGCCATTCTCCAAACCCTGGGGACTGCATTATGCGAACATCAAATGCAAATTTACTTAAAGTTTGAGCAACCGAAGAAAGAAAGCAGGAAGCGAAATATTCTATTTTGCGGGGTGCAATTTGAGTTGCAATATCTATTGCATCAATTCCTAAATTCTTCATAATTTCACTCTCCATTCTTTCAGCTTTTTCATTATTTGTAAGTCTTGCATAGCTGGCGCTTGTTCCCACAGCTCCTTTTATGCCTTTGCCTTTCAAGTTTTCCTTAACAAATCTTAGAAAATTTAGGTCAAGCATTATGTCTTGGGCGTAGACTGCAAAGCGGTATCCAAGAGTTGTGGGTTCTGCGGGCTGAAGATGGGTGTATGCCATACATGGAAGATCTTTATATTCCTTAATCTTTTTTCCAAATTCAGAAAGTAAGGTTTTTAAATTCTCTTCGATTAAACTTAAGGATTTTTTGTAACGGATAGTATCAGTATTGTCTTCGATGTCATAAGAAGTTGCGCCAAGATGGATTTTTCCTCCTCCGATTTTTGAAGATAGAGCATATGTTTTTATTTCTGCCATTAAATCATGGCGAATTTCTTTTTCTATTTCATGAGATTTATCTATGTCAATTTTGTCCTGATTTTTAATAAGATCATTAAGCTCTTTTTTAGTAACCAACCCCTGTTTACTTTGTGCTTTTGCAAGTTCTACCCAAATCTTTCTCCAAAGTTTTCTTTTGTTAATTTCAGACCAAATTTTCCGCATTTGTTCCGTGCCATATCTCCATGTGAAAGGAGAAAGGTAAGTTGAATAATCAAAGCTTTTCATTTTATAGCTTAATAATCTGGTCTCTTTTTGGGCCAGTTGAAATATATTTAATTTTTACATTAACTAATTTTTCAATTGTCTTCAAGTATTCTTTTGCCTCTTTTGGTAAATTGACATATTTCGTAATCCCTTTTGTAGATTTGCTCCATCCTTTAAATGTTTTATAAACAGGTTTCACTTTTGCTAGGAAGTTGGCATCTCCGTCAATGTAGCCTACTTTCTTTCCATCCAAAGCATAGTGGGTACAGATTTTTATTTCCCTAAAACTATCTAAGACATCAAGCTTGGTAATTGCCAGTCCAGTAAAGCCATTAATTGAGGAGGCAAATCTGATTAGCTCCGCATCAAACCAACCACAACGTCTTGGTCTGCCCGTGGTTGCGCCAAATTCTCCGCCAATAGACCGTAATTTTTCTCCAATTGTATTTATCAATTCCGTTGGAAACGGTCCTTCGCCGACCCTGGTTGTATAGGCTTTAACTACGCCAAGAATATCGTCCAATTTTCGGGGTGGAATTCCTGCTCCTTGCGTTACTCCTCCTGAAACAATTGTTGAAGCAGTAACAAAAGGATAAGTTCCGAAGTCATTGTCCAAGAACATTCCCTGCGCTCCTTCCAAAAGTATATTTTCTTTTTTTGCTAGAGCAGAATGAATTAATGAGTAGGGTTCTCTGATATACGATTTTATTTTCTGGAAAAAGGCAAAAAAAGTTTCTTCTATGTCTTTTTGTTTTAGGGCAGTTGCCCCTAAGGCAGTGAGAATTTTATTCTTTAGCAGAAGCTGAATTCCGAGTTTTTGGGAGAAGATTTTTTTATCCAGCAAATCATAAATCCTAATCCCGTTATAGCTTACCTTATCAGCATAAACCGGTCCGATTCCTCTGCCGGTTGTGCCAGTTTTGCCTTTTCCTTTTGCCTTTTCATATAAAGAATCAAGAAGTTTGTGATATGGCATGATTAAATGACAGCGAGGCGAAATAAATAATCTGTTTTTTGTTTTTATTCCATTTTTTTCCAGCATTTCAATTTCAGTTAATAAGACTTCAGGATCGATAACTACGCCATTGGCGACTATTGATTTTGATTTGGGATTAAAAATTCCAGATGGAACAAGATGTAGGGCAAACTTTCCAAGATTATTAATTACTGTGTGGCCTGCGTTGTTTCCTCCGTGGAAACGAATTATATAATCGGAGTCTGCCGAAAGATAATCAATTATTTTTCCTTTTCCTTCATCCCCCCATTGAGCGCCAATTATTAGCGTTACTGCCATAACCTGAAATATTGTAATAGAGGAGCTTGGGAAAAGCAATAATCAAAAGTGGTACAATACAAATCGCTATGGATGAAGTCGCTCAAATACGGGAAAGAATAGATATAGTTTCTTTTATTTCGGAGTACATTTCTCTTAAAAAGATGGGAAGAAATTTCAAAGCGAATTGCCCTTTTCATAATGAGAAAACTCCGTCTTTTATTGTTTCTCCGGAGCGGCAGATTTGGCATTGTTTCGGTGGCTGTAATAAGGGTGGGGATGCGTATTCATTCCTAATGGAATATGAGAATTTGGAATTTATTGAGGCTTTACGAGTTTTGTCTAAGAGAACAGGGATACAACTCAAAGAATCAAATTTTCAAGCAGGGGCAACATCTAAGAAAGAAATAATTTATAAACTAAATAAGTCCGCATTGGAATTCTACCATTATGTTCTAACCAAACATAAAGCAGGCAAAAGAGCATTGGATTATTTAACTCAAGACAGAAAATTAGACGCAAGGCTGATTGAAACTTTTATGCTTGGTTTTTCACCAAAAACAGGAACTTCTTTGTCGAATTACTTAATAGATAGAAAGAAATGCAAGAGAGAAGATTTAGTTGAAGCAGGTCTGGCATTTTATTCAGGGGGTCCAATGACCGCCTCAGGATTAAAAGATTTTTTCAGGAACAGGGTTATGTTTCCTCTTTTTGATCACAGAGGTAATGTAACAGGGTTTTCCGGACGCGCAGTGGAAGATCCGTATGATGGCGGGAAATACATTAATACCAGAGATACGATTGTCTATCACAAAGGCAGTCAATTTTTTGGGTTGAATACAGCGAAAGAAGAAATTAAAAAGCTGGATAAAGCTATTGTTGTCGAGGGAGAGTTAGATGTTATTTCATGTTTTGCGATTGGCGTTAAAAATGTAATTGCCGTAAAGGGAACTGCTCTAACTGAGAATCAGGTTGCCCTTATCAGTCGGTTTACGAGTAATGTTTGTTTATGTTTTGATCAGGATGAAGCAGGTTTTACTGCTGCGAAAAGAAGTTTACCTGTTTTAGAAAAGAAAGGTGTTAATATTACAACATGTCTTTTGGGAAAATCTAAGGATGCGGATGAGGCAATTAAAAAAGATCCGATCTCATTTAAAAAATCTGTAAAAAAAGATATTCCCATTTATGACATGATTTTTGCAAAAACTTTTTCTTCATTTGAAAAAGATAAAATTGAGGGAAAACGAAATATAACAGATGAGCTTTTGCCAATTTTTGCAAAAATAACAAACGAAATAGTTAAAGAGCATTACTTGAGGAAATTAAGTCTGGATCTGGATGTCTCTTTGGATGCCTTATCAAGAGAAATAGAAAAAATTGAAAAAAAAGAGGTTGTTAAGGATACTATTTTTGTTGTAAAAAAAGACAAAAGAACAAGAATAGAGATCTTGGAAGATTATTTGATGGCGCTTCTTATTCAGCATGGTAATCCAAAATCGATTTTGAAGAAGTGTCTTTTGATTCTCAAGGATTATAGATTTAAGACCGACTCTTACCAAAAGATAATTGATCATCTTTTTAATTTTTTCAAAGGCAATAGCAGATTCGATAGTAGTTCCTTTTTGAATCTTCTTCCCAAAGAGTTGGTAAGTTCATTTGACGCTTCCTATTTGTTTCCTTTGCCTAAGTTTGAAAGCAATGATAAGTATATTCTGGAAGCAGAAAAAATAGCAGGGGAAATAAGGGCATTATTTTTGAAAGATAAAATAAGAGAGATTTCTGTAAGTCTTAGGGCGGGAGAGAGGAGTGAAGATGTTAAGAAAATAACAGATTTGGAAAAAGAGTTGACTTCAGCGATCAGCCTCTTATCGAAATCCTAAATATGGTAAAATGAAAGGTCAGAGAAGCTATGAAGCATAAAGCGCATGATATCTTATTAGACATTGTTGCATCTGCGAAAAAAAGAGGATACATTACCCAAGATGAAATTTTGTCTATTTTCCCGCGTCCGGAAGAACATTTGACGGAGCTGGATCATTTGTACAATAAGCTTTTGAATTCGGATATTGATGTTTTTGAGTCTGTTGTAAAAGATCAAGATGAAGGTAAGCCAATGGAAGCTTTGGAGAAAGAGCTTGAGGCTTTGACAGTTTTGACCGAGGGTACAGTTTCAGATCCTGTGAGAATGTATCTTAAGGAAATAGGAAGAATTCCTCTTCTTAAATTTGATCAGGAAATTTCTCTGGCAAAAAGAGTAGAAAAAGGAGACAAGCTGGCAAAAAGAACGCTTACAACATCCAACCTCCGTCTAGTAGTTTCTATTGCTAAGAAATATGTAGGGCGCGGACTTACACTTTTGGATTTAATTCAGGAAGGAAATCAGGGTTTGATTAGGGCTGTTGAGAAATATGACTGGAGAAGGGGCTACAAATTTTCAACTTATGCCACTTGGTGGATTCGCCAAAGCATTACTAGGGCAATTGCGGATCAGGCAAGAACAATCAGAATCCCTGTGCACATGGTTGAAAATATCAATAGATTTTTAAGAACTTCCAGGAAATTAATGCAGGAATTAGGTCGTGAACCAACGCCCGAAGAAGTTGCAAGAGTATTGGGAATTGAACCGGATAAAGCATTGGAAATAATCAAGATTTCCCAAGAGCCGGCCTCTTTGGAAACTCCTGTTGGAGACGAAGATGATAGCAGGCTTGGAGATTTCATTCATGATGCAGGAGCGCCAACTCTTTTTGACTCTGCATCCAGGGAACTTTTGAAAGAGCAAGTTGAGGGAGTGCTTCTTACTTTGTCAGATCGCGAACGTCGGGTTTTAGAGGAAAGATTTGGTCTTAAAGACGGCAAGCCGAAAACTCTTGAAGAAGTTGGACGGATGTTTGCAGTCACTCGTGAGCGAATACGCCAAATTGAGGCAAAAGCTCTAAGAAAACTCCGCCATCCAAGTCGGGGCAACAAGCTTCGTGATTATCTCGGAGATTAAGAAAAGTTTATTTATGCGAAGTTAAGTATATCACAACTTCTTCTGCCGAATACCTGCCATTTTCTTTTCCATCCATAAGGGTTTTAATTGGGTCTAATTCTTTTCCCAGCGTCACAATTGGAAATTCTCCCTGTGGATTAACAGTATCTATTAATGCATTGCAAAGACAAACGCTTCCATCCATGCTTTCTATTTCTCCACCTTTTCTTAGGTAGTTGCTCTCCGGTTCCGAAGGACATCTAAATCCTACTCTGCCATCTGGCCGCAGATAAGCATGCACTAAATATCCTAAATCACAAAGCTTTTTCCTTTTTTCATAGGCTTCGTTATTGGATATCGTAGTCCCTAACTGCACTACTTGAAACGGGAAACCTGAAGGAGAAACTTTAGCACTTGTAAGAACTTCTAATGTTCCTGCGGCGATTCTTTCTCTTAATTGTTGCTTAAGATCTTCTCTTATTCCTGATTCATTGCAAAGAGCAAAAATTGAGCCAACCTGAACTCCTGCGGCGCCAAATCCTTGCGCCTCTTTAAGTTTTTCCGCAGTTGCATATCCGCCTGCTAAATAAAAAGGTTTTCCCAAATCTGCTATTTTGGCTAAATCAGGCACATCTTTCTCTCCATAAATTGGTTCGCCATTTTCATTGAATGTTTTCTCTCTGCCTCTAGGAGGAGCGTTGTGTCCTCCGGCAAGCGGTCCTTCAATAACAAATCCGTCAACCTCAACTTTGCTTGCAAGATATTTTGCTAATACATCATGAGAGACAATCGGAAAAAACTTTGGTTTTTTTAATTTTTCCTTTCCTGACATAAATCGTTTTGGATCAAGCTTCATCGTCAATCCTTCAGGTAAGCCCTTAACGTCAAGCTTATATGACGCGGTATTTCTATTCGCAAAGTCTTTGAGTAATTGAGGAATTTGGCTGGGAATTCCTGCTCCAATTAATACGTAATCAACTCCGGCAAGCATTGCTCCGAGAAGTGTTGGTAAATGCATCAGCTGGATTTTTTCAAGAACATTAATCCCGATTGGCTGATTATGTCCTTGTTTTGCAAGCCAAACTTCAACAAAAGCAGAAGCAACTGCCAAGTTGGTCATTCTCCTCTTCATATCTTCATTGCCTGTTACAAGAAACTCGGGCTTTGGCAAAACCAGCTTACGGGATTTTTCCTGCAAGTCTGATTTATCAGACACATAATATTTTTGGATAAGCTCTTTTCCAACATTAAGATCAAGCTCTCTATCAAATGCCTCAAGAGCACGTTTGGTATTAGGATCTCCATTTTGAAGTCTGTTAAACATTATTTGAGGAAGACCTGTGCCTGAAACTACGCCCAAAACAGGCTTTCCGAGTTTTTCTCCCGCAATTGCAACAGCCCGCGCTAATTCCCAATTTGATACACCCGCTCCCATCCCGCCTTGAATTAGTGTGGGCATTCTTCCTTTAGGCTCTTTTTCCTTATGCGTTATAGTATCGGGTACTGGACGCAGTGCTTCAACCATGAATAGGATACTATATTTATTTCCTACTCAAGTCAAGCGGAAAACGATATTGCCATATCTTGCCGAATCTTGCAGTTTGAGGCTAATTTATTACGGAAAAGGGATTGACTAATGCTTTCCGTGCCGCTTACCAGCTTTTTGCGCTAGCATTGCGCGTTTTATCTCAAGCCTTTTTTTGGTTTTGTAGGAATGGGTTCTTCTCATTTGCCCCACTTTCTGACGCTTCTTTGCCATAGGTATACACTATTTTCTTACCCTGTAATACCTTCCCCTTGTTTCTCCAGATTTCTCAATCAGTTTTCTGTCCAGAAGCTTTTTTAAATCATAGCGTAAGGTTCTTTCGGGCACCTGCATAAAGCGTCTCCGGATCATATCGAAAGATGCAATAATTTGTTCTTTAATGATGTTGAATATTTCTTCCTGACGGGGCGGGAGAAATGGGTTATTTTCTCTTGCAACCTCTTGACTAATCTGGTTTTTTATTTTCTCTATTTGCTTGTAAAATGCTTCAAGCATAAACTCCAGATAGCTATTGATGTTTTGCAATCCCTGATCCAAATGGGCATAATACTCATCTTTATGCTCATCCAGATATTCTTCAAAAGGCACAGTAAAAGAGAAGTTCCAGCCCTTTGATTTCAGAATAGCTGGAATCAAAAGTCTGCCAACTCTGCCATTCCCATCCAGGAAAGGATGAACTTTTTCAAATATCAGATGAGCAATAAAAGCATTAATAAGAGGAAATTTGTCCTCGGAATTTATGTAAATCAAAAGGTCATCTAATAATTTCGGGATTTGGGTTGGAGGGGGAGGCATGTAAACAACAATTCCTGCTTGATTAAAAATCGCGCTTACTTCTGTCCGAAGATATCCTGCATTCGGCGCAATATCTTTCAAGACCAATGAATGAAGACTTAAGATAAAATCTTTTGTAATGATTTTTTTTCCGGCATTTTTATCTAAAAAATGTATTGCGCTGACAATATTGAATATCTCTTTTTTTTTGTCCTCTTTAATCTCTGCGACTCCAACCTCAAAATCAGATATTTTCAGGGGGTTTCCTTCAATTCTTGCTGAAAAAAGTGAGCTTTTCAAAAGACTGACTTTTTGAATATTCTTTCTTATTGCATCCTCAAGATTTAATGAGGAAAAATATAAACGCTCTGCTTCAATTTTGGAAATAAGCAATAACATCTCGTCGGAAATGGTGTATTTTGGGGGAATCTTCATGCATTCTATAAACTCAATACGATCTTACCAGATGTTGCCGAATATTGCCATATCTTGCCGAATATTACCGTTTGAAGCTAATTTACTCCGACGGTGGAGGGGATTAGAAAACAAGTTTACTAATCCAATCTGGAACTTTCGCATTCTCAACCTCGTCATATCGAGGCGTATAAGGTTTAATGTCTAATATAGGCGTACCATTGACGATATCCAAACCCTTAACTGTTATACTATTTCCTTTTCTTCCAACTAACTCCACTGTAGATATGGCAATTCTGTTGGGTCTTTGCGGACAACGACAACTAAAAATTCCAACATATGGAATATCTTTTCTCCCTTGAGGATGATGCTTCAGATGACATTCTTTTTCCTTACTCATCCAATAGACAATTATGACATGGGAATAGTCTTCAACTCCGTCCAAGCCTTTGGTAAACTTTTTATCAATTGTAATTTTAGTCACAACATCCTTCCAACCTGACAGTGTTGGCTTAAAAACATTATTTTTTGCTTCTCCCAGCGGTTTGATTTTAATGGTACCGTCTTTGTCTTGACTGTCAAGAAACTTGCAGAAAATTGTTTTCATATCGTATCTTTTGTAGTCACCACTATTTTAGCACAAAATTCGAAGAGATCTCCATGTCATATAATTCCTCTTGAAAAACCATTTTATTTCTGCTTATACTAAATTTAGATAGAAAATGAAAAATAAAAATATATCTGCGTTGCTCTCCTTGCTATTTCCGGGGTTGGGTCAATTATATATCGGAAAATATATAGACGCAGTTGTTTTCATGGCTGGCGCTTCTGTTTTGTGGTTTGCTATTTTTCGCAGAGGTTATTATCTTATGACTTTTGACAATCCCAAATCATTTCTTGTCTGGGGAGCACTGGGGATTATCTATTTATACTCAATTTTTGATGCTTACAGAAAAACGAAATAACCTATGAAAAAGGGTATATCCGCAAAAATACTTCTTATTCCCGGGTTTATTATTGCCTTACTTCTTCTATTACTCTTATTTTCTTCTCTTGATCCGCAAATTTTTTTGGGCCGTTTCAATGGGGAATACGAGAAAAATCAAGCATATTTATTAACAGCAATGAAAACAAAACTTCCCGAAACACCCCTGCCTGAAATCAAATTTCCAATTCAAGGCTATAGAATTCCAGGACTCGGAGGTTTTTGTTGGATTGAATCCTCTTCCGGACTAATAAAATATTTAGAGCCAGATATTGATTTTGATACATTTATTTTCTATGCAAGGCCGACTCTAGTTATGGCTGGAAGAAATAAAAATGAAAGATGGGGACCGGGCTTAAATCAAACTCATGCGTTTACCGAACTTGGGTATACTGCCTTTAGGGGCTCAACCAATCCGAGACATCCCCCGCAAAGTGTTTTTCCTGATATTGACCCGCGTAACCTAATTTATTTTAAAACCGCTGAGGAAGAGCTTACCTTTATGAAAAAACTTATCTCAATGAAAATAATACCAACGATTGTTTATGCTGGAGACTTTTCAACTGTAGTGGGTTACAACAGGGAGGGAATCTGGATTGTTAAAAGCGATCCTTCTCAAACCGATAGAGAAGAAAGAAATTTCATGACCTATCCTGTTCCTTTTGAGCCGACTTTTATAACCTACGAGGAACTTCCCAAAGACTGGGATCTTGATCATCAGTTTTTTTGGTTTGAAAAGACCGGTTTGCGAAAATCAGAAAACGAAATTTATCTAGAAAATAAACAGAATGCCAAAGAAGCTACTCAAAATATAAGAATTGTTATTGATTTTCTTAAAAAGGGAGGCAATTTAGTTGACTTTACTTATGAAATAGATATCCCATCCTCAATGACTCTTTATCGGTATTTTACCAAAAGAGGAAATCTTGATCTTGCCAATAAATATCTGGAAATTGCTAAAATTTACGAGGTCCAAAGAGTTTCCCTAGGGAAAGATTCCGGAAGAAGCGAGTCAAATGCCAGAAAATTTTATATCGAAACTCTTACAAAAGTACAGCCATTGTTAGAAAAAGCAGCAGTAATGTGGCAGTAGATTTCCCTTGCTCGAGAATCGTGAATCTAATATAACCACGCAATTGTCTTGTATCATCAAGGCTTTCTCTGACTTTAGACTTGTAGCTCAAATCAGGGAAGAAATAGAAAAAGTTAATCAAGCTGCATTACCTTAATTTCGCTTTCCTTCAAGTCAGTTGGGGATTCTCCAGATAATTTATTCAATTCATTCCTCATCGTTATTACAAGTTTAGCGTATATTTTTTGTCTATCCTCCTCACTTATTTTCTTTGTCTGATCGTAACTATTTATGTAATCCCTTGCTAATCGGTAAACCTCATCTGAAGCAGAAACAGTAGCATTGGTATTTACATCCCAAATAAATTCTTTTTGCATTTTCTTGTCTTCCCAACCCTTATAAAAACCCATCAGATTATTTAGAAAGTCTTTATACTGCTGTTCTCTGCGATCACGAATACATCTCTTATTTTCGGAATTTTGTTCTAGTTTGTTATTAACCCAATTAGTAACAATACCACCAACAATTCCACCAATCCCTAAACTAAGGATAATTTCGATAACACTTTGCATATATGTTATCTAAAATATTTTTCCTCCAATAGGAACTTGTTTTTCGGGAACAACCAAAATCGCTTTTCCTTCTTCATTGGGGAAGCCGAGAGTTAATGTTTCTGATAATGCAGGTCCCATTTGAAATGGAGGCAAGTTTACTACCCCAGCAACTAATTTTCCAATCAACTCCTCTTTTTTGTAGTGCGTAAACTGACCGATTGATTGTTTGATCCCTATTTCGGGACCAAAATCAATCCTCATTTTATATGAGGGTTTGCGAGCTCCAGGATAGTCCTCAACTTCAAGGATTTTCCCCACTCTTATATCTAAGTTTTTAAAATCATCTACCGAAGCCATATTTTGGTATATTAAGTGCCACTTGGCTCCCCCGTGAGGACTCGAACCTCAAACCTTGTCCTTAACAGGGACCTGCTCTACCATTGAGCTACAGGGGAATAAAATTAATTGACAATGCAAAAATGGACAATTGACAATTAATTACTATTTATTTTAACTTTTTCTTGAGTTTTTTACAATAGTAGTAAGAATCCTGATAATTTGAATGTTTTCATCCAGCAGATTATCCAGTTTTTCTATAGGAATTAATTCTGATTCTAAAATAATTTTTAGCCAATATTTAGCTTCCCTGGCTTCTTTTAAAGCGATATTCATAGAATGAATAAAATCTTTTCTAGTAAGGCCATCTTGAGCTTCTTCAATGTTTGCTCCAATTGAAGTTCCCGACCTAACAATTTGGTTACTGACTGCATATCCAGCGGGAGTTTTAGGAAGAGAGCTTATTATTTTTACAATACTTACTCCAAATTTAAAAGTTCTTTCGACGATATCTCTTCGTGTTGCTTGACCACTTTGCATGTTTATTCCAATTTTCCATTATCAACTGTCAATTTTCAATTTGGAATGATATGATTTTACCATTAAAACACTCATAAATCCACATCATGATTTAGTTGTTCGGAGATTATTGTTTTTTGAAAATCTGATATACTTTTTGTATGGAGGAATCTTTTTTTAAGAAGTATTGGATATATGTAGTTTTGGGTATTATCGCAGCAAACAGTTTGATTCTTGATTTCTATCTGTTGTTTTCCGGGACGCAGTCATCATTAACTGTTCTTCCGGAAAATACAAATTCGTCAGTAATCTCTCCAAATTCTTGTCCTCAAAGTTGTACTGATCAAATCAATCTCGCTATTTCATCCCAAGAAACAAATATCTCTCCAACCGCAAAGCCAACAGCAACTCAAGTAGTTTCGCCTACTCCAACATCTGTTCCTACTGCTATTCCAGCGTCAATATCCGTAAATGCTGTAAGTGAATTTTTTGTACCTTTTGGAGCGGGAACAGGGAGTTCGGCAGACTGGACAGTTATTGATGGAATCGGGGCAAAAATTGATCCTTCGGATTACGGAGATATCAAGCAAATAACATTTGAAGTGAGCGCGCGGATTCCCACAGGCAATCAGATAATATGGATAAGATTATATAATGCGAATACTTATCAGGCGGTTGCGGGTTCCGAAGTAACATTATCGGGAGGAACTGCAACACTTTTGGTATCTTCGCCAATTAAGCTTACTTCAGGGAATAATCTGTATCAGATTCAAATGAAAACTCAATTGAAATATCCCGCCAATATTGATATGGCAAGACTTCGGATAAAAACAAACTAATATGATAAAAGAAATTTTCATAGGAAGAAAACCTTCGGATTTCCACATGAATGCTGTTGTAAAAGCCTTTATAATTTCCGAGATATTTCTTTGGTCTTCATGGAATGCAATCACTCCAATTTTTGCTATTTTTGCAGCAAACAAGATACCTGGAGGCAATACAGAGATTGCCGCATCTTCTTTTAGCGCCTATCTTATTGTAAGAGTTATTTTTGAGCTTATCAGCGGTAAATATCTGTCCAGATCAACAGAAGCGCGAAAATTTACAATATCCATTTTTGGAATTATTCTTATTAGCCTTGGTTATCTAGGATTTGCAATAACAAACACTGTCACTTCCTTATTTTTCTTTTATGGATTGATTGGTATGGGATTGGGAATTGCCTCTCCTGCAAAAAATTCTCTTTTCTCAATGCATCTTGACAAAAATAAAGAAGTAACGGAATGGAGCATATATGATGGCTTTGTATTTATGGGAATGGCCATGTCTGCCGCAATCGGAGGATTCGTAGCGAATAGATATGGATTTGATTTTTTATTTTATCTGGTGGCAACAACAAACTTACTAAGTATTATTCCATATATTCTTTATGCAAAAAAGAGAAAGATAAAAAAAGTTTAGTTACCAGCTTTGTCTGATGTGGCTCATTGCGAAATCTAAATCTCCAAAAACTTTTTTTCTTGGATTAAATATATTTTGCGGATCAAAAATCTTTTTCGTTTCCTCAAAAAGTGTAACTATTTTCTGACCATACATTTGCTTCAAATAGGGAGTGCGAATAAGTCCGTCGTTATGTTCCCCTGTGATAGACCCATGATATTTTGCAATAATATCGTAGACCTGTCCGGCGATGACAGGAATAGCATTCCGAACTTTTTTATCTTTGATATCCGCGAGCGGAATAATGTGGAAATTGCCATTGCCGATATGTCCTGCAACTGTAAAAATAAATTCAGGATTTTTTTTCAAAACAGCAATTATTTGCGGAAGAACCTCTGCAATTTGATGCGGGTCAATCACGAAGTCATCAATAAAAGGTGCTGTATGTTTATTTCTTATCTTATTGCGCAGTAAATTAAAACTTTCCCTTCTTATTAACCAATATTTTTTTTCTGCATCATCAATAGCGATTCGTGTTTGCGGATGAAACGGTTTAAGCTTCTCACGAAGAATTGCTATTTTTTCTTGAAGCTCGTTAGTGTCATTGCTTGTAAAATCAATTTGCAAAATCAGTTTAGGGAGTTTGCCTATCAACATTCTCAAAAATGCCGGTAAAAATGCAAATCCTGATTGGATGAGCCCCATGAAGCCTAATTGATGTGCAAATTCTGGGAAATACCGCAGCGATAATTTAAGAGTATTGTCGTCGTATGATTCAAAACTTTCCGGCTGTAACATTAATGCCGTGTCAATAATTTCCTCCAAATGCGAAAAGTCTCGCAGAAATAGAATTACCATTTCTCTGTGTTTGCGAATGGGGACAAGTTCGAATTCCGCTTGCGTAATCAATCCTAAAGTTCCTTGAGCGCCAACAAACAATTGAGTTAAGTCAAAAATTTTATCCTCTTTATTCCATATATTCCAAAGAGAATATCCTGCAGAATTTTTGGAAACCGAAGGCTTTGCGTTTTCAATAATCTCATAATTTTCAGAAATAAGATTATGAATTTTCCTGTATATGTTTCCCTCAAAATTATTTAGTTTTAATTTTTCCTGTAACTCTTTTTCATTGAGGGGTTTTATGATATATTCATTACCGTCGCTTAAGACAATTTTTATTTTTTTGACATATTTTTCAGTTTTACCGTACTCAAGAGATTTTTCCCCGCCGGCATTATTACTGATAATTCCGCCCATTGCGCAAAGCTCTTTTGATGCAGGATAAGAAGGGAAGATAAGGTTATATTTTAAGGTTTCTTTTTCAAAATCCCTGTAGAAAACACCTGGCTCTGTCGTTGCAATATTATTATTAATTATTGGCGTGTGATTAAAATATTTATTAAACTCAACAATAATAGAATCATTTATAGCGCCTCCGCCCATATCTGTTCCCGCAGACCTGCCGGTTAAGGAGAGAGAGGGATTATTCTTTTTATTATCCGACGCATATTTGACTAGTTTTTTTATATCCTCAATGTCTTTGGGAAATACGACTACTTGAGGTTCTACTTCAAAAAGACTTGCATCGTGAGAATATAAATTTAAGGTTTGGTCATCGGACAAAACATCACCCTGGATAATTGTTTTTAGTTGCTTAATGAGGTTGTCTTGCATAAATTTCTAATTTCTAATTCTTAATTTCTAATCAATTCCAAATGATTAAATGTTTAAAAATTAAAACATTAAGATTTCATTAAAAATTTTAAATTAAAAATTGAAAATTATTTTCTGGCAATTACTTTTTTGACCGCATTTTTGATGTGGTCTTTTCCCATTTTGTATTTTTCTATTAATTCTGCAGGTTTTCCTGATTCTGCAAAGATATCTTGAAGGCCGATAAACTCCATTGGTGTCGGAATAGATTTTGCCATAAATTCCGCAATCGTTCCTCCTAGTCCGCCCATAACTTGGTGGTCTTCAACCGTAACAAAAGCACCAGTTCTTTTGGTCAAAGAAGAAACAGCTTCTTCATCCAAAGGTTTAATAGTTGATGCATTCGCAACTAATACCTGAATTCCTTCTGTCTCCAATTCTTTCGCAGCGATTAAGGCGTAATAAAGCATGTAACCCATTGCAAAAATTGTTGCTTGAGGCGCTTCACTAGTCCAGAAAGTTTGAATTTTTCCTATCTCAAAAGGTGAAGCATCGGTTGTGATGATTGGAGTTTTATCTCTGGAAAAACGAAGATAAAAAGGACCATTTGTTTCTCCTGCAGCAATTGTTACCTTTTTTCCCTCAATGCTGTCGCAAGGAACTAAGGTTCTCATATTTGGCCAAGAACGGATGCTTGCTATATCTTCAGTTGCTTGATGAGTTGCGCCATCCGGACCGGTCATTATTCCCGCATGATGTCCGGCGATTTTAACATTGGAATTATTATAGGCAATAGTTGTTCTGATTGTCTCCCAGTTTTTTCCCGGAGAAAAAGTCGCGTAAGAAGATATGAATGGAATTTTTCCGCTGACTCCAAGACCAGCAGCAATAGCAGCCATATTTTGTTCGGCAACCCCGCATTGGAAAAATCTATCAGGGTATTTTTCTGCAAAAAGATGAGCGTAAGTTGATTCTGTTAAATCTGCGCAAAGTGCCACAACATTAGGGTTTTTTTCGCCAAGTGCCAAAAGCCCCTCTCCATACCCTGCGCGGGTTGGTTTAACTTCAACATCGCTGCCAAATAGTTTTGGATTAAGTTTTAAATCAGGATTAAGCATGTTTAAAATTTCTAATTACTCTAATTTCTAATTGACCTAAGTAATTCCTAAGCCCTAACATAGAAATTAGATCAATTAGGTTAATTAGGTCAATTTGTTTTCTATTATTCGTAATTCGCTTAGAGCTTTTTCTGCTTCTTCTTTGTTTGGCGGTTTGCCGTGCCAATGGTAATCATTTTCTATAAAGCTAACACCTTTTCCAGGGATTGTCTTGGCAATTATAATAGTTGGTTTATTCTCCGATAATTTTGCTTGCTCAATTGCTTCAATAAAACTTTTAATATCATTGCCATCTACTCCTATGGCATTCCAATTAAAAGATTCATATTTTGCTTCTAGGGAGTCAAGGGGCATAATATTTTCCGTATTGCCGTCAATTTGAATATAATTACGGTCGATTATTTGGATTAAATTATTTAATTTATATTTTGCAGCAAACATTACTGCTTCCCATGTATTTCCTTCTTCATGTTCGCCATCTGAAGTTAAGCAATAGACCTTATAATTTTTTTTGTCCATTTTTCCGGCTAAGGCAATTCCGATTGCCTGGGATAATCCTTCTCCCAATGGTCCGGAAGTTGTTTCAATTCCTGGAAGGGAAGCACGGTGAGGGTGTCCCTGTAAACGAGAATTTATCTTTCTTAAAGTTTTTAGTTCCTCAATCGGAAAATATTCCGCTAACGCCATGGTTGCGTACTGAACCGGACAAATGTGTCCATTGGAGAGGACTAATCTGTCGCGGTTAGGCGAGCTTGGATTTTTTGGATCATGATTTAGGATATAAAAATAAAAAGCAGTAAAGATGTCTGCCATTCCCAGAGGTCCTGCCGAATGACCCGATCCTGCCTCCACCAACATCTCAATAATCAATTGCCTAATCCTATTTGCCTTTAGCTTTAAGTCTTTTAATTTTTCCGGGGTTACCTGAATCATTAATCTATTGTAAGGCTTTTTGGCAGAGGAAATCAAACATTAGCCTTTGGGGATTTTGAAACCGAAATAAGCAAAAAGAACAGTTACGAGGAATGCGGTTCCCATGACATTGGTAATGTCAGCCTTGGTGTAAATAATAACAAAAGCAGTTGCCAGCCATTGAATAACTATAACTATCGCTACCCACGGATACTTGCTGTAAAAATTCAAAAACTTATCCATAAAAATTTAACTGTCAATTGCATTATATTCCTTAAATTTTTCTTTGACAAGTTGATATAGAGGAGGATCTATTTCTGTTAAATACGAAAGCCAATTGTTCAATTTTTCTATAGCTTGTTCTCTGTTAATTCTTTTGAAGAGAGGAGCGTAATCATTTTCTTCCAACAATGTTTCTTCGGGATGGTTTTTTAGAAATTCTTTCATTTCATCTGCCAATTTGTAGTTGTAATTTAGTTCTTTTGACAAGAAGCCCACCACACTAAGCAATCTAATAAATAACACAGCTTCTTTTGGGAGTTTGACTTTGTATTTTTGCCCCGCTTTAATAATCTCTAAATAGTATGCAGCGTAATCTTTTTTCATTACTTTCAATTGTTCTCTTCCAACCGCAGCAAGCTTGAGAACAGTTTCAGAAAAATGTTCAGATAATAGAATAAGTATTTCTTCTAACCGTTTTTGCGAAGTGGTTGCAGGTAGAGAGCTGCCTATAGTGCTTTTCAGCTCTTCGGCAGAATAATCAGCAAAGTAGAATATTGCTGTCTTTATTTTTTCAGGATTTGATGCTTCAGTGGTTCGAGTTATTGATTTTACAAATGATGCTTTATTATAAGTAATTGTTTTTCCAATAATACCAAAATCTAAGAGAGCCAATTTATTATTTTTCAAGATCAATATATTACCGGGATGAGGATCTGCATGAAATACATCATCCATAAAAAATTCTCTAAGAAATTCCTGTGTATATATGCTGGGTATTTTTTTTATATCTATGCCCATTTTTTCAAGTTTTTCAGGGGTTAATCTTCCGTCCTTAAGTCCCAATAGAACCCTGCTTAACGGAATTCCTTCAATATAATCCTCAACCAAAATCTTTTTCGTGGAAATTTGGGAATAGACTTTTGGAATAACAATACTTTTATTTACAAGGACATTTTTGTACATTCTCTGCATGTTTTCTGCTTCTAGTTGGTAATCTAACTCCTGCTTTGTCCATCTTTTGAATTCTTTGGCAAATTCTCTCCATGGGAGTGCGTCGATTTTAAAAAATAAATCTGCAAAAAATGCAAGGATGTCGATCAATATAAAATCTGCGAGAACTTTTTCTTCTATTCCTGGTCTTAAAATTTTAACCGCAACTATGTGTCCATCCGCCAATTTTGCTCCGTGAACTTGTCCAAAGGAGGCGGATGCAAAAGGAACCGTCTGAAAATCCTTAAATATCTTTTGTGGTGTTGCTCCTAACTCTTGTAAGAAAATTCTCTCAACACTTTCATAAGGGAAAGGTTTGATATTGTCGAATAGCCCAATCATTTCCAGAGAATATTCTTTAGGTAAAACATCTACTCTTAGAGCCAAAAGTTGCCCAAACTTAATAAAACTTCCGCTTGCTTCTTCAAAAAAATTTCTAAGTATTTTTTGCTTAGGCTTTTTGTACATGCCAAGCTTGAGTAAGAGATAAATAAGGAAATACTTGAGCAGAAGAAATACGATATAAAAAAATCTAAACATAATAATTATTTGTCTATCAGGTTATGCTTCCCTATAAATTGTTTGACAACATGGTATAGGTTAGGATCGGTTTCTATAAGATAGGTAAGCCATCCATTAAGCTGTTCTATTGCTTTCTCATGGCTCACTCTTTTGTAGGGGATAGTATGCTCATTGCCTTTTAACCAAGTGTCTTCAGGATGTTCCGCAAAGAATCTCCTAGTTTCAGGAGCCAGCTCGAAATAATAGTTTAATTGCTTCATGAGGAAGCCTGCCATAGTTAATGTGCGGATGAAAAGAACCATTTCGTTAGGAAGTTTGATTTTCAATTTTCTGGAGGCTTTTAAAATTTCCATAAATGAAGTAGTATAATCATCTTGCATCATTTCCAATGTTTTTCTTTTTTCTTCTCCTATTTTCTCAACTTCAGCAGAAAAATAATTTGCTATCAAGACCATAAAATTATCTACATTTTTCTGATCAACGCTGGCAGGCAGAGCGCTTCCTATCATATTCTTAAGGTATCCTCCCGAAAAGTTAATAAAGTGATAAACTGATTTTTTATAATCAAAGATGGAGGCTGCTTTCATAAACTTAACGAACGATAATCTATTGTACTTAAGCTTTTCGCCTACAATTCCAAAATCGATCAAAGCTATCCTATTATTATGTAAAATTAATATATTTCCGGGGTGAGGATCAGCATGGAAAATATTTCCCAGGAAAAATTGCCTAAATATTTCTTGGGCTATAACGCTTGTAATTATTTTAAGATCTATGCCGCGCTTCAATAAACTTTCCGCAGTCAGCCTTCCGTCTTTAATTCCCAATAAAACTCGGCTTAACGGAATTCCTTCGATATAATCTTCTGTCAAAATTCTTCTGGTTGAAAGATGAGGATAGACTTTGGGCATATCGACATTTTTATTGGTATTGGCTTTACGGATTATTTCCATACTCTCTGCTTCCATGTGATAATCTAGCTCCTCTTGAGTCCATTTCTTGAATTCTTTGGCAAATTCTTTCCAAGGAAGTGCGTCAACTTTGAAGAACAAATCCGCTATGAAAGCTAAAATATCAACTATAAAAAAATCAACAGATACTTTTTCCTCTATTCCCGGTCTCAATATCTTAACTGCAACTATATGATCGTTTTGAAGTTTTGCTCCATGAACCTGACCAAAAGATGCAGATGCAAAAGGAACCTTCTGAAAATCTTTAAATATTTTCTGCGGAGTTGCGCCCAATTCCTGCAAGAATATCCGCTGGACATTATCATACGGGAAGGGACCGACATTATCAAACAATCCTATCATTTCTAAAGCATATTCTTTTGGTAAAACATCAACTCTTACAGCCAAAAGCTGTCCAAATTTGATAAATGATCCTCCTGCATCCTCGAAAAAATTCCTTAGGATTTTTGGTTTAGATTTTTTGTAATACCCGAGTTTTAACAAAATATAAATGAAGAAATACTTAATAAGCAGAGCTAGGATATAAAAAAATCTAAACATGATTAGATTCTAGTTTCTGGCAAAACCCAAAAAGAAGAGAATTAATACCGTGACCGAAGCGTAAATATAAAGAATCGTAGGGTTAACGATGTTGAATCCTATTAC
>Ga0209542_10006856_pt1 | contig 21984 bp, 34 predicted proteins | sample RifCSPhighO2_01_FD_184028 | JGI IMG/M metagenome (GOLD analysis project Ga0209542, IMG submission 184028) | Soil microbial communities from Rifle, Colorado - Rifle CSP2_plank highO2_0.1 (SPAdes) (version 2) | ecosystem: Environmental > Terrestrial > Deep subsurface > Rock core/Sediment ... | reverse complement strand
TTGACATCCTTGAGACACCATCTCAGGCTTTTATCAGGAAACTAAGAAAATGAGAAAGAGAAAAAATTTGTCGTTGGGAAATAATTACGGGATACTACATATTCTCTCAGTAGTTCCGAAAAACCATAAGTGGAAAACGAATCTCTAAATTTCCTTGTATAATCTAAGGCTAGTTTTGATTGTTGCCTTCTAAAATAGTATATTCTGCCTAAAAGCCTAGTTCTCTCTAAAATCTTACTTCTATACACCTTTCTCCAAGCATAATACTTTTCCTTTGACTCCAGCCTATAAATCTTCTTTTTACTCAGTATTTTGTCTATGTTTGCTTCATAATGGGTTCTGGAGAAACTTTAGATAGTCCTGTTTTAGATCATGTGTTTATTGGTAAAACTAGTAATTTTAGTTTTAAGGAAAAGTCTGAAACCTAACGATTTTAACTTAAATCTTCATTCTTTTTTCTTAACAATGTTATAGGAAATGCCAATATCACCTTCCCATTGAAAGCCGTTGGAAGTGGCTAACATTATTGTTTTTCCTGATCTGGATAATTCCTTGCTATCTATTTTTAATTCTATGATTAATTTATTTCCTTCAAGTTTATGCCCCATTTTAACCTCCTAAATTTTATTTTATGTCTTTTAAAGAAAGTCTAAAAGCTTTTTCTTGTTTTGTTAAATTTGATATCTCTTTGTCAATATCTCCTTTTCTGATTGCAGGACCCAGCTTAAAATAGTTTATTGATGAAAATTTATCATAAAGCCCTTTCTCTCTAATTAGATTTACAATAAGGGTTTTATCTTCTGGATAAATTAATTTTATATATTCTTTTATAGAGCATTTTTTATGAGTGCCAAATAAAAGAGTGGCATTTTTTTCTTGAGATAATTTAATAATCTCTTTCTTTAATTCTTCTTCTTTTATTTCTAATTCCTTTTTCTTATTTTGCAGTTCTTCATATTGGTCTATTAAACCATTGTCATTTGCCATCTTTTATGTCTAATATCTTAATGTTAAATTTGATATTCTCTCCAAAATCATATAAAAATTTAAAGCTATCTCCCTTTGATAAATTAGAGGCATTTATTGCAGCACTTATTTTAAAATTATCTAATCCATCGAAAATTTCTTGCCATTCATCACATTCTGGTCCAAATTTAAATTTCCTTAATTCAAACTCGTATAAATGCATTGGCTCCAAGTTAAATTCTTTCTGGATTAAACTGCTTAATTCTTTAAAAGTAGCATTTCCGCTTAGAGAGATTTTTCTTTTTTTACCGCTTCTTTTTATTATATGGAATTCAATCATTTGGTTAAACTTTATAGATTTATTGTTTTCCAACTTTTTTCTTGTTTTTTCTTTTTTAACTAAAGTTAGGATTCTGCTAAAAGCGAGTTTTTTATAGGCTTCTTTGTATTCTTTTGAAGGTAAGTCTCTTCTAAGACCTTCTATAAGCAATAAAGTAAATTCATCTTCGGTTTGTTCTTTTAATTCATTTAATTTTTCTTCTGTTAGTTCAATATTCTCCATATTCTTCCCTCAAATATTTTATTTCTTCATCATCTAAAATTCCTTCAAATTTGCTAATAAGTTATATATACTTATTTTTATCTTTTTGTTTTTCTGCCAAACCTATAAGGAAATATAAAATATAATGTTTATTTTCATCTTATTGAGTAGATGGATTTATTTTATTCAACCGAAAGGTATTTAAATATTAGAATATTCTAATAGAGTATTATGAAAGAATTATACGAAATTCATGCTGAAATATGTAAGGTATTCTCAAACCCTACAAGATTAGAAATATTAAATCTTTTGAGAGATAAAGAAATGTCAGTAACAGAGCTTATTGAGAAAACAAAACTGAGCCAGGCTAATATTTCCCAGCATTTATCCATTATGAAATCTAAATGGGTTGTTATTTCGGATAGAAAAGGCAAAAATATCTATTACAGAATTACAAATCCAAAAATCATCAAAGCTTTTGATATAATAAGGGAAGTGTTAACCAAAAGATTAAGAGGTAAGCTGCTGTAAGGTGAAACCATGAAAAAAGAGCTGGGGGGATGATGTTTATGGAAGAAAACAAAAATGTTTGGGTCTGGGTTCTTACAGCTGTAGCATTACTTTTACTGTTCAGCAGTTTTGGAATGGGAGGTTACGGTATGATGAGCTTTGGAATAGGATTCGGATTCCTCTTTATGTTGCTTTTCTGGGGGGTGTTAATATGGCTGGTTGTTACTCTTATTAATGCAGGTCAGTCAGGCAAGAAAGAGGAAGATCCATCAAACATACTCAAAAAGAGATATGCTTCTGGGAAAATATCCAAAAAGCAGTATGAGGAAATGAAAAAAGAACTGAAGTGAGATATGACAATGAAAACTGATGATCTTGCATATATTGTTGAAACTGAAAAGAATTTTGATGATGCTGTTGTTTCGGTTTTGAAAGCTGTTGAGCAAAAAGGCTGGGCATTATTTCAGATTTATGATGTAAAGGAAAGATTAGCAGCTAAAGGATTTGTTCAAAAACCATTAAAAATTATTGAGATTTGTTCAGGTAAATATGCAAATCAGTTCCTAAACAAAAATAGATTAATCTCTCTCTGCATGCCATGTAAAATCAATGTTCTGGAGGAAAATAAAAAAGTAAAAATTGTTGGAATGAAACCGACTATGATTTCTCAATTCTTTTCAGAAGTAAGCAAGAAAGAAGCTGAAGAAGTGGAAAAAGATATTAAAGAAATTGTTGATAATGCCAAGTGATAAAATGAAATTGTTAATGCTCCATGCAAAGCAGTTTTGGTATAAACCGCATACTGGTTCAACAGACGCAACCAAAAGCGATAGCATAACTGATGTTATTGTTACATTCATTCATGTTGAAGAAAATGATATGAACAAAGATGAGATTATAGATAAGGCTGCTGGAAATTTGAGGTGGTTGGCTAAGAAGAATGAAACGAATAAAATAGTTCTTCACTCTTTTGCTCATCTATCAAACAGCAAATCTGACCCAGAAACCGCAAATAGGATAATTCAAAAAATAGGTGAAAAATTGAAGAAAAATTTTACAGTTCACATTGTGCCATTTGGTCAGTTTTATGAATTTTCAATTCATGTACTTGGCCCCTCTTTGGCAAAAGTGTTTAAAGAGATATAGAGGTTTCAAATGACTATGCAAAACATAGAGATAAAATTGGTCGTATCACATTAAGTTAAGAGTACCCTGTTCACACAGTAGTTCCGAAAAACCAGAGAACAGGATTTAAATTCTAAAGGCGAAGAATCATTATTTTAATCTATATATACCTCACTAACAGCCTTACCTTCATGTAATTTTTGTATAACCCTGGCAAATAAAGGTGCCACAGAAACAATCCTATAAAATCCTTCATTAACTAACTGTTCCGGAAAAAAACCCTCAGAATGGGTGACACTATCAGTTAAATAAACTCTTCTTAAAATACCCCCTTCTTTTGCGCCTAATAATCTCTCTTTTGCAGGATCACTTAATATAGCATGTGCACAAAATGCATATACCCCGCTAGCACCTCCCCTAATCGCCCCTTCCGCAGTTTTAACAATACTTCCTGCTGTATCTATCATGTCATCCCCAATTATAACAATCCTCTTTTGGACATCACCGATTATATCTACTCTTTCAACTTCTTTCCCACTTGGTCCATAATGTTTAACCTTGTTTCCCACAGCTACTCTGCCATTTATTCTTTTTGCATAATGTCCAACAAGGGCACCACCACCAGCATCTGTGGAACAAAATACAACACCTTCTAACCCTTTAATAAAATCTTGCTTTAATACATCAAGCAATACATAAGATGCATGGAGGGGTTCTATAGGGATGTTGTAAAACCCCCTAATTTGATCAGAATGTAAATCCATAGTTACTACTTGATTTGCACCAGCAGCTTCTAATAATTGCGCAAATAACTTAGCAGTATATGGTTCTCCCCTTTCCCAGAGTTTATCTTGTCTGGAATATGGTAGCATTGGTACAACTGCAGTAATTTTTCCAGCACCAGATTCTTTTAAACCATTAACAAATCTTAATAACTCCATAGAATTATCATCCACAGAATTTCCTGTCTCTCTATTTAAAGTGCAATCCTGGATAACAAAAACATCAGCTTCTCTTACACTCTTTTCTAACCCATGTTGTTTATTTTCTCCGCATTCAAATTTCTTAAAGTTGTATTTAGATAACCCTTCAGTTAAACAGCCATTTGCATTTAACTCTCTAGCAACCCTTTCTCCAAATCTCCTGCCACTTCTGCACGCAAATAGTTTTAACTCTCCCTTTGGCATATAAAAAAATAAAAGATAAGAATTTAAAAAAATTTGTGTCTTATATTATCCAATGTTTAACGCACTATTTTGATTATTACCTAACCGCTCACTATTCCGCTTAAATGAGAGCCTATTTAAGCATTATACCTCATTCAAAACATATGGGGCTAGTTTCAAAAATTCTAGATGGAAAAGAACCAGAGCTTAGAGATTATATCTTGCCCGCTGTTGTGCTTTCTACTATATGCATTAGTGGAGCTGTCTTCTTAGTGGAGAGTAATACCCCCAAAAGAGTCTATGAATCAGTTTATGAGTTATTTAGGGATATAACATACTTTCTTATGTCAGAACCACTAACTAAATAAAAGAAGGTTTTATAAGAAAGTGCCTAATTAAAAACGGCATGATGACAAAAAAAGTAGTGAAAGCTGACATCTCTTACAGATTAATCTCTTCTCCAAAAAAAGCTATCCTTAAGGAAATCCCCATTGAAAAAAGAGGATTTGTTCTTTTAAGGTTATCCAAGTTTGTGCAGCAAAAACTTCTTGACCAATTAAACACAGAAGAAATAGTAAATATTCTTAATTACTTGGCTCCAGATGATATCACAGACTTACTTCAGAATGTATTAGACAAAAAAAAGAGAACAAGTGTCATAGCAGAACTAGGCCCAGATACAAGAAAAAAAGTAGAATTTTTATTAAAATTCAATCCAAGAACAGCAGCAGGTTTAATGAGCTTGGATTACATTAAAGTAAAAGATAACCTTAATTTTAACCAGGTTTCTCATATTATCCAAGAGCATGAAAAAAGAACTGGGAAATTCCCAACTATTCTAGTAGTAAACAAATTAGATAATCTTGTAGGCGAACTTCCAGGTCATGTATTTGCTCTGCACAAAAAAACAGAAAAGATAAGCAACTATGCTGAACATGTGCCTGTAATCAAGCAAGACAAAGAGGAAAGAAGAGTCCTAAGAGTTTTCAAAAAACATCCAGGAAACAAGATTGTAGTAATAGATGAAAATAAAAAAATTTTAGGCGTTATCTACTCAGATGATGTTATCAAATTAATCAATAAGGAGTCAACAAGAGAGTTATACGAATCAGCAGGTGTTAGTGAAGAAGAAAATGTTAATGATCCTGTCTATAAAAAAGTAAAATCTCGCTATAAATGGTTAATATTGAACTTGGCAACAGCGTTTCTTGCAGCCTCAGTGGTCGGCTTATTTAAAGATACAATTTCTTCATTTGTATTATTAGCAGCTTATATGCCCGTAGTAGCAGGAATGGGGGGTAATGCAGGCACTCAAACACTAGCTGTTGTTGTTCGTGGTCTAGCTCTAAAAGAAATTGAATTAAGAGCAGCACGCAAAGTTATTATTAACGAAATTGTAGCAGGAGGAATAAACGGAATAATTACTGGTTTTTTAGTTGCAATAGTCGCTCTAATATTTAACCAAAGTTTGCTTCTTGGCTTGATAACAGGGGTAGCAATAGTTTTTAATCTCATGATATCAGGTTTATTTGGCACTATTGTTCCACTAATCATGAAGCACTTTAAGAAAGATCCAGCATCATCTGCAACAATCTTTATTACAACAGCAACAGATGTACTCGGATTTTTTACATTCTTGGGATTAGCTTCCCTAGTTCTCTAAATAGATGTAAGCTTTAAGGTAACACCTAACATAATAAAGAGTTTTAATTTCTCAAACCCCAAAAGATTATTAAAGGTAAGAATATCAATCTATAATAATGAATCATTCACTTAAAACAGGTTTTAGCTTTGGTGTAACCTCTGGAATAATCACCACACTTGGGCTAATGATAGGATTGCATGCTGGCACTCACTCAAAATTAGTGATTATCGGGGGTATAGTAACAATAGCAATAGCAGATGCATTTTCAGACGCATTAGGCATACATATTTCTGAAGAATCAGAGAATAAACACTCTACAAAAGAGATATGGGAATCAACAATATCTACTTTTTTGGCTAAATTTGTCTTTGCATTGACATTCATAGTTCCAATTCTATTGTTCCAACTCTCAATAGCAGTTATTATAAGCATTATATGGGGGTCGGTTTTGTTAGGTATATTAAGTTACAATATTGCTAAGGGGCAAAAAACAAAACCTTGGAAAGTGGTAGTAGGACATTGGATTATTGCATTAGTAGTTATTGTTACAACCCATTATGTTGGTTTTTGGATTGGTTCAACATTTGGTTAGGCGCCATCATAAGTTTAGTTCGCTAACTATTCTTCAAAAATCTTAACACTCTTAATAACAACATCTTCAACAGGTCTATCACTTGAATCAGTTTTAGTACTCTCTATTTTGCCCAAAATTTCTTCACCTGAAATAAGTCTGCCAAAAACAGCATGTTTGTCATCCAACCAAGGGGTAGGGACTAAAGTAATAAAAAACTGGCTTCCTCCTGTATTAGGCCCAGAATTAGCCATAGACAAAACTCCTTTTTTATCATGCCTTAATTCTTTAGCAAATTCATCTTGAATAACATATCCAGGTCCTCCTGTTCCCCAAAATCGCTTTAAACCAACATTTTTAGTTAAAGGATCTCCTCCTTGTATCATAAAATCTTTAATAACTCTATGAAACCTCATATTATCATAAAACCCTTTTTTAGCCAATTTCTCAAAATTTTCAACAGTCTTAGGAGCCAAATCATTATACAGCTCAAACTCCATATTTCCTACATTAGTTTCAATTATTGCTTTTGTCCTTTTTCCCATTTCTTTCTCCCCACATCCACTTATTACCAAAATCAGTAATAGTAAACAAACAAAAAGTTTTCTCATAAACTATAAAAGCATTTTATGTATTTAAAAATCTTGTTTATTAACCACTACAGAATAACTAAAACAAAAACATTTATAAATCAGAACTTAAGCTTTTAGGCATATGCAAAAAGTAATTCAGCTTCAAAATGTAAAGAAATCTTATCATCTAGACAAAGTCATAGTTAACGCTTTAAATGGCATCTCTTTTGATATCAACAAAGAAGAACTAGCAGCAATTATAGGTCCTTCAGGTTCAGGAAAATCAACAGCAATGCAAATAATTGGTTCACTAGACTTGCCAACAGAAGGCTCAATAAGAATAGACAATATTGATATCACAAAACTGTCTAAATCAGAATTAGCCCAGTTAAGAGGTAAAAAAATTGGTTTCATATTTCAAACCTTTAATTTAATTTCATCTTTAACAGCATTAGAAAATGTCATGCTTCCAATGTTGTTTCAAAATATAAATAAATCAGAACAAAAGGAAAAAGCAAAAGAATTGCTTAATTTAGTAGGTCTTCATGATAGGATTAACCATTTGCCATCGGAATTATCAGGAGGAGAAAGACAAAGGGTAGCAATTGCAAGAGCTTTATCAAATGATCCTGAAATAATTCTAGCAGATGAACCAACAGGTAACCTAGATTCAAAAACAGGGGAAGAAATAATTAAGCTGCTTTTGGAATTAAACAAAAAAGGCTCAACAATATTGATCATAACACACGACCCAACTATCGCAAAAAGAACAAAGAGGGTTATTACAATAAAGGATGGGTTAATAGCAAAATGAAAATAGAGAATCTGGAGATTTTTGTACGCTTCATAGGAAATAATTAGCCGATAAGCATTGGTTCCCCCATTAAAGAAGTAGAAGAATTAAAAAACAAACAAGGAGAACAAAAATGAAAAAAATAGTTTTATTATTGATGCTTTTATTAATGCCTTTAGCATCAGCATCTACATTAACAGTAGAATCAGTAGCAAAAGCTCCAGAGCAGATTAGTCCTGGAGACGTAATATCCTTAGGCATCACCTTGGAAAATGATGGAAGCAAAGATATAAAGGATATAAGGGTATCTTTAGATTTGGCAAATCTCCCATTTGCTCCCATAGAGTCTTCAGAAGTACTTATTGAAAAAATAGACAATGACGAAAAAGGCTTGGCAACATTTAGCTTACAGGCATTTCCAAACGCAGTTCCTGGTGTTTACAAGATACCAATAAATATAGCATCAGAAACTCAAGTTATCAAAAATTCCACAAGTCCTATAAAAATATCAGCAGAAAATCAGGATATCCAGACTTTCACAAGTATCACAATAGACTCAAATCCAAATCTAGAAGTCGGAATTGAAGAGTCAACAATAGTAACAACAAATGCAAAAGGAAAAATTGTTATAAGATTTGTAAATACTGGAGATGGAGAAGTAAGATTCTTAACAGCAAAAATTCCAAGATTGTCAAATTATGAGGTTCTGACGCAAAACACCTTCTACATAGGAAATATCGAGCCAGATGATTTTGAAACAATTGAAGCTGAGATAATGATCAAAGAAAACACTCAGGCAATACCTTTGGAAGTTTCTTACAAGGATGATTTCAACAGGGAATTCAAAAAAGTATACCCCTTAGAAATAAAAACCTATCTTCCTGATGAAGCAAAACAGCTAGGGTTGGTTCAAAATAGCAACACTCCATTAATAATAACAATAATAGTAATAGTTTTGATAATTTTCTTTGTGTACAGAAGGTTTAAGAAAAAACAATGATCATTGAATACTTCAGGCTTGCAGTAAACAACATTACCCACAGAAAGGTAAGATCTTGGTTAACAATAATAGGGATAATCATAGGCATAGCCTCAATTATCGCTCTTATCTCTTTATCCATGGGGTTAAAAAATTCTATAGCTGAACAGTTTGAAAGTTTTGGCTCTGATAAGATATTGGTTACTGCAGCTACATTTCAAGGTCCCGGTTCATTATCCATAGGATTAACTGAAGAAGATGTTAAAACATTAGAAAGATTATCAGAATTTGATGTTGTTGCCCCTTTTATAACTCGTCCCGGAAGTGTCGAATTTAAAAAAGAGACTAAGTTCCCTATGATCTTTGGCATGCCTCCTGAAGATGCCAAGGAGTTATTTGAAGCAAGCAGGGGCATAGAAGAGGGAAGGTTTTTGAGGCAGGGAGATAAATATGATGCTGTCTTGGGTTCAAGAGCTGCTAAAAAGTTATTTGATAAGGAAATAAGGATAAATAACAAAATAAAGATTAATGGTATTGATTTCAAAGTAGTCGGAATATATGAAGAACTAGGAAACCAGCAGGATGATAACTCAATAAGTATCCCTATAGAAACTTTTAGAGAGGTTTTTGATACAAATGGTCAAATTGATTTTATCACTGCAAGAGTTAAACCAGGCGCAGATATTCCAAGCGTACAAAAAAAAGTTGAAAGATTATTAAAAAGAGAAAGAGGAGATGAAAATTTTCAGGTTGTAACACCAACTCAAATTCTCGAACAGATTAGTCAGGTTCTAGGAATAGTCCAGTTAGTTCTAGTGGGTATAGCAGCAATATCTTTAGTTGTTGGAGGCATTGGGATAATGAACTCTATGTACACATCTGTTTTGGAAAGGACTAGGGATATTGGAGTCATGAAAGCTATTGGAGCAAAAGACTCCGATATACTAAAAATATTCTTGATAGAGTCTGGTTTAATGGGTTTCGTTGGCGGAATTTTTGGAGTAATTCTAGGAATGCTTCTATCACTGGCAATCGGTAAGTATGCAACAGAATCAGGATTTAAGCTTTTAGTAACAGTAAATCCTCAATTGATGCTATTTGGTTTATTATTCGCATTTGTAATAGGAATCATTTCAGGTACGCTTCCAGCTTACAGAGCTTCCCAATTAAATCCTGTAGAAGCATTAAGGCATGAATAAGCTTAATAAACAAGATCTTTGAAATCTTTCAAAAACTTAATTTGAGAAGGTTGCTTCATCTTATGTAAAGCTTTCTCTTTTATTTGCCTAATCCTTTCACGAGTTAATCTATATTCTTGACCTATTTCTTCTAAGTTTAGCGCTTTTTGTCCATCTAATCCAAAATATAATTTTATGACCTCAGCTTCACGAGGAGTTAAACAATTCATCCATTGTCTAATTGAATCTTTGAAAGAGGATCCAATTGCAGCTTCATCAGGAGATTCCTGGGAATAGTCAGGAAAATTATCAAGGAGCGTACCAGGGTCATTTACATTTTCTTCACGCGGCATATCTAATGAAACTATTCTTTTAGTAGCAGAAAGGGTGTCTTCAACTAATTTAGGCTTAATGTTTAAGTCCTGGGCAATATCTTCTACTAATTCTTGAGGATTGAACGTATTCTTAGAATCAGATAACCTTTCAGTGGCCTTGTTTATTTTTGAAACCATTCTGGGTAGATTCACAGGAATTTTGACAGTTCTAGAATTTGCTAATTTTTCTAGGATTGCTTGTCTTATCCACCAAACTGCATACGAAATGAACTTAAACTCCTTAGTCTCGTCAAAACGTTCAGCAGCTCTAAGAATGCCCATATTTCCCTCGCTAATTAACTCAAGAAGACTCAATCCAAGACCCTGATACTCTTTGGAAACACTTACAACAAATTTTAGATTAGAACTTACAAGCTTATTCCTAGCTGTTTCATCACCTCCTCTTGCTTTTATCGCACATTCTATTTCTTCTTCTCTGGATAAACTAGGATAGTGTTGTATCTGTTTGAAATAAATATGTAAAGAGTCATTATCTTGTTCTAAAGAAGAACTATTTCTTTTCCTTCTTTTAAGATACATCTTAGTCTTAACTCTAGTTTCTAAACCAGAAAAAATACCCTTGCAAAGAGACTCTAAAGAAGATCCGTCTACACCATTACTCCCCATCTTGATTATGTCATTTCTAACTAAAAATTCAATATAATCTCCATTTACATTCAAGACCCTCTTTATTTCAGGAATACTATACTTTCTTGTAGGATCAATTACACAGTCTGGGATGTTTCCTCTAGAAATGGCTCTACTTTTCAGATAACCCATTACTTTAGAAGCATCATAATTCTCTTCTTTTAAAGGAGTTTGCCTAAATCGCATACTAAAACAAAAAAAAGAAAATATATTAATCTATCTGTAAAAAAGAGTATATATGGAACAACAACCTTTACCTAAAGAAAGATTATTAGCTCAAGGACAGTGTTGTGGTTTAGGGTGTCTTAATTGCCCTTATGCACCAAAACACACAAGAGGTTCAATAAAGATTAATACAGCTTTAAATTTCCAGTAACCGCATCTATCTTGCTTTCTTCATCTGGACCAACAGCCCCGCACGTCGTTGTTGTGACTCCATCAAAAAAAGTTTTTCCAGCATCAGTTATCAAAGAGGTTTTTAATCCTACCTTTTTAGCCATATCTAAATATTTTAATAAATCATTTTTATTCTCAACTTTTAATATGGATTTTTTCATCCCTTGCTTTCTCCATATTTCAACAACCTTCTTATCAGACTTAAAAATAGCATCTACAGAAGCATGAGCAACTTGTGCACTCATTTTGCCTTTTTCCATATTTAAGTCTTTTCTAACTAAAATAACCTGCTTAAGTTCCATGTAACATTTAATCTTATTTTCTTTTTAATGTTTTCTAAAATCTAAGTATAAACATTATTATTGGCGAGAAGCTAGTCAAGGACTCAATCTAAGTACTGAAAAATGTAGAAACTTCATGGTTGCTGAGTATATATTAAATAGTGTCATCTAATCCAGAAGTATCTCTTTTAGATTGCTTATGGCTTTGGAAACTTGTTCCATAGGTGATTATCGTAACTTTTTTTTTGATGTTCTAATTTAAATAAAGCGTTTCTATTATTCTGATAAATAATTAGCCTATCCTGTTCAATATTAGCATTTAATAGTTCAACTATTCTTTGAGGAAACTCAATTTGATCAAATGTTTTCTCTTGGTTTTTAAATTTATTGTGCACAAGTGCAACTACTACAAATTCTTCATAAACATCATAATGCCCGAGTAATCCTGTAGACCCTTTCGCAGTATCAGACATTTTCCTTGCTGATTTGAAGGCATTCGTATTTTCAATCTTGTTAGATTTTATATAATCAATAATCCTTGTTTTAATTTCAGAATGCAGATGTAATACTCGGTGTATCTGCTCGTGATATAAGCCTTGTTTATCTCGTGGGTGAACAATGATTACTTTAGGCTCACCAAGCATTAAACATAATTCCAGCTGTTTTCTGAGAAGGGCATTATGGCTTTTAGAGTCACGTTCATGCCTTTGTTGTTGGAACCAATCAAAATAAGCTTTAACAGGCATATTTCTATATGACGAATCTTTTTCATCAGGAGAAATATATGCAAATGTTTCAAATGGACTCTCTTGCAAAACCTCAATAATGGGGGTATTAGGATCAATGTGCTGTAGCAATTCTCTCAAATAAGCATACTCTTCCTCAGTTTGTTGGAGATATGAATCACTGCCTTCTAAACCACGCAACATAGTAATAATCTTTATAGGTGGTGCATAAAATGCTCCAGATGCAATAGAAGAAAATGTTAATAATTCTCCATAAAATACTTCTTCTAATTTATCAAATTCTATTTCATTAGCATAGTCTATGGCCCGACATATGCGGAGGTAAGTAGCTGAGAATTTTCTTATACGATCCTTAACTCTTTGTTGATATGCTTCCTGTTCATCTAATCTTCTTTTAGTTTCATCAGCATCTGCAAGAAAGCTAAACAAAGAGCGTTTAATATGCTCCCTAAAGTAATCAGCCTGTATATTTATTTCATTTTTGTACTGGGCAATTAAATCACTCTCCCTTTCTATCAAAGAACGAAAAGAAGGATCTACAACATACCGCCAATTTGATGATTGATAGATGAGAATCTCCTCGTGAAATGCTGATAAAAGTTGATTTAATCTATTCTTTGCAGAAGCAATATATGTTTCCTCCATTTTCTGAATCTCCTGTTCTCCTTTCATTAGAAGAGCCACGGCGTGGTTTTTTTGTTCATCTTTTAATTCTCTGCTTAAATAATTTCCAATTGAATGTACTGAATTCTCTAGCTCTTCATAAAGGAAGTTCTTTTTATATAATAAATCCAGTTCATGCTGTGAGAAAGATACCTGTTTTGTTGCAATGCTTTCAAGGTAATTTAATGCAGTATTAGTGCTTTGCCACCCTCTTTTCCAGTATTCTGAGATTCTTTTAACCTGAATAACTTTTTTCTTTTGTGAATCCTCCAGTTCTTCCAATTTTTTAATATCTTTATAAGTCTCCTCAATTTTTGCAAGTCTTCTCTTAATAGCCTCACGTTTAAGAAAAGACGAAATAATAATCTTAAGGGAGTTTATCATTAATCATAATACCAAGACAGAATTTATATAATCTTCTAAAGAAAGTCTATCTAAGTAAGAGATCAATTATTATAACTATCCTAAAGTAGTAAAAAAGCAAAGATTTAAATAGGGGACTATTACACTTTAGTATATAAATTAGGAGGCAATTAACATGACCGAAGGAATGAACATAGAAATAGAAAATAACAAAGGAAGATCCTTTACAAGTATTCCTATGTATTGTCTAAGTGCTTTGACTGGTTACATAGGAGTAGCTAAAATTCTGCAAATGCTAAGGCAGTTTGTTTAGAAATGAAATTAGAAGGTGCTTCTAAGCTTACATCTGACATTTATGAATCAGTAAATGATACTATTCCAACTGCAGCACAAAAAGATAGTGTTGAAGGATTATTGTTATTCTGTCTTGCAGGAGTTATTTTCGGAGCAGCTTCATACTGTGCAGCAAAGTATGGACCAACAAAAAAAGAATAAATCTTTTATTTATTTTTGTTATGTGAGTTTTAGATAAGACAGTAGAGCGAACATTATTTTGAGATACTGAGTTAGCAGCAAAAACCCAACTAATGAATCTATTCTGCTAGCATTTAAAACTCAACGTTTTATTCTTTTCCAGTCTTCTTTATAAATTTTAACAAAGACAATCAAAGAAATAATAATCAGAACAATGCTTGACCATTGTCCTATGCTTAAATTAAAGTATAGCTTGTCTTCTCTGTAAAAATCAACTATAAACCTGCCAATAGATTCAAAAAATATAAAATTCCAAAATAAAAATCCAGGCTTAAATAATTGTTTATTAATAACTAATAAGTAAAAGAATAACAAAAACCTATAACCTGCAGCATATACCTGAGAAGGATGTCTACATCCTTCAACATCAGGATAATTAACACACCAGTTAACATTAGTCACAGTGCCAATTAATTCAGCATTTATAAAATTCGCAATTCTTCCAAAAGCCAAAGCTAACACTCCTGGTAATGTTAAAACATCTGCTAAAACTCCAAATTCTATCTTCTTTTTTTTACAGAACAAGTAAGTCACAATCACAGCTCCAATTAACCCTCCGTGAAAGCTCATACCTCCATGCCATATCTTAATAATCTCTGAAGGATTAGAAAAATAAAATTTAGGCTCCCATAACATCACTTCAAACAATCTTGCTCCTATAACAACACCCAGAATCAAGTAAGCAATAAAATCATAAACATCACCCTCTTTAAGATTTAAAGAATCTTTATGTTTTTTTAAGAAATAAATACTTAAGAGAAATCCAAAAATGTAGACCAGGCTGTACCACCTAATGCCAAGTCCATTAATTTCAATTAAAAAAGGGCTCAAATTATGCTCAAACATAGCTTACCTCTAACCCCGTACCTATGTCTAAAGTTCTAGAATTATACCTAGCTTTAGCCATTTCAACATAATCAATTATATTATGAGAATGAATATTATCAGCAACAATAATAGCATTTTTATTTAATTTCTTGTTTAAAGCTTTCAAATATCCAATATACTCGCTCTTAGTTCCATCAATGAAAACAAAATCAAGTTTGTCTTTCAGCTTATGCAAAATTTCTAAAGCATCTCCCTCTAATACTTCAATATTCTTTAATTTAAATTTCTTAAAATTTTCTTGAGCTAATCTTATTTTTTTAGGGTCTCTCTCAATTGTAACAATCTTAGCATCAGGGCAAGCTAATCCAATCCAACAAGTACTGTATCCGTTAGAAGTTCCTATTTCCAAAATCCTATAAGGATCCCTTCCTTTTAATAATCTAAAAATAAACTCAGCAGTTTCTCTAGGAATATTGAACATATAATTGCTTATTCCATATCCCTCTAACTCGCTTAAAAGCTTAAGCGTATCCTGGCTCAAGGGTATTGGTTTCTCTTCTTGTTTCATGTTCTTCTTGTCCTCTATCATAAACTCTTAAACCTTGCGTAGTCCTGTCATAATGGCGCAATTCATGATCTCTTGTTCTTCTAATCTCATCTGCAGCTAAGCTATATAATAAAAGTATCGTATTAGACATGAGATCATATTGCCCTAAGACCCCAGGTCCTAACTCTGCTTCAGTAGCACTTTTTATTACAACCTCTTGCCTCATTAACTCCTGATAAAAAGTTTCACTAACTCTATAAGGTTCTTTTTCCTTAAGTTCATAAACCTCAAAAACTCTTCTTTCTCTTTTAGGATAATATTCCTCTAAAATATCCTTGAAAGCATTTTCTCTATCTAATCTAAATTCAAAAGAAAAAGGAAATACTTCATCTAGCTTTTCTTGCAAGCTCATTTAGTATTCCTCTTCTAATAATTGTATTATCTCATCATCCTGGTCTTTTGCCCCTATCACCTGTAGCAAAACAGGTACTGAAGTCTGCCCAGATATTTGTTTTAATATTTTTCTATCTTCATGAGCAGGCATTACCTCTATTTTTTTATATTTTAACTTCTTTTTATTTAATGCATCTTCAGCTTTCTTGCAATAAGGGCATCCTTCTAAACAAAATAAAACCAATTCTTTATGAACCATCTACATCCCCCCCGTATAGGTAGTATACTCTTCTTTTAAAAAATTACTTCTTTTTATTTTTTAAAGCCCAATAAATCAAAAACCCATAAACAATAACTAATAAGCCATAATTAATTTGCATAAAAGTAGGATCACTCCATCTTATTCCATTGATAAGTGGTTGAAATAAAGGGTACAAAAAAGGAGTAGGAAAAAAATCCTTAGTGTGTGTAGGAATGTCAATTAAGATATGCAATCCCCACCCCGCCATAAACCAGTGTATCTTCTTAGTTATGAAATAGATTATTAAAACAGCTAAAGTAAAGATAACCAAACTATGAGTTAGATTATACAAAATAAAAACACTTCCAGGAATGTTGGATAGTTCAGGCCTTCCAAACATGATAGTTCCAGTTATAAAAGACAAAATAAAATGTGGCCCAAAACTAACTAGATCAGGTAAAACTCCAAATAGTCCCGCCAGCCATCTATCTTTTCTTTTAAAAAATAAAGCAAAAGCCCACAAAAAATGTGCAAATATGTCCACAAGTTAGAAAAAAGTTTAGTTGTTTTAAATCTTTTTAATTTAAAAAAGTCAAAAAAGAAGCTTGATTTTCCTAGTCTAAACTGGAACCTTCTTTCAGCATATGTCCGGAGTTTTTTTTAGTTGTACATACATAACCCAAATATTTTGCTAAACTTTGAAAAGAGTTAGGATCAGAAAGAGTATTATACAATCCCGGAGAACGATTATATAAACCAACAATCCCCGTCAAAATATATCTTTGTCTTAGAGGCAAATCTCCTTCAACTTTTAAAGAAAGGGATTCCATACCTGGGAACAAAATTGTTCTTTCTTCAAGTTGCTCAATAACAAACTCCAAACACTCCTCAAAAGAAGGTTTAGTAGCAGATGCTTCATCATCAGCATTAGTTGAAGGACTAAATCTGATACTATAACCACTTGACTCATGTCGAACCTGAAGTTTTGCCATAAATGAGAAATGGCCTATAAATTTATAAAACATTGTTTTTCTAACAACAAGCTACTTAAAAACTTCTCCAGTTTCCATGCTCCAGAATAATAGGTCTAATTCATCAATAGGGATTTTGATTTCATTAGAAAATTTTTTAAATTTTTCTTCAATTTCAAAATAAACTTTAGGAGTTAAACTCTTAGGAACTTCTTTTACCACATTTAACTTAACTAAATTTTTCAAAATATGCCTATCAAGGATAGCTAAATCTCTATGTCCAATATTCCTTAAGAAATGTGCACTTTCTTTATACCCATAACCTTTAATATTCTTGACAAGCCATTCTCTTAACTCAAAAGAGTCATTAGAATTTTTCAATTTATTCTCAATTTCATTATATTTGCTCTTGGCTTCAAGTAAATATTTCCCCTTATTGTTATGAAATCTTGTTTCTCCCAACAAACAAGGAGTAGGATCAAAGTTTTTGTTTTTAAAATCTAATTTTTTTAATGCCTGTATAGCCTTATCAGCTCCTCTTGCAGTGCTTTGAGGAGTTAAAATGCAAAAACACATCTCATAAAACCAATCCTCTTCTTTAACATTCTTAAAATCATTTAGCCTAGAATTGATAATAAATCTTTTTTTCTTATATTCAGTAAGTAACTCTTTAACATTCATAAAAAAGTCTCAGCAAATTAATTTATATTCTTTTCTCATGATTTTTTGTCTTTCTTCTTTGTATATTATTTTCCATATATCTTTAGATCTACTCTAGGCAAATTCTCATCATATTGGGGATAAATATCATTCTGAAGTAGTTCTAACCTTCTCTGTTCCCAAGGAAGAGAAAATTTTAGACGTACTTCATCAAATACCGCTATAAGCTCTTCAATATCAGATGGCTGAGGTGTATTTCTTCCTCTTCTTGCTATGGTCATTTCTTCCAAAGATGAATCTGAATCTACTTCGGTATAAGGTTTTCCTGCTATACCTATTAATTCGAATTGCCTGTTGTTTGCGGCAGTTCTCAAAGTAAGATAAGCAGATAAAACTACTTCATACGGATATAATTCCTCTTCTAAAAATGAGTTTAAAGGCTTTTCAGGAGTATAATATGTATCTGTTTCTTCACCAGTAGAACTACCATGAGAAAAAAACCACACCCATTCTTTCCCCATATATTTAGATACTACTCTATTGCAGAAGATACTACCCTCTTGATTAGAATCTACCTTTTTTAATTTTCTAATTCTATCTTGTGTAATTTTAAGGTTAGGAAAACAACCCGGAATAAAACAGAAATCATTATTAGATAACATCTGATCTAATACACTAAATGCACCAGAATATCCCAAACTTATATTATAACTTTCAGGTGCAATATGCAATACCCCCATTAAACTTATGTCCTTCCAATATCTTTCTTTCCATTCATTAGATTTAAGATTTAGATGATTAAAAACTGGTTCTGCCACATCTGTACTATCTGCATAAATTGTTAATAGACAGTTACCTTCTCCGCTCAGTCTTACTCTTCCATCCTTTAATCTTTTAACGAGTCCTTCTTTGATCATTTTATACTCTTATCTTTTTACATAACTTTTTGAGGAAAAAAGAATCTTTTAATGTATGGGGTAGTTTTAACTATTACATTAGAAAGGCTTAAAAACTATAATCCTTCTAAATTTTTTATGGAACAAGAGCATATAGAGTTTTTGAAAGAAATAGGATTGACAAAAACAGAATCTAAAGTATACTTAACATTATTAGAAATAGGTAAATCATTAGCTGGAACTATTTCTTCTAGATCTGGAATCTATAGGAAAAATGTTTATGATGCTTTAGAAGTTCTCTCAAAAAAAGGCTTAGTAGTAAGTAATATCCAAAATAATAAAAGATACTGGACATGCATTAATCCAGAGAGAATAAAGAATATTTTTGAGGAAAAATTAAGCTTATTTAAAGTATTTCTTCCAGAATTATTGTCTAAATTTAAAGAAAAAAAGCAAAAACAAACTGTGGAATTATATGAAGGCATAGAGGGAATAAAATCCTTTAACAATCTAATTTTAAAAGAAAATAAAAATTTGTATATAATTGGTGCAACCGGATTGTTATTTAAAAAATTAAAATTTTCTATCCCTTATTATTTAGAAAAAAGCCGTAAAAGCAAGATAAAATCATTTATTTTATTTGTAAGCAATTATAATAAAGAAGGTTTTAATAAGATAAAAGAAAGTAAAAATGTAAAATGCAAAATTTTATCTAAAGAATTTATAACAAATACCCAATTATACCTATTCGGAGATTATTCAGCTATAAACATATGGTCTGAAGAGCCAATAACTGTTGTTATAAAAAGTAAAGAAATTAGTGAAGGATTTATGAAATATTTTGAACTAATGTGGAGAATTGCAAGAAGTTAAAAAGTATTTAGATATACAAGCCCCACAGCATTCTTAGACCTCATTTAATCTTGAAGAAAGCATCTCAATATCATTTAGTTCTCTATCATTAAGACTATTATATCTTCTAACGCTTTTCTCCTTTTCTTGGATCAGCATACCTTTAATTCTATCTAATGCCTGATTCAATACAGGAACAATTCCATATTCACTTCCTGAAGCCACAACACATTTTTCAGCATTAAAGTAACTAGCTTTGCAGTAAAACAAAGGCACTTGTCTTGTTCTTTCTTTGCGCTGCATTAAGTAAACTCTTAGCTTTCCCTCATCAATAAACTTAGCATGTCTCTTTGCTAAGTTGTATGCAGTTACATATACCTGTTTTCTATCTACATTTGTTAATCTCTTAAGCCTACCAGCAAACTGGATAGACAAGTCTAAGCTCATATTACTCCCCCCTTTATTTTTCAAGTAGTAAAAGAACAAAGCAAAGTATCTCTGTTATGCCTAAAATAGGTTAATACAATCTTATACTTAAATGTAACATATATACACTATATACAAGATATATAAAAAATCATTTTTTCCTCAAAAAAAGGCATATTATGCTGCATGAAACTCCACTATGTCTTCATCTTCTAACACATGATTAAGCCCAAGAACTTGCCCCTTAAATCTAGCACTTTTTCCCCAAACTTTTGCATATTTAAATTTCTGAACAAAATCTTTATGGATATATTCTGCTAATGTTCTCACAGTAGCCCCTTCTTTTAATGCAATAGGGGGATAATCTGCTTTCTTTCCGGGTTGTTTTGTAAACACTTTAATCAAGCCCAAAGAATTCCAAATCTTATCTTTGATTTTTTCAATATCATCTCCTTTCTTAAGAATCAAAGTTCTATTATGAATGTCATTTTTTTCTAGTTCTTTTCTCAACAATATTAGATCATCTTTCCTCTCAATCAATAAAACAATTAGCTCAGACATCCTTAAAATAGACAAGTAAGTTGGTCCTTTTTCAATCTGCTCAAAATTTTCAACAATCGCAGGAATCTCAACAATCTGCAGTCTTACTCCTTTATAGTTTAAGATACCAATTTCAGGTTTTACAGTAGTAAAAGGATAATCAGCTATAAGCACATTTGCATTGGTTAATTGCTTTAATAAAGTAGACTTCCCAGAATTAGGTAATCCAATTATAGATATAGTAGCGCTTCCTTCTTTTTTTAATGATAACGAAGCTCTCGAGCCTTTTTTAGAAATTTTTTCTTTTTTTGCTAATTCCTTGTACTTAGCTATTTTCTGCTTAATTTGCTGTTGCAATCCTTCACTGGATTTATGCCTAGGCACAGTAGCCCACATTTTCTGCAAAGCCTGTAATTTCTCAGCAGGTGTTGAAGCAGCCCTAAACTCATCTTCAGCCAATTGATATTCTATTCCCGGATTAACAGTCATAAAAGAAGACAGAATGTCTAATTTTTAAAGGTTGTGAGATATTGTAATGTAAACTCTATGGTGTACGATTCTTAAGATAAGTTACGATTTCTATTAACTTCTTCCCCTTATTTTTTCATAAGTTACTTTATTTTAAGGTTTATTGGGGTGCGTCTCCTTTTAAGTCTCCTGCAAAGTCTTTGGGGTTAGCTATTTATTTTATGATTTTGATGTTTTCCATAAATATTCAAAGTAATTTTTATATGAATTATAAACATCCTTATGTTCAATTATAATTCCCAATGGACTTTCTACCCACATAAATAAAGCTACTTTATCATTAAATAGATAGGTAGACACTGATGAGTTAAACTTAGATGGAACAAACTTAATCTTTGTTAAGGGAAGTTTTATTGGTTTTATTTTTTCATTTGCTACAATTCTCATAGTAATCTTACTTTTTACTCTCTCTTTATCCCAATGTTTGTAGTAATAAGGAAGGAATTCTTTAATTCTAAATTCTGAGCCAAAACCAACTATTTCTGATTTAGATTTTAACATTTCTTGTAATATATTCTTTATACCATTTAATTCTTTGAAGCTGTGAACTTCTTGTTTTTGCTTTACTTGTTTAAAATCTTGTAGAAGTTCAGGTACTAAATCTTTTATATTTTCCAATTCTTCTTGTTTTTCTTTTATTATATCTAAGACTCTTTCAGGATTTGTTGCTTCAAATAATAACTTGCTTTCTTTTGTAATCTGGCTTATTAGACCCTTTTCTCTTAATCCCCTTAATGCATCATAAACTGAAACCCGATGTATTCCTGAATGTCTTGATACCTCATTTGCTGAAGCTGAACCTATTTTAAGTAAGGTTAAATAGCACTTGGATTCATTTTGGCTTAATCCTAATCTTTCTAATCTTTCTGGTTTCATTGTTATTCTGTAATGCTTTGAGGTATGTGAACTACTCAGCCCTAAAGGGCTGAGCGTCGTTAATTAAATTGATTCAATAGACTTTGCTGTTTGTCCTTGTAGTAATGATAATCAACTGCTTTCCAATGTTTCTTCTGGCTATGCTGAATGTAGAATTGCACAGCCTCTCTCGTTA
>Ga0209542_10006855_pt1 | contig 21991 bp, 32 predicted proteins | sample RifCSPhighO2_01_FD_184028 | JGI IMG/M metagenome (GOLD analysis project Ga0209542, IMG submission 184028) | Soil microbial communities from Rifle, Colorado - Rifle CSP2_plank highO2_0.1 (SPAdes) (version 2) | ecosystem: Environmental > Terrestrial > Deep subsurface > Rock core/Sediment ... | reverse complement strand
CCTACTTTGAGAGATCGTTTGGTTTGTTTGCCTGTTAGCACATTGCTCTTCGAGAAAGACACGAAATCATCCATTGTCTGGCTGATATGAACCATGCCGTCTAAAGGACCTATTTCCATAAATGCGCCAAAATCACTGATATCAGTAACTTTGCCTAGAACAATTTCCTGCAATTCAGGTCTAAATGCAATGAGTTTAAAAATGGTTTCATAATAAGCAGCGCCATCGCCAGGGATAATAACGCCTTCGCCGACAGCTAAGACTTCTGTGATGCCTATGACAACGCCTAATTCCTTGGAGATATATCCATCAAATTGAGCAGAGAGTTGTAGTGCTACTGCCTGTTTAATGTCTTCGCCAAAAAGATTAGGCGGCACACGGATATGGCTTTTGACTTCGAGTTCATAAAACATGGTTTACATCACCAAATAGCGCTGTTTGCGAATGGTAATTATCGGAATACCTGCCTTTTTAAGCTTTTCTTTTAAAGCCTTATCTTGAGTTGCTACACTAGTTTCTGGTTCCTTGCCATACTCTAAAAGGAGATCATCTACAGACAAGATGCTGCCAGTCTTGACCAGATCCATTTTTTTGGTGAAAGCCAAGGCTAAAGTGCTGTCTTTCTTCCCTCGAAGTTCTTCCAAAGTTCTGTCAAACACACAAATCTTGATGTTGCTAGTCGGAAAAAGTCTTTCTAATTCTGTAAACACGTCAATTCTCCATCTGACGCATTGAAGCAAAAAATCTGTGTCAATGAATATGCTATGCATAGCAGAAGAATAAGGAATTAGGTTTTATAAGAGTTGAGGAAGAGAGATTAAACAATCAAATTAGGAATAAACGTTAATGTAAAGGTAAATTTGAAAGTACAGTAAGAGTTTTAAGGTTTTTTGTTCATTTTTTAAATCCATGAACTACAACCCCAGTTATCTCTCCAGTCTTCTTATCAACTTTTTAAAAAATGCCTTTGCCTAGATTCTTAAAAGTATAGTTGGGTCAACCTTCTACACCCAGCTGTAAAAAATTTCCTTCTTTATCATAATAAATCTGTAAGTCTCCTTTCATTGTAAAGTGTCCGTATAAAAGTTAGTAATGATAAAGCCACTATTATTTAAGTATTTTACTAGAACCATCAGATATTCTTGGCGATATTTATAATGGGGAGAGATTAAAGTTTCCTTTATATGTTCTATAACTGAAATAGTCATGCCGGGATGTATTTGAATATGCAACCATTGTTTGTAAGAGAGATGAATCAGACAACCTGTTTTATCAGTGATCTCGAATATACATAACATAAAAAGAAGAATTAAAAACTATTAACAGGTGTATGGGTAAAAAAACGAAAAGTATTCAAAAAGAACGAAAATAATTTGAAAAAAATATTAAGAATAGAAAAAATAAGTTAAGATAATGTAAAATAGACATATAAAAACTAGTAATATTTATATACTCCATAGACTTCATTTTCTTATGGATAAAATTGAGGCAAAAAAATTAGAAAGCTATTTTAAGATTACGGAAGAAGCTCTAGAGAAAGCAAAGACTACTCCCGAAAATCTCGATTTAGACAATGCACGGGAAGAATTTCTAAAGATGATTCAGAGCTATCTTTCAGATGCAAGACATTTTGAAAAAGAAAAAAAAGTAGTGGATGCATTTGCAGCTATTAACTATGCTCATGGCTGGCTAGACGCTGGCGCAAAAATAGGCTTATGGGACGTTGATGATAGTCGGCTCTTCACCAGAGATGCTAAAACTGCTGCTAAGAAGAAAGAGTAAAACTATTTAAACAAAAAGAATTCTTGATTTTATAATGAAAGTAGAGGTGATGAGTCTGGGTGGTTCTGTTATTATTCCGACGTATACTGACCAGATTGATGGTGAATACTTAAAGAAACTCAAAAAATTATTTGCAGGTATTAAAGACAAAAGATTTGTGATTGCTGTTGGCGGTGGTGCTACTGCTCGTAAATACATGAAGGCTCTAGAACAAGAAGGCTTCGATAAAAAAACACAATCAGTCTTTGGTATCTCAGTCACTCGTATGAATGCTAAATTCATGGCAGATTTTTTTTATGGGCTCGCATCACAGTCCATTCCACGTTCATTAGCTGAAGTAAAAAATCTCTTGAAGCACAATAAAATAGTCTTTACTGGCGGTCTGCGATATGAGGAGGATAACACCAGTGATGGCACAGCAGCAAGAATCGCTAATTATCTTAACACAAATTTTATTAATATCACTGATGTCGATGGCTTATACACTAAAGACCCGAGAAAATTTAAAGATGCAAAATTGATTAATCATATCAGTTTCGAAGATTTTGACAAAATGGTCAAACAGCTCACATATCATCCGGGTCAGCATTTCGTCTTGGATCAGCATGCTTCTGCAATTATCAAGAGGAACAAAATAAGAACAACTATTATTGGAAAAGACATTGAAAATATACAGCGTTGTCTGAATGATAAAGACTTTAAAGGCACTGTGATTGAATAAAAAAACAGTGAAAGATCATCTAATTCTATAAATGTCAGAACTTGTTAATGGTCTATAAACAGTTCCTTCGTTTGTTTGATTAGCTAATAGAATTCTATTTCCGATTACTAAATCAGGAATTTGATCTTTATCAATAGGTTCCATACTCATTGCTTGTTTTTTAAGTACATACTCCTTGTTCACTCTGTCTAAAAGAGATTGCTCACGGAGAGCACCAAGTCCTAATCCAAAAGCAAGTCCTAAAGTCATAGCTAAGGAGCTTATTGAACCAATAATCTTCGCTTCTGAGTCATCCATTTTCATACACCTATTACTACTATAAAGTAACTATTTATATACTTTTCGATATCCAGAAAGGTTTATATATGTAATTTACTACACAATTGAGTAAAATGATACACAATAAGTATTTTGAGATTATAAAACAGTTTTTAAGTGATTATACTAAAGAGATTTATGGCAGACAATTAATAGGAAAAATAAATTTAAGTCAAAAAGCAATAGCCTTAACTTTAGAGGAATTAGAGGAAAAGATCATTCTCAAATCAAGAAAGCAAGGAAATATTAAGTATTATAAACTCAACTTAGAATATTCAGAAATAAAAGATATACTCATAGTGGCGGAATGTCTTCAAAAAATAGAGTTTTTAAAAAGAAATAGAGCTATAGCACATATAGTCAATGAAGATGAAAGGATAGTAGGTATTTTCGGGAGTTATGCAAAAGGCACTCAAAAAGAAGATTCAGATATAGATATGTTTATTATAGGGAAAAAGATTCCGGAAGATTACGGAAAAAAAGGAGAAAAATTTGATTTAGATGTAAATATTAAGTATTTCTCCGAAAAAGAATGGATGAAACTCGTAAAAAATAAGAATAATTTATGGAAAGAAATAATAAGCCACCATGTCCTTATCTTTGGAATGGAAAAATTCGTAAATGTTGTAAGAAAGGAGTATTATGGTCTCAATTAAATGGTGTTTAAAACAGAAAAATGGTCTAGAAGTAATAGAGCCAAATAGTATAATAGCAGATTCTTATCTAAAAATGGCAGAAGAATCATTAAATGTATTGCCCAATATGATTATAAGTAAGATATGGACTGTAACAGCTACCTATTATATTTTTTATTATAGCCTCTATGCAGTAATGCTGCGATTAGGAATAAAGTGTGAAATACATGCGTGCTCCTTGGAGTTTATGAAGCGATATTTAGAATCCTACTTTGATAAGAAAGATAATGAAATGACAATAAAGCGTTTTCTGCAAGAATAGATCTTCAATATTATGCCGACAGAATAGTAGATAATAAAATAATTGATGAAGGAAAGGCTTACTGTAAAAAGTTTTTTATTAAGACAAAAGATGTACTCTCCGCAATGACTGAAGACAAAATAAGTAAAATTCGAGAAAAAGTGAAGAAGGAAATGGAATAATGAAAAGACCTCAAGTTATTATTGTTACAGGAACGCCAGCAACAGGCAAAACAACCACTGCTAAGCGCCTAGCTAAAAAGCAGAAAGCAACCTATTTAGATGTAAATCTTGTTATCCAACAATACAAACTAGTAGATAAATATGATAAAAAATTAAAGACGAATATTGTTGACGTTAATAAGCTCAATAAAGTGCTGATAAAAATAATCAAAGACTATCAAAAGATAAAGCAGTCTATCATCATCGACTCCCATTTGTCACATTATTTACCGAAGAAATATGTTGATCTGTGCATAGTAACGAAATGTTCATTAAAAAAATTACAGCAACGCCTAAAGAAAAGAAAGTATCCACAGAATAAAATCAGAGAAAATATGGACGCGGAGATCTTAGACGTTTGTTTATTGGAGGCAATTCTCAACAAGCATAAAGTAAAGGTTGTAACTACATGAAACAAAAATACGTTGAAGAAGAAAATAAATTTGAATTAAGACAAGAGTTTATCAAGAAGATTATGGAAATTGAAAAACAAAAAAGCATTAATGTAGAAAATTTTGCAGAAAGATATGGGTTAAAGTAAAATGATAGACCTTATCTATTGCACACCTCAAGAAGAATTAGGGTTTCATAAAATGCTCAATATAAAACAATTCAATATTATAGAAGGCATCTCAGAAGAAAAAAACAGGGAAGCTGTCGAGAATAAACAGGTAGACATCTTGCTCGCTCCAGAACGTGTAGGGAAAAAAGATCGTTTGAATCAGCGCGACAGTGGTCTCAATGACGTGCTGTGTAAGTTTGCGCGAGACAATGACGTTGCTATTGGTTTTAGTTTTGCAGATCTCTTGAACTCGAAATTTAGAGCAGTGCTCTTAGGACGTATGATGCAGAATGTTCGTCTCTGTAGAAAATACAAAGTCAGAATGGTTCTCGGATCCTTTGCAAAGAACAGCTGGGAGATGCGTGCACCAAATGACTTATTAGCATTGGGTCAAGTATTAGGAATGGCACCAAAAGAAGCTATGATTGCACTAAATTTTACAAAGAAAAGACAGGGAATAAAAATAAAAAAAGAAAAAAATCAGCTTCTTAGTCAAAGCCGAAGATACTTGTGATGCTCTTCCAGATCTTCTGTAAGAAGTTCAAGCTGTTGACACATTGACCATTTCTTGCTTCATTGCTTAAGCATTCATAGTTGTTTTCAGCAACTTCTCCATCAGCTTTCTGTGAAAGCATCTTCTCTGTTAAAGGATCGCAGAACTGAGAGACACTTTCGACATTAACTCGAGTGCCTACCGGAACTACCCCATTGCCTTTAACTACACAAGTTCCCTGATTCTTAGCTTGTTTGGTGTCGACTGCTTTCGTATCGGCAGAATCACTAGGAACAGTGTATGAAGGTTGATCTTTCCAAGAGTTGTATCCTACAAGGACGCTATCACCTTTCTTCTCGTAAAGCATGATAGGATATCCTACTTCTCCAGGAACAAGACAGAAGACTTTAGTGCTTGCTGAAGCATCTATAGGCATTACTGGAATTGTTTCTTGTTTCGCAGAAGTTTTCAAAGGAAGAGATTTCCATCTGTTGATTTCAGTCATTACTTGCTTCATGAGAGGCTCATAAGTGTCATGAAATACTTGTTGTGCATCATTCAATGCTTGTTCTGCAGCTGGGAGATTATAAGCTTCTAAGTACAAGAAAGCGTTGTAGGTTTGTATTTGTGCTGTAGCTAATGCTTTCTGTGCTGCTCGAACATTTTGGAAGAATTGATCGGCGTCAATGTTGTTGTATTTGATAAATACTTGCACGTTTTCACTTTTCCAGTTTCCATTCCATTGTTGAGATAATTGTACGCCTTTGCCGCGAAGAATATTTGCTAAAGCTAAAGCGACATCCTGGTCATTGAAAGTAAACGCAGTATTTGCTTCTCCGCCTACAATTAGTGCAAGATCAGTTGCGCGCTTCATCAGTGCTTCCAAGGTGGTAGTATCTACAGGCATAGGCTGAACAGCGATGCTAGATTTATCAACAAGTATAGCATCATAAGCATCTTCGCCGAGAATATGCTTAATGACTGATGTAGATTTAACAGAATCTTTTATCTGCTGCGCTGTAACAGGAGTTGGTTTTTTGCCTGAAGAGCTCTGAGCTGCTAATGCAATTGGCTCGACAGTGGTCGAAGAGGGTGCAAAGACTTGGTCACCTGAAGGCTCTTCTAGTGCAACTTCTTTGCTAGCAACATTCTTTCCTCTTGATTTAGAGAAATAAGCCATTTGGAATTGCTCGCAAACATCCTCAGAGAAAATTCCCTCTGGTGTGTCAGCGCCAATTTTAGAAGTTTTGCTGATTGAGCCTAAATAAGTCAAAGAGAATCCTTGTTCTTGATTGAATACCTTTTGCTGTCCCTTGTTAAGCCAGAAAGTTACTGGTTCTTGAGGTAATCGAGGGGATTCAATGGGGTCATCAATATAATAAGCTCCATAACTTTCTTTAGTTTCTGGTTGTTTATAGAGGTCGCCATCATATATAGTTTTTGATCGTTCACGTTTGTAGGAATCGTCGTCATCTTCAAAGTTTCCGCCTTCTTTGGCTGCTACATCAACAGCGTAGGAAGGAAGTGTTGCGAAGACAAGCAACAAAACCATAAACAATGTTTTCATGTATGATTTCATAGTAGTTCACTCCATTAGTTTTTTTGAGATATGCTCAAACCTAATAGCAGGATGATATGTGGAACTATATAAATATCTTCCGCGGAACATAAATGTAAAGAAAGAAGAATATGAAGACCATTAAAAGAAAGAGAGGTAAAATGAGGTCCTTTTAAGGAAAGAGAGTTCAAAGAGATTCTGCTGGCGGAGGATGTATAATTGATATGGGTTATCATATGATTGATATGGTTATATGGTATTTTGGTCTGCCAGATAATTTACATGCAGAATTTTCATCTAAAGCAAAGCCTGAAGAAGCTCTGTGCATGCGTCAAGAATAGCGACAAATTCCCTATAGCTCTTGTCCATGCGCTGTCTCAGCGCAAGCAGGACAATATGTGCCCAATTCCATACATCTTCTTCGAAAATTTATGGGAATATCTTCTCACTCGTAGATTCGTAAGATTCTTCAAAATCTTCTTCACAATCTTAATATACTTCTTTTCCATTCTCTTTTCCATGAAGTGTACTCTCCTCCCCAAAAAGGATGGGAGAGAGTATCCTCTCCTTAATCATAAGCATTTCTACTGAGCCTTATTCCCCTCTAGAAAAACCATATTCTTGTTTACACACACCAGATACAAAAGTATGTGCTCGTTAAATGAGCGAATCCACAAGCTTTAAGAATTTTAACTATTTGTGTGTATAAACAAAATATAACTTATCTTTTTCTTTTTTATCTAAACGCGCGAAGAATTTCCTCTCGAACTGGACGACTTCATCAACCTTAAGATCCTTAATTGCAGGCTCCGCTAATCCTTCTTTTTTAGTACCGTCATTCATCAAGACCTCTACTTTGACTACGTCTTTACTTACTGGCAACCAGTGGATTAATTGCGCATTTAACTTCTGATCATATGACTCTGAAACAAATTTATTATCTTTGAAGTTGAAGAGATGCATAAATCTATACACTTTTCCTTTCTTGATCTCGTCTTCCACGTAGAACTCATTGCTAATCTTGATAACTTTATGACCATATTCTTTGACTTCCGGATGCAAAGGTACATTGGTTTCTTTGAGTTTGTGATCACCAATCATTATTTTCTTAGGATTTTCTATCATGAAATAGCGCTTAGCTTTCTTGTCAATACGTTTTCTGTTCAATGTTTCGAGCATTTCTTCGCTGATGTTTGTTTCTGACTTGGACAAGCCGACTTCTTTAGCCAAGTCCCAGAAGGTTTCTGGATCGAAGCCACGACGACGTAATGCCTTTACTGTTACTAATTGGGGATCATCCCATCCTTTAACTTTTCCAGATTCGATAAGAGCACGAATCTCTCTTCCTTGTGTTGTATGACCAATAATATTGAAACGCCCAATCTCAATCACTTCTTGCTTAGGCAACTTGAGCATTTCTTTGATGCGATTCTGCAAAAATAGACGCAGTTCAAACTCTTTGCTTCTCACAATGTGCGTTATATTCTCAATTGAATCCTCGATAGCATTTTCGAAATCATACATAGGCCAAGCAGAATACTTAGTTCCCTTTGCATAATGTTTTTTCTTAGAAATGCGCATGATAATTGGATCGCGCAACACTCCATTATCTGATTCCATGTCACCGGCAAGCCTTAGATTTGCTTTTCCTTCCTCATATTTGTCTTCCACTATCTTTTTCCACTCTTCCTTGTGTTTTAGTTTCTTCAGACAAGCGCAACGGACTTTTCTCTCTCTTCCTTCTTTCACTTGTTCTTGACTACATGTGCAGACGTAAGCATTGCCATCAGCAATTAACTTTTCAGCATATTTGTAATACATCTCCATCCTGTCAGAGCAAATAATTTTCTGATCGTAAGTTAAATGCAACCATTTCATATCTACATCCATACTGTCTACAAATTCCTGCGTTGCTTTTTCTGGATTTGTATCTTCTAAACGGAATAAACATTTTCCCTTGTACTTGTCTGCATAGGCTTTGTTGATAATGAAGACCAAAGCATGACCTAAATGCATGTATTTGGAAGGCTCTGGAGCAATACGCGTCTTCACTTTACCTATGACAGCATTCGGCAATTCCTTGAAGTCAGTCTTTTTCACTTCAATATGCAAAAGTTCTGGGGCTAGCTTATCTAGCTCTTTGGTTTGCTGCTCTACTGAAAGCTTGTTGACTTTCTTGACTATCTCATTGACTGTCTTGATGACTTCCTCTTTTTTGATATCCTTATGCTCGAGAAAGAGTTTTCCTATAACTGCGCCCGGATTGGCTTTGCCATTGTAACGAATAGCATTTTGGAGTGCGTACTTATATGCTGTCTTTTTGATTGAACTCATAATTTATCTCCTCTTGTCTAGATATAAAAGCTTTTATATTCTGAAGCTCTGTAGAAAACTTAAATAACCAATTGCAGTCTAACGACTGCATTGGTTATTTAAGTTTTCTACAGAGCTTATTCTGATTCCTTTCATCTCTTCTATGCATAATTCACTTAAATTTACACCCTTAGAAGAAGAAGCTTTTTATTGTGCAGCCTGCGATAAAGCAATGAAACTTGTTTTACTTAAAGACTATAGTTTTGAAGAAGGACTACCTTTGTATAATGTGCCTGCCTATACATGTTTACAATGTCATGAGTTCTTTTTTACTGAAGAACACGCAAAAGCTATGGAATTAAAAACTGAACAACTTAAGAAGTAAACTTTTTAACTATTTTATTTTTTAGCTATTTTCCAGAAAGCATCAAAATATGATTTAAAACCTTTAGTTACTTCTTCATTTTCTATGAATAGTCCTATGGGCTCATCCGACAAAAAAAAGATAAATGATTTTGTTTTGTAAAAGACGATGATCATATTAGAGATTAAATATTGAGGTAAGAATCTTATTTCTGAATTCATAAAAGTGGATTCAGCCAACATCTTTTTAGCATTGTAATTAGCCAACATTCTCACTTTTATCTTTTTCTTTGCTCTTTGTTTGTGATAGTTTTCAAAGAATTCTTTTACACCAAGCCTATTTTCTCCATAAGCTGCGCTAATAACATAATATGTTTCTCCAGAGCGCAATTCGTCCAATATGTTAAGATAGAAATTCTTTATTGCCTTAAATCCTTCATATAACGCAGCTTCTGCCTCTGACTTCCCAAGTCTTTGTCTTAATTCTAATTCAGGGAGCATTTTTTGAATAAACTTTTTTTGTCGGCTTAATTCTCTATTCTTTTCTTCTATATAATCAATGATTCTTTTCGGCCCCATAGCATTAAAGTAAGCCACCCCGTCTTTCATAAGGTGACCAACCAGTCCTTTTTTCGCTAACTTATCTAAAATGATATATAATTTTGATCTTGAAACTTGAGATTCTTTGGCTATTGCTCCTGTTGAACTCTTGCCTATTTTCAAGAGAGCCATATATACTTTTATCTCACCAGGAGTTAAGCCAATTTCTTCAAATACTTTTGTGTTCATACTGCTAATTTCTTTTCTAAATATTTAAACCTTTCTATCTGTATCCCACTTAGGGGAACACAAATTATATAAAATCGTTATTACCATCGTATATAATAAAGTTAATAACAAAATACCTGCGAAGGATGTGGAGAAAATGCAAGAAAAAGATGAAGCTTTGGAAAAGCAACTTGAAGAGCTATTAACAGAAGGTGATGAAATAGGTGAAAGATTGGGACCAGATATACGAAAGAGAATGATAGACATAGAAATAAATGCGTATGAATCTATTGAAAGAAGATGTAATAATTGGTCATGTGCTCTTGGAGGTTTAGGAACTTTAGCAATTGCAATATTGGGTTATAATTCTGGTATTTTAGAACGCGTTTTTGAAAAATATAATGCATTTGGTGGCATTATAGTGTCAACTTCAATCTGTGTAATGGCGTATCAGGCATCTGCTCTTCCACTTATGACGATTGGATGTCTATGGAAAAATAGGAGGGTGAATAGGGAATTTCACATATTGCAACGAAGATTTCCAGAAAAGGCTAAAGACATTAAAAGAGCTCTTGACTTGCGTAAGACGTACGATTCCTTACTACCGATGAGTGGTTTCCCAGGTCTCTGATTTTGACTAACTGTTTCTGAAAGAAACCTACATACGTCTCTCTATTGGACAGAAGAAAAATATTATTCTTCTAATCTAACACCTGACAAGGCAACAATACACACTTTGATATTTATTTAAACTGCTTTTTTTCTGTTATTTCTATGAACTAGAATGAAATAAACACGTTATCTACGACGATTATAGCGTTTGTTGAGGTCATTGATTTAAGATGGGATTTTATTATAACCCTCCTATTATTTCTATCATGGCTGCGAGGTGAAATGGAAACATGACTCTAAGGAATTTTTTTAGAAGACATTGGAAGATCATTCTAGTGATTATCCTCATCCTTTATCTTCTTAACAAGCTCCAATTTTAAAAGATCATAGAAACCTTTTTAAAGCGTTGAGCTGGTTCTTTTGCTACCAATGACCTTATAGGTTTGAGGGAGGTACACGATGTCAGACGATCTTTTAAAGAAAGCATACGAAGCTGTTGAAATTGCCCGCAAGACGGGAAAAATCAAGAAAGGTACTAATGAAACCACTAAAGCTATTGAACGTGGCGTTGCAAAACTTGTTGTTGTAGCAGGCGATGCAAATCCCCAGGAAATTACTATGCATCTAGGACCACTTTGCGCAGAAAAGAAAGTTCCTTGCGTTCTCAAAGCAAGCAAAGAAGAATTAGGCGCTGCTGCCGGCTTAAGTGTTCCTACAGTTAGTGTAGCTATTACTCAAGAAGGCGATGCTAGCGACTTGATCAAAGATATTGCAGCTAAATCCAAATAAGGTTATCCTATGGCAGAACAACCACCAACCCAACAAAAACCAGCAGCTCCTACAGAAGCTCCAGGAAAACGACCTGACAAACAAGCTCCACAAGAGCAGCAGCCATCTCAACAAAAAGGAACAACTGTCAATTTTACCTCAGCGATGCCTGCTGTTGTTGAAGAAATTGTTGGACGCACAGGAACTCGTGGCGGCATCATCCAAGTTCGCTGCAAATTGATGGATGGCCCTGAAAAAGGAAAAGTCATGCGCCGCAATGTCAAAGGTCCTATTAGAGAACAAGATATTATTCTTCTCAGAGAAACAGAAATTGAAGCTCGCAGCCTAACACAGAATTCCAAAGGTGGTAGAAAGACATGACTTTCTGCAGTTTTTGCGGCGGCGAAATTAATCCTGGAACGGGCATCATGTATGTCCGCAATGACGCCAAGATTTTTCACTTCTGTGGATCTAAATGCAGAAAAAATGAACTTGTCTTAAAAAGAAAGGCATTACGTGTTAGATGGACGCAGCACAAAAAAGTTACTCCTGCAAAACCAGCAAAAGAGAAATCCAAATAAACCATGATCGAACGCACCTTAATTCTTGTCAAACACGATGGTGTCTTGAAGGGATTAGTTGGAGAAATTCTTAAACGCTTTGAACAGACTGGCTTGAAGATTGTCGGCTTGAAATTAGTCAAAGCCAATGATCTTATGGCTTCCAATCATTATCTAGTCACTGAACAATGGGCGAATGCACTGGCAGAAAAGACAAAAAAAAGCTATGCTGAAAAAGGCATCGAGATGAAAGAGACGCCGAAGCAAATCGCCGAACGCGTCAAAAACATGAACACTACTTTTTTACAAGAGGGACCTGTTGTCGCTTTAGTTCTAGAAGGACCGCATGCTGTTGACTTAGGCAGAAAATTAGTCGGCTCCACTGAACCAAGACAAGCGTTACCAGGAACTATTCGGGGAGACTTTTCTTTAGATAGTTACGCTCTCAGCAACCATAAAAAAAGAAGCGTTCGCAATTTAGTCCATGCATCAGAAACAAAAGCAGAAGCTGAACGAGAAATCGCTCTTTGGTTTGCACAAACAGAATTATATTCCTACAAGGGAATGCATGACCATCACATTTATTAATACTTACATATAGAGGTGTAGCGTGGGAAAACGATCAAAAAAAGGATTAGCCTTCTTAGAAGAGACAGATCTCAATAAATTTGTCAAGATTGTCAGAAATAATGTCAACGCGCTGCGCAAAGCTCTGGGACAGTTTGAAGAACCTTACAGCGAGATGTCACAAAACTTTAAAGAAATTCTCATTAAAGTCACCCTGCCTGATGTGGAAAGACGCTATTTAACTCTGAAAATGGTTGGCAAAACTATTGAAATTGTCGCTGACCAAAAATATAAAGGAAAACATCTCAAAACTTTTTATCGCTCTATTGCTTTACCTTCTACGGCGGATATTATGGGTGCGTCAGCAAAATATATAAGTGATACTCTCTATATCAAAGTTCCCCAAACATTTATTCATGAATAATTTCTATATCTATGGGATATAAGGGTCTTTCCCCTCCCTTTCTTTTTTTCTTCGGTGTTTTTTTGTTGAGTTTGTCTTGCTGCATGTTATCCTTCAAATCGTCGATGGTAGATGGGTACTACTATATCTCTGCCAGTTTCTCGTTCACATTCCCTGCACATGTACGGATTCGAACGCGCGCTTTTCATCACTGGAGACATACAGGTTAGACATCGCCTATATTTTCCCATGTTACTCCTCGTTTGAGCCCATATACCCTAGCATAAAGGCTTCTTCTTCGTCCGATATCTCGTCATCCTCTAGGAGTGACCCAATCTCATCTTTGTTGTAAAAGTCTTCTTCCTTATCGAGTTCGTCAAATAGCTCGTATCCATCACTCTCACTTTTTTCTTTTTTCATAGCCATTGATTCCACCCCCCGGTTCGGTGACTAATTGATAAAAGGATATAAGGGATAGATTTATATATACCTGACTGATATTCTATATATCAGGGATATACTTTACCGGAAAAATTCCGGTAGATATTTCCAACAAGGGGGTATATAGATGGATTATAGACGACTGATTAAATTCGGCAACAGTTCATTCGTAGTATCTATTCCTAAAGACTGGCTGAAAAAAAATAACTTACAGAAGGGCGATATGATTTACCTGAATGAAAATGGCAATAATGAAATCGTTCTTTCCTCGAAAATGGAAGAAAATGACCCTGAATCACTGACTATCACTTTAGATGTTGACACTTTAGACGAACAAGACATTCAGAGAAGAATTATTTCAAAATATATTGCAGGCTATGACACTTTCATTTTTGTTGGAGAGAAAACTATTCGTGAAAAACAAACTTTTATTCGTAATATTCTTAACAATCTCATGGCTCTAGAAGTCATAGAACAGACTAAATCAAAAATTGTAGCCAAAGACTTCCTTAATCCTTCAGAAATCTCTTTTAACACCATTATTCGCAGAATAGACACCATTTTACGATCCATGTTTGATGATATCAAATCTACCTCTGAAGAAAGCTCCTCTGAATTGACTAAACGAGACGAAGATATCAATCGTCTTAGCTACCTTACTTTACGCACCATTCGCAAATGTGTCTTACGGCCTCCTCTAGCCAAAAAAATGGAAGCCAATGTTGAAACTCTCCTTTTCTATCGCGAATTTGTTGAATGCTTAGAACGCATAGCTGACGAACTTAAACGTATGTCTCGTGCTATGGGATCTACCAAAGGATCACAAAAACAAATAGATGAGTTCTATACTCTCTTAGATAAAATCCATAAACTCTATATAGACACCATGAAAGCACATTATACCCGCGACGAACCTTTGTCCTATGATCTTTCCAAACAGAGAGAAGTGCTTTTACAAAAAATTGTTGAAATCAGTCATAATGCCCGCGATCCTCACTTTTTCCTTGCTTTAGAAAAACTTAAAACGACTGTAGTTCTTATTAGGGACATCTTAAGGATCCTTTATAGAGGATGAACGATAGCTTTATAATAGCACATCTAAACCTTCATATCATCTTTAAAGAGGTGTAGTTATGCAATATGGACCAAACGCAATCTACAGAGGATCAGAAGCTTACAGCATTTCTTACTGAAGCAAGACTTAGAGATATTTATACTAGTGCTACTAACATTATCCCCTCACCTTTGACTCATTCAACTTCTTTAATTTATGAGGGCATGCTTACTAGAGTTTCTTTACTTAAGATAACACCTAGTGATTGTTCTCAACCTTCTGTGCAAGCCATCGCAAAACGCTATGTTCCTCAAGAAGAACAGACTCTTACTTTTGCCGGTGGCACTCCTGTACAACTTATAGACCAACGAGAGTACAAACATCTTGATCTATTTCATGCCATTGATTCTCGTCAACCCAGACCTTATTTTCATGATCCTGAAGAACATCTAGTCGTCATGGAAGCTCTTGATGGTTCTTTCCATGATCTTCTAGACTCTTATTATACTCGCTTTGCAAAAGCAAGCCGGAGAGACCGTGAACGTATTCGCACTAGAGTCAGAGAAGATATAAAATCTATTTTGGAACGGACTGCTCAAATATTTACTCAAGTAACTCGTGATATCTCTAATGGAAGTCGAGAATATGAGTTATCTATATTATCTAAAGAAACTTTATTCGCCCGCCATGATCGTGGATTAGCAGCTATTGTTAATTTAGGAGTTCAACTTGATTTGTCAGAAGTTCTTGAATCTCTTCCTCTCACCCAAACTTTAAAACGTGTTACACCAGGAGCACTTGCTCGCGAAGCAGGAAGTTTTTTCAATCGTTTCGGTATCGCCAGAGAAAGGGAGCGCATGTTTTCTTATTTATTACTTCAAGAAGCAGCAGTTCATGGAGACCTCCTTCCAGGCAATGTTCTTTATAGAAATGATTCCCAAGGCAGACCTTCACAATTTTCCATCTGCGATCTTGGTATTCCCTTCAAAGCACCTTTTGACTTTGACATGATTGCTTTACTTATGGTTGATCCTCGCATTAAACTTATGTTGTCTCTTCAAGAACGACAAGAGATTTATCATGACTACTTTCCAAAATTCGCAGAAGGAAATCTTCTTTCTAGTGAAGCATCGACTTATAACCCGACACCCGATGAGCGATTTGCAGTAGGATCTGTTGCTGCACTTCTCAGATATATGGGGGCTATTTATTCTTATCTTGATCAAAAGGATCCTCAAGCTTCTGTAAAAGCACAGGGAGACTTAAGTCTTCTGGAGCATGTTGATCCACATCTTCCTTTTAAACCTGATCGTTATTTTGGTATTCAATATGCTTCTCTTGTAGAGCTTCTTCATACAGAACCTGCCAACAGCCTTTTTCCTAACCTTAATAAAGGCGTGAATCATTTTTTTGATTCCAAGACACGATCTGATCTTACAGGTATTCTTGGACAAGACACCCGTACTACTTACCAAAAATTTAGCGCTAGACTAAGACGCACTTTTAAATGGTTAAGTATCCATTCATGGACTACAAGTTCTTTTATTTAGCTCTCCAAACCTTTTTAAACGATTTTCTCTTCTGTTTAGCAGTTAAGAGGTGAAGGAAGCAACTATGATTCGTCAGCCTATTGTGGTCTTTGTCGGCCATATCGACCATGGAAAATCGAGCATCTTAGAACGCATTAAAGGCATTTCTATCACCAAAGGAGAATCTGGAGGCATCACCCAATCACTCAAATCTTATCCCATACCTTTTAACGCTGTAGAGAAATTCTGCGGTTCTCTGCTTAAACAAGCTTCTACGAAAATAAACATTCCTGGTCTGCTGTTTCTAGACACTCCCGGGCATGCAGCTTTTAACAATATGCGCAAACGCGGAGGCAATCTTGCAGACCTAGCTATTCTTGTTGTTGATTCCAACCAAGGCATCCAGGAACAGACGATTGAATCTATAGCTATTCTTCGCCAATACAAAACCCCCTTCATTGTCGCCTTAAACAAAATTGATGTCCTCGACGGCTGGAGATCTAACAAGAATTCTCTCTTACAGAATATCAAGGGGCAATCAGAACGTGTGCAACAGGAACTGGATAATATCCTTTATACTTTAGTAGCGAAATTTTCTGAATTAGGCTTTCCATCAGAACGATTCGACCGAGTCAGTGATTATACTAATCAAATCGCGATTATTCCTGTCAGCGCAAAGACACAAGAAGGATTGCCTGAGCTGTTGGTGGTTTTAGTAGGACTGGCACAAAAATATCTCGAGAAAAGTTTACAGATTACTGTCAGCGGTCCTGGCAAGGGAACTATTCTAGAAGTCAAAGAAGAAGCTGGACTTGGTGTGGTGCTGGATGTTGTCATTTATGATGGTTGCTTGAAAATTAATGACACTATTGTTCTTGGAACGCTGGAGAAACCTCTGGTCACGAAAATAAAAGCCTTGTTTGAACAAGATCGAGGCACTGGCGGAAAATTGAAACCTGTTAAAGAAGTGCATGCAGCCTGCGGCGTTCGTGTTGTCGCTCCAGAGCTAGCAGGCGTTGTAGGCGGTATGCCTTTACGAGTTGCTCATGAGAATGTCGCTCAAGTTGTCGAAGAAGTGCAGGCAGAAATTGAGGAAGTATTGATTGAGGCTGATGGTGAGGGAGTCATCGTTAAAGCAGATACTCTTGGCAGCTTAGAAGCTTTAGCAGGATTATTACGACAGCAACAGATTCCCATTAAGCGCGCTGCCTTAGGATCCATATCTAAAAAAGATATTGCCGATGCGAAAGCAGAAAAAGATTTTATGTATAAAGTTATTCTAGGATTCAACATTGAACCTGTAAAAACTGAAGTCAAAACGATTTGTCATCCAGTCATCTACAAAATTATTGAAGAATATACTGCTTGGAAAGAACAACAATCTAAGAAAGATGAGACGCAAGAATTAGCAGACATGGTTCGACCATGCAGAATTCATATCTTGCGAGGCTGTGTGTTCAGACAGAGCAATCCCGCGGTTGTTGGCATCCGTGTCGAAGCTGGAACACTGAAGACTGAGGTTCCCCTGATCAAACGAGACGGCACGAAAGCAGGCACTACAAAAAGTCTTCAGCTAGAAGGAGAAAGCATCCAAGAAGCTGAAAAAGGCAAAGAAGTTGCCTTAGCTATTCCTGGTGTTGTTGTTGGCAGACAAATCAAAGAAGATGACATCTTGCTCTCTGATTTAACTGAAAAAGAATTCATCAAATATAAGCAACTTAAAAAATATCTGAAGCCTCATGAAATTGAAGTGCTGAAAGAAATTGCTGAAATTAAACGCAAGGAACAACCTACTTGGGGCATTTAACGATCAGCATTAGACTCTTTTTATTTTGAATACTCCCTAGCATGCTCCTGAGTGAGTGAAGCGAATGGAACTTTTATTTGTCTTTTGAGCACATTGCAGCTGTTATTGAAATTATCGGCTCACCCCAAACTTCAGTATAGCTCATTCCTGGCTTTGGGTGGTTGTGATGCATGGACGCCATATATGCACCTAGGTATAATCCTTCTCTGACTATTGTATCTACCCCTATAACTACCCCTATGGCAGTCAACATATTTCCTTCAGTCGGGTCCATATCCATCCCTATAACTCTGCCTATTAACGAACCAGCTGCGTAGATAGCATATGTTGCATTTGCCAGCCTTGAACTTGTGCTCATAATCCTAGCAGCATCATTATTGTTTCTGGTGACTTGCAACTGCCATCTCGGAGGCAACATTCCCAATACAGGACCAGCTAGGGCTAAAGTTATCTTTTCCATTAAAGATAATTGAGCTTTGCTTCTTTCGACTATCCCCATGTTTTTATCACTTCAAATGTCTCTTTATAAGCTTTTTTTAATCAAACTCAGCTTTTATTTTGCAAATAACTTCCTTATACTCTGACTTTTAACTGTTTAGAAAAGTTAAAAATCGACCAAAAAAATTCTTTACTTGACTTCTGGCGCTCCCCTTGCACTATATTTTAAAGATATACTTCTTTCTCCATCTGTGAGCGTTAAATCCACTTCTCTTTCACCTTTTTTTACTGCTTCTTTTACAACAGTTAATCCCTGTTGCATTGTTTTTTCTCTTTCTTGAGCAATGGCAGCACTTCTTTGAATATATTCAAGCAACACTCTTGTTTCTGCAGCTATGTACCTAGCGACAACCTCGGCTTTTCTTGTGTCATGGTTTGTTGCTCTTGCTATTTCTGCAGATTGTATTTTTTCTTCAAATGCCAATGTCGCAACTCTAACTCTTTCTTCAAGACGATCACGAGATATTCCTCTGGCAACATCCGCTCTTATACTTTCTGTAGCAATAATTGCATCACGCCTGGCAGTAGCTTCTATATGGACTGCTTCTACATGGCGGTCTGCAATATATTTTTGACCCTCTACTTGCGCTTGTAAAGCTCTTGCCAACGTTTCATATTGCAATCTGTTCACATACTCAATACATTCCATTTTTCTTCTTTCTCTTGTTGTTAGACTATCTTCCGTAATCCTAGTTCTTTCTGTCAGACCACTATCTTCAATTCTTACTCTGGTTGTTGCTCCGTCTTCTCTTAATCTTGTGACCTGCACAGCACCATCTATTGTATATTTCGCAACATCTGCTCCTGTCTCTATTTCTTGCTTCCTTACTAAAGCACGCATTAGACTTATTTTTTCTACAGCTTGTAATTCTCTAAATCTGACGATGGAAGGCATTAATTCTAGAGTAAACAATCCTTCTTTGTGAGCATATGCTACGCCAAGCAATTCTGGATCAACATGTCCAAGCGCTTCAAAAGCGTTTGTGCTATTAGCAATTAAGTCTCTAGTTCTTGCATCAATTCTTGTTAGTTCAAATGTCATTTTAGTGTTTTCCTTTGATTTTTATTATTTAACAGTGCAATGTTTTGTATGGGCAGTCGTCATATACCAGCTTATCTACTCCAGTTGATCTTCCTTCATATCTATGCCTTAACTGACAACCACTATGACGAGTTCCATCAAAGACCTCATGATTTTTCATAAATTTTTCACAAACAACAACATTTCCTGGAAGTATATGCACTTTTGCCGTTCCTTTTATACCTTGTTCAATCATATATCTTTCTAGAATTGGACAAATGATTTCATTTATAGTTCGCCTATGCACTTCTACTTCTGGTCCTTCAGGATCTTTACCTAACTCTGCTTCTGCTCTTGCTTCAAGCTCTCCTAATGATGGCAATTGAGGTAGTTCAGATTTTTTTTGACTCATGGTTTCTCTCTTAGCAATTCTTTATAACTTGGCAAAGTGCTATAAGGACATCCTTCTTGTGTTATTCTACAAAGACTATATTTTCTTCCATTTTCGCTAATTTCTATACTATGTCTTTCACAAGCTATTTTCTCTCCCATAACTTGGATTCTTGCACTTGACCTTTTATCACAAGGCAAGCAAGAATGTTCGTCAATAAATCTTTCTAGAATTGGACAAATGATTTCAGTTATTCTTAGCACTTTTGATTCAGGATCATCGCTTAATTGTTTCTCTGCTCTAGATTCAAGATCCTTTAAAGATGGCAAGGGTACTAATTCAAATTTTTTTTGGTGCATGTTTCTTATTACTAAATGGTATTTATATATTTTTCTCTTTTTACTACTCTGCAATAACAGTTACATATCGTCCCTTTCACTATTTATTATTTCGGTCTGTAAAACTTTGCGATAGCACACGGCTTATATATCATCTGTGTGCAACTTCCTTTTTGCATCTGGATGGGATTAGCTTTGAAAAAATATTTACACCCTACATTTGGGGACCACGGAAATACACCTCGTGTTACTTCAACTTCTCCAATACCATCTATTACTTCTAACAAAGGGCACACAATTCGATCAGTATCTTCACTTAATTTTCTTACTTCTTCTGCTGGAACATGCTCACTCAATTGTCTTAATAATTCAGTCTTGGACAGCGCTGATACTTCCTCTGGCTCAGGCTGTATTCCTCTAAGAAGTTTTTCTAATGGTGGTAATTTTGGTAAATCATCTTCAATCATTTTAGTCATCTCCTCTTGTTACGAACATACAGTAAGGATGGTTAGCAAAGAATACTTCTTGTAAGCTTAGTTTTGGCTGATTAATAATACATCTACCACTATTACTATGTGGACATCTCACCTTTCTTTTTCCATCTTCTTCATAGATTTCAACAGTTCCCTTATATAATGGACAAGTTCTCTCTTGTATTTGTAGTGTTAGGTATTTCTTTTTTAATCTTTCTACTTTTTCTTTCGGAAAATGTTTAGATAATTGATCTAATAACTCTGATAAAGGTAACTCCTTAACTCTTTCAATTATTTCAGGTTCTTCACCTAGTTCTGCTTCTGCTCTTGCTTCAAGCTCACTTAAGGAGGGCAAGCGAGGTAGTTCAAACTTTTGGTGTGTCATTGTTTCTGAACTTCTGATTTTTTATATGGACATTCTCTATACTGTGCAATACCATCTATTGCTCCCATATACATTAAGAGACAACCAAGAAGTATGGCCTGGAAATAATCTTCCACCAATTCCAAAAAATCCACCCACTCTATGAGGTTTAGATGTAGTCCTTTCATACCTTTGACAAATTATTTCTCCATCAACTATATGGACTTTGGGAGTCAAAATAGGGCTAAAAGTGTTTCCCCTCAACATATCTTCTTCTAAAAGAGGGCAAGTAACTTCAATTATTCTTTTTTTCTTTGTATTTGCATCTATTGCTTCATTTAATTCTGCTTCTGCTCTTGCTTCAAGTTCTTCTAATGATGGCAATAGGGGTAATTTAGATTTTTGTTGTTGCATGTTTTTTATCGGGAAAGACGGTTTAAATATTTTTCTGTTTTTTTACTACTTCACAATTGCTCTAAATGTAGACTTTTTTATGCTTGTTTTTGGGTCTTAGAAAGGTTTAAAAATCGACCTAAACCTTGACTTGCTATGACAGAGATCAAATGCGTAGTTAATGACACTAAAACTGGTAAAAGCTATACTAAGGCTCTAACAGATAATACTAGTGTTAGCGGTCGCAAAGTGGGCGATAAACTTACTGGTTCTGTAGTTGACTTGCCAGGCTATGAATTACAAATCATGGGTGGTAGCGACATTGCTGGCTTTCCTATGCGTCAAGATCTAGACATGAATACCAGAAAGAAGCTCCTTGTCAAGAAAGGCGATGTTGGCATTCGTAAAGCTAATCGAGGTACTATCTACCGCAAGACTGTTTCTGGCAATACTGTGAGTGACATTACCGCGCAACTCAACTTGAAAGTCATTCAACATGGCTCCAAGAGCATCGAAGATTTATGGGGCATCAAGAAAGAAGAGAAACCTGTTGAAGCCGCTCCTGCACCTGCTAAGTAACCTTTAAAATTTTGATTAAAACATTTCTTAGGGCTCTGTAGAAAAGTTCCCTGAATAGGGAACTTATTGCTCTCCGCAATGCAGAGCATGCAAGTATCTTGAAGCTTACTTCTCTATTTTGCATCCGCACTGTTACGGCACGTACCGCGCTGCCTGCT
>Ga0209542_10006853_pt1 | contig 21999 bp, 18 predicted proteins | sample RifCSPhighO2_01_FD_184028 | JGI IMG/M metagenome (GOLD analysis project Ga0209542, IMG submission 184028) | Soil microbial communities from Rifle, Colorado - Rifle CSP2_plank highO2_0.1 (SPAdes) (version 2) | ecosystem: Environmental > Terrestrial > Deep subsurface > Rock core/Sediment ... | reverse complement strand
TGGCAGAAGGAATTAAAAATGTTTTGGATAATCCTGAATTTGCTCAAAAATTAGCAAATCAAGCTTATGAGGATGTTAAACAATATACATGGGAAAAACGAGCGGAACATATATTTAAACATTTAAAGATTTAAAAATGATAAAAAAAATTATTTATTTTTTAAATTTATTTCACCGGAGTTTTGCTGAATACAAACTTCATATTTTGGTTTTGACAATTCTAGGAATTTTAAGCGGGCTTTTTGGTGGTATTGGTGTAAGCGCTCTAATACCCGCTTTTTCTCTTGCTATTGGAGATGGCGGCGTGGGTGAAGATTTTGTGTCCAAAAATATTCAGAGTTTTTTTGGGGTTTTTGGAATTGATCTCACGGTTGCCTCCGTGCTTTTGTTTATTGTTTTACTTTTTTTATTAAAAGCCGCGACAACGATTTTGTTTTCTTACGTCAGTGCTCGTATTACATCCGAATACGAGGAAAAAACAAGGAGTCGGCTCTTTGAAAATGTTTTGCGCGCGCGTTGGCCGTATCTTTTAACGCAAAAATTGGGGCACTTGGAAAAGATTTTAATGACTAACGTGGGAAGGTCAACTGCCATGCTTTCGCAAATAGGTTACGCGATCATGGCTGCCGCAAATCTCATTGTTTACATGTCGGTAGCAGTTACAATTTCATTTTTTATTACCGCGCTTACGTTTGTATTTGGCGGAGCGCTGTTTTTTCTTTTTTTACGTCCATTTGCTTCTCGTGTGCGAATGTTAAGCGCTGAAACGGAGTTAATACAGCGACAAGTATCGCATTATATCAACGAAAATATTTTAGGACTTAAAACAATTCAAGCTTCCGGTGCTGGAAATACCATCACGGAAGGCGGCGCTCGATACTTTCGTGATTTGCGGAATTTGAATATTCGCAGCAATATCTTGAGTATTTTTTCTAGTATGTTAATGGAACCAATCGGTATTATATTTATAAGCGTGGTTTTTGCCTTTTCATACTACGTATCGCCAAATTTTAGCATTGCCTCTCTTGCCGCGGTAATTTATTTAATTAGGCAGATATTTTCTTACTTAGAACAGTTTTATACACACCTTCTGGGATTTAACGATAAGGCGCCGTACGTTGAAGTATTGCTTCAACATCAAAAAGAAGCCTTGGAACAAAAAGAAGAAAACAACGGTTTAAACAAATTTGTTTTTGAAAAGGAGTTTTCTTTTGAAAATATTGATTTTTCTTACAATGAAAATTCGCGAGTGCTAAATGATATTAGTTTTACAGTTAAAAAAGGTGAATTCGCTGGCTTTATTGGTCCTTCGGGTGTTGGTAAGACGACAATTGTGGACTTGGTGTTGCGTCTTTTTGTCCCATTGAGTGGAAAAATATCGCTTGACGGTAAAGATGTTTTAACAATCAGCATGGAAGAATGGCGAAAAAACATCGGGTATGTTTCGCAAGATATTTTTTTGATGAACGACACTGTTTTAAACAACATTAAGTTTTATGACAAATCAATAACCAGCGAAAAGGCGGAAGAAGCCGCCAGAATGGCAAATATTTACGATTTTATCATGGAACTTCCCGATAAATTTTTAACAGTTGTGGGAGAACGCGGACTTTTGCTTTCTGGAGGACAACGGCAAAGGTTGATTATCGCGCGGGTGCTTGCGCGAGAACCAAAACTTCTTATTTTGGATGAAGCAACAAGCGCGCTGGACAACGAATCGGAAGTAAAAATACAAAAAGTAATAGAAAATTTGAAAGGGAAAATTACAGTTATTGTTGTGGCGCACAGGCTTTCTACTTTGACGAATTCTGATATAATTTTTTCACTGCGCGACGGCAAAATTGCTGAATCTGGTTCTCCGCAAGAACTGCTTAAAGATAAAGATTCCTATTTTTATAAAGTTTATAATATTAGAAAATAAATATATGAAAATATTTTTAATTTGGGCGGCGGAATATAAAGAAATAGAATATTTGATGCGTAAACTCAAAAATGGCGGACACGAAATTGCTTATTGGGTTGGCACGTCTGTTGCCGGCGGAGAAGAAAATTTAAAAAACACAGTTTTTCATAACCATTATTCGGCTTGGGTTGGAAATCCCGCTGAAGGAATAGATATAAATGATTTTCCTCCTCCAGGAAAAGAATTGATTGAGCGTATGTACAAAACGGAATCAACAATTCTTACAATGATGAATAAAAAGTTTAATAATTTGTGTGTGGACGAACGTCGTCACATTTATTATCAAATGTTAAGATATTGGCAGGGTGTTTTGAAAAAGTATCAGCCGGATGCGATTGTTTTTTCTGTTACTCCTCATACGGTATATGATTTTGTTATTTTTAAAATTGCTCAAATGCTTAATATTAAGACAATCATGTTCGCGGAAACTGGGATTTTGAACCGTTGCTTTATGTATGAAGATTGGCAGAATGGAAGCGATCGAATACGCGAAAGAATTCGCGCGAATTCCGGAAAAAATTTTTCAGTGGAAGATTTAAGTCAAGATTTGCGAGAATTTTATTTAAATAAGATTGATCCATCTATTGATTCAATACCTTGGTATATGGAATATCAAAAGAAAAAATTTTCCGGAAAAAATTTTTATATAAGAAAGTTTAAGGCTTTGTTTGGGAGCATAAAAGATGGCACAATTTTTAAAAAATTACCCAGTTATTTCGCGAAGATTAAAGAGAATCTCAAAAAAGAATACGAAAAGTTGCAATCTTCTCCAGACTTAAAACAAAAGTTTATTTATATTCCACTTAATTATCAGCCAGAGCGAACATCGTGTCCGGAAGGTGATATGTTCGCGGATCAAATTTTAATGGTTGAAATCGTGGCCGCATCTTTGCCTAAAGAGTGGGTAATTTACGTAAAAGAGCATCCTTCGCAGTGGTGGATGAGAAGCGGAACTAATTATTCATCTACAAGATACAAGGGATATTACGAACGTCTTGCACGTATTCCTGGTGTTATATTGGTACCAATACATACCAAAAGTTCTGAACTTATTGAAAAATGCCAAGCAGTTGCCACGGTTACGGGTACTGCTGGTTGGGAAGCGTTGTTTCGTTTAAAACCCGCGTTGGTTTTTGGATATCCGTGGTATAGAGATTGTGGAGAAGTGTTTATGGCTAGAAATGTTGAAGCATGCAAAGAAGCGTTTAATAAAATAGAGCAAGGATATAAAGTTGATAGGCAAAAAATTGTTAATTTTTTGAAAAGTTTTGACGAGAGCGCGGTGAAGTTTATTAACGCGCGCGCCAGAGATTTTGTGGTATTGGATGAAAAAGACGAAAGGATTTTAGAAATCGCGAATTGGCTCGGTTAAACCTAGCACCTTTTATAAAAAGTGCTGGGCAAAACTTTTTTATTGTATTTAAAGTTAAATTAATATAAATTGTTTTTATATGGCTGATTATTCTTATTTAAACGACAAAACGATACTGGTAACCGGAGGCACCGGTACTTTTGGGCGAGCTTTTGTTAAAAAGCTTTTATCTGTTCCAGAAATCAAAAAAGTGATCATTTTCAGTCGGGACGAATTCAAACAGAGTGTGATGCAAAATGAAATAAAAGACGGACGGTTGCGATATTTTTTGGGCGATATACGCGATTTTCCTCGACTTGAGCGCGCTTTCAATGGAGTGGATATTGTGGTGCACGCGGCGGCTCTCAAACAGGTTCCCGCGCTGGAATATAATCCTTTGGAGGCGATAAAAACAAATGTTTTGGGTACGCAAAATGTAGTGGATGCGGCACTTAACAATAATGTAGAAAAAGTTATTTTTATTTCTTCCGACAAGGCAGTACAGCCGGTAAATTTATATGGAGCAAGCAAATTATGCGCGGAACGAATTGTGATTTCCGCAAATGCTTATAGAGGCGAAAACAAAAAATCAATGTTTAGTGTTGTTCGCTATGGGAATGTTATAGGAAGCAGAGGAAGTATTGTGGAGTTGGTGGCACAAAGGCGTCACACGGGAGTTCTTCCGTTGACCGATGAACGAATGACACGCTTTTGGATAAAAGTAGAAAATGTAATGAATATTATTTTAAATGGTCTCAATATTATGGAAGGCGGAGAAATATTTGTGCCAAAAATGAAAAGTTTGAAGGTGGCGGATGTATTAAAAACACTCGCTCCGGAATGCCGGTTGGAAACTGTTGGAGTGCGTCCGGGAGAAAAAATGCACGAAATTTTGATTACAGAATATGAATCTCCTCGTGCCAAAGATGTGGGGGATATGTATGCGATACTTCCGGAATTTTCTGAAGTTCATAGACCTAGCAAACACAAAGATAAACCGTCTTTCCCGAAAGAGTCGGTATACGAAAGTAGCCACAAGGACTTTCTTTTGCCTGCTGAAATGGCAAAAAACATACTAGAATTATGATTCCCTACGGACATCAATTTATAGATCAAGACGACATTGATGCCGTTGTTGAGACATTAAAATCAGATTTTTTAACCCAAGGTCCGAAAGTAAAAGAATTTGAAGAATCACTGGCAAAAAAAGTTGATGCTAAATCTGCTGTGGCTTTTTCTTCTGGAACCGCAGCACTGGAGGCGGCGTATTTTGCGGCAGGATTAAAAGAGGGAGATGAAATAATAACTTCAACTCTGACATTTGCCGCTACTTCCAACGCTGCTTTGCAACTTGGAGTCAAAGTTGTTTTTGCCGATATTGAGCCGGAAACTGGGAATATCGACCCCTCGGATGTTTTAAAAAAAATCACCAGCAGGACAAAAGCAATTGTTCCGGTGGATTATTCTGGAATGCCCGTAAAACTTGATGAACTTTCACAAATTGCGCAAAGACATGGACTACTTTTGATAGAAGACGCGGCGCACGCATTGGGGGCGGAATACAAAGGCAAAAAAATCGGTGGAATTGCCGATATGACAATGTTTAGCTTTCATCCGGTAAAATCAATTACCACTGGGGAAGGTGGGGCAATTACCACAAACAATGAAGATTTTTATAAAAAATTGTGTATTTATAGAACACACGGTATTACGAAAGCAAATTTTAAAAATAAAGCGGAGGGTGAGTGGTATTACGAAATGCAACATCTTGCCCAAAATTTTCGGCTTACAGATATTCAAGCGGCTTTGGGAATTTCACAACTCGGAAAACTTGAAAAATTTATTGAAAAACGAAAAAATATCGCGGCTTTGTACCACAAGGCTTTTGCAAATAATCCAAACATAATTTTGCCACAAGAATACGAAGGTGCTTCGTCTAGTTGGCATTTGTATCCGATTAGATTGAAAGATTCCACCAAACGCGCGGAGGTTTTTAAAAAACTTCGCGATTCCAGCATGGGTGTTCAGGTGCATTATATTCCTGTACATTTTCATCCATATTATCAAGAGTTGGGTTATAAAAAAGGTATTTGCCCGAATGCCGAAGAATTTTACGCCGGCGAAATTTCTATCCCCATTTTCCCCGGGTTATCAGAAAAAGACCAAAATTTCGTCATAGAAAAAGTAAACGAATTCACCAGTTAACTCCGTCAACGGTGGGGCTAAGTGGTAAAATAATTACATCATGCCTTTTATCAGAGAACATTTTCATTTTTTTGGGAGTCGGGAAATGGTTTCCATTTATATTCTTATCGCTCTTGTGAATTTTGCTGAAGGGTTGATGAGTATTTTTGTTCCGATTTATTTTTGGAAACTCGGTTTTCCTATTTGGAAAATTCTCTCTTTTTATTTTTTAGTATCTTTGTTTTTTGTAATTATAACTTTTCTTTTATTACCTCTTTTGCGCCGGCTTTCGGATAAACTCATGATGTTTTTTTCGGCCCCGTTTCTGGTTTTTTATTATGTTGGTCTGAGTGTTTTACCAGAAATTCCAACTCTTTTTTATGTTTTGCCTGCTGTTGGAGCTCTTGCGGCGCTTTTGTTTAATGTGGGTTATCATATTGATTTTTCTGGATCTAGTTCAGACGGTTATATTGGCCGCGAAGTGGGATTTGGCTCAACCGTGGGCGCTCTTGCCCAATTTGCGGCTCCTGTTGTGGGCGGGTTTTTGATAGCGATTTTCGGTTTCGCGGACAATTTTTTTATAGGTTCTGGTATTTTGGTTTTGGCGATGATTCCGCTTTTTTTCTTTCCGGGAAGAAAATCTTCCTCAGATCTTCGCGGAAGTTTGCTTTGCAAATTTTTGTTTGATAAAAATTTGTTGCCTTTTACTCTTTCTGGGGTGGGGTACTCAGTGGAAACAAGCGTTGCGCGCGTTATGTGGCCTTTGTTTATTTTTCTCGCGATTGGCGGAGTTGAAGAATTCGGTGGAATTATTTCAATTGGACTTTTGGGTGGAGCTTTAGCCACTTATCTAACTGGAGTAGTTTCAGACCAAGGAAAACGGCGCAAAGTACTTGCGTGGTGCGCTGGAATTTTTTCGGCGTTTTGGATAGCGCGACCATTTTTTATTTCGTCTTTTGCTGTGGTCGCAAACCATGTGGGGGGCAATATTTTTAATTCGTCGTTGATGGTTACTTATACAAGTCAATATTATAAAATTGCGCGCTCTTTTCGTGTTCCAGTTCTTTTTATTTTAAGTCGCGAGGTTTTATACAATGCTACGCGCGTATTGGTATTGCCGATTTTTATGTATATTGCCTACGCGTTTTCTCAAAACACATTTTTTACCGCAAGCTTTATTATTGCCGCTATTTTTACACTATTCTACTTCTTCGCAAACCGTTTTCATATTTCAGCGTTATAAAAACATATGAAAATTTTAGTAATAGGAACAGGATCAATTGGAACACGGCATATTAAAAACTTGCTGTTCTTGGGTTATAAAAATATCGCAGTTTGTGATCCTGATGAAAAAAAACTTAAAATAATTTCTGGATTGGGAAATTTTTCGTTGTATAAAAATTTAAAAATAGCGCTCAAATCTGAAAAGCCGGATGTTGTGTTTGTTTGCAATCCAACCCATCTGCATGTGCCAACAGCCTCTTTAGTGCTGGATTCTGGGGCGCATATTTTCATAGAAAAACCGATCTCACACAACTTAAAAGGCGTGGACGCGCTTATCAAAAAAGCGAAGAAAAAAGGAAAAACCGCGATGGTTGCATGCAATTGGAGGTTCCACATTGGTTTTGTAGAACTTAAAAAAATTTTAGACGGTAAAAAATATGGAAAACCGATTCTTGCTCGAATGTTTGGCGGGTATTATCTTCCTATGGCGCGTAAAAACACGAATTATAAAAAAGTTTACGCTGCTGGAACAAAAGGTGGAGGCGTAATTATCGATTCGGGCGCCCATGCCGTGGATTACATGGAAAATTTTTTCGGAAACATAAAATATATTACCGCTCTTAAACGGACGAAACACATTCTTGATATTAAAAGCGAAGAAGCCGCAGTTTTGGCTTTTGAACACAAAAGTGGTGTTTTGACCGCGGTAATGGCGGACTACGTTAGCAAAAAATCTTCCGGTACAATGGAGGTGGTAACCGACAAGGGACTTTTGACGTTTAATATAGCAAGCAATGAAATTGTTTTTGAAGGAGAAAATGGCGCAAAAAAAATATTATATCGCGGGGCGAAAGACACAAATCATATGTTTGTAAGCGAACTGAAACATTTTTTCAAATGTATTCAAAAAAAATCCAAACCGGCGCAAAATTTGATTATGGCAAAGCGCGTTTTAAAAACTTTACTTGTGGCGTCAAGCATTAAACCAAAACAAATATGAAAAAAATAAGCATCAAAAAGGGAATCGCATTATGGAATAAAGCAAAAAAAATTATTCCTGGCGGCAACCAACTTTTATCTAAACGTTCGGAAATGTTTTTGCCAGACGGCTGGCCATCGTATTATAAAAAAGCCAAAGGAGTTGAAATTTGGGATTTGGACGGAAACAAATTTATTGATATGTCCATCATGGGTATTGGAAGCTGTGTTTTGGGATACGCCGATCCGGATGTAAATAAGGCTGTGGAGAAAGCGGTTTACGAAGGATCAATGAGTACATTAAATTCTCCAGAGGAAGTAGAACTTGCGGAACTTCTTTTGGGTATTCATCCATGGGCTGGCATGGTGCGTTACGCGCGCACTGGTGGTGAAGTGGCGTCAATTGCTGTGCGCATCGCACGCGCTTACACCGGAAAAGATAAAATCGCTTTTTGTGGATACCACGGATGGCACGATTGGTATTTGTCCACAAATTTAGCTCATGGTAAAAACTTAGAGGGACATTTATTGCCTGGGCTTACGCCAAAGGGTGTGCCTAAAGGATTGCGAGGCACAATGTTTCCTTTTCATTACAATAAACTGGATGAATTAAAAGCTATTGTTGCAAAACATAAAGATTTGGCGGCGATTATTATGGAGCCAATGAAAGGATATGAACCGGATAATGGATTTTTAGAGGGTGTTAGAAAAATCACTGATGACATTGGTGCGGTGCTTATTTTTGATGAAATAACTATTGGTTGGAAACTTGCTTTTGGCGGGGCGCATTTGAAATACGGAGTAAATCCGGATATCGCAATTTTTGCTAAAGCAATGAGTAATGGCTATCCGATGGCGGCTGTTATTGGAAAGAAAGAAGTAATGCAATCCGCGCAAGATACTTTTATTTCAAGCACTTATTGGACTGAACGAATCGGTCCTGTTGCGGCGCTGGCAACCATAAAAAAAATGAAGAAACTTAATGTGATCAGGCATCTCGCATGGGCAGGAAAAACAGTAAGAAAAATATGGCAGGATACCGCGGACAAACATCAACTTAATATTAAAATGGCTGGCAGTTTGCCTTTGAGCAGTTTTGTATTTGATTATGGCGATAAGGCACAGATTTTAAAAACATTGTTGGTTCAAGAAATGCTGGACCAGGGATTTTTGGCTTCAACTTTGCTTTTTGCGTCATACGCGCATAAGCCGAAACATTTTGTGCTATATAAAAAAGCGCTTGGTGTCGCTTTCGGCAACATCAAGCGCGCGATTGATTCCGGAGATCCTAAAAAATTTCTCCGTGGACCAATAGCCCATACCGGTTTTTCAAGGTTGAATTAATAATTGTTCAATCAAATCAACCGCTTTTTTGGCGATTGATCCGAGTTTTGGCGGTTCTGGATAATTTTTTTGCTGGTTTTGTCGCATTTCATACAATATTGGGCTGTCATAAGCCAAAAGTTGATTCATTTCTGTGCCCAATTGTTCTATTGATCCGTTTCTAATCACTCTTGCGGCTTTTTTAATTCCCGGTTCCCACTCAAATTGTTTGTTTGCGCCGATTTCAGTATTGGCAAGCATGAGTTCAAAAAAAAGTCCGATTACGGGTTTTCTTTGATAAATAGCATGTACAGCGAGGCTTGAACGCGCTGTTACCATAAGATCGCAAGCAGTAACGAGTACGGACGAGGGTACTGAAAATTTGGTAAAGATTTTTACCGGAACTTTTCGGCTGAATTTTTCGATGTCGCGATAAATTTCTATTTCTTTTACCGCGGTTTCTATTGTTGGGGTTGTGCCCGGGTGAAGCCCAATGGTGATAGCAGGATAATGTTGAAGAACTTGCTTTTGATGCGCGGCTTCAATTACCGAATGAAATAACGGCCAATTAACACTTTCTGTTTTGTCTCCGGGGACAAAAATGAATTTTCTGTTTTCAATAAAACCCACAATCTTTTGCGCGTCTTCGGTTGTGAGGGTTGGCACAGCATCTTTTTCATACAAAATATTGCCGATTGATTCAACGCGAGTGTTTGGGTATAGCGCTTGCGCTTTTTTAACTTCTTCCTCGTTGCTTATCAGCAAAAGGTTAACAATTTCGCGAAGTGGTTCCGTGCCTTTTAGTTGAAACGCGTATGATCCAGGAGCATAGATGACAATATGAGTATTCGGATTTTTTTCACGCGCTATTTGCGCGAGTCCAACTTCTGCTTCGTTGTCGTTTGAAATTGTGGCGATAAAAACATCAGCCCACAACATCGCCGCAATATCACTTTGGTTTATCTTTAAATGTCGTCCGTTCCCAAAAATAGAAAATGTTTCATTTTTTCTTTTGAGTAACTCTTTGTGTATACTTTGTAAACATAGCGATTCTCCGGCATCATTGGCGATTAAAAATGCTCTCACAGAGACTCCTTGTTTGTGTCAAATCTGGGTAAACCTTATCACAAACAATACAAAAACTCAATGGATTCTTTTGCGTTGTATAATATACGTTATGATAGTTGCAATTATACAAGCTCGCATGGGGTCTACGCGCCTTCCCGGGAAGGTGGCAAAGTTGATTTTGGGGAAATCCATGCTCGCACATCAAATTGAAAGAGTGAGACAGGCAAAATTGGTGGACAAGGTTGTAATTGCCACAAGCGATAAGGCGCAAGACGATCAAGTTGAAAAAATTGCCAAAGAATGCGGAGTCGGATATTTTCGAGGGAGTGAAAAAGATGTATTGGACAGATTTTATAAAACCGCCAAAGAAGCGGATGCGGATGTGGTGATAAGGCTTACTGGCGACTGTCCCTTGAGCGACCCTACGGTTATTGACGAAATCATAAATTATTTTTTAGAAAACAAAGCGGACGCATCTGGAAAACCATTGAATTATCCGGAGGGTTTGGATACTGAAGTTTTATCTTTTTCCGCCTTGGAACGCGCGTGGAAGGAGTCTAAAAAACCATCCGAGCGCGAACATGTGACGCCATATATAATTAATCATCCGGAAATTTTTAAAATAAAAAACATAGAAAAAGGAAAATTATATAAAGGCGTGAAAAATGTATCAAATTATCACTGGTCAGTTGACCAAGATGAGGATTTTAAACTGGTTACCGCTATTTTTGAGGAATTATATCCAAAAAATAAATTGTTTTTAATGAATGACATACTGGAACTTCTTGAAAAAAAGCCGGAATTGTTGGCTCTTAATCCAGGTTTTACTGGATACGAAGGATATCAAAAATCGCTAAAAGAAGATGAGGAATATGAAAAGAATAAAAAATAAAACATATATTATTTTTGAAGTCGCAAGCACTCATGAAAACGATTGGGAAACGGCTAAAAGTTATGTTGATCAAGCGGCTGAAGCGGGAGCAGATGCTTTGAAGTTTCAACTTTTTACCGCGGACAAACTTTTGATACCCTTAACAAAAGCCGCAGAAGAGACATATAAGTATTTTAAAAAATCGGAAACACCAAGAGAGTGGTTTCCGAAATTAAAAAAGCTTTGCGATGAACATGAGATTGATTTACTCTGTACTCCGTTTGATACGGATTCGGCAAGTTTTTTAAATGAAGTAGGTTTGCCGGCAGTAAAGATTGCTTCCGGAGATCTTACACATTTTCAACTTCTCGCGCATGTGGCGCAATTTGGCAAGCCGATTATTCTTTCAACCGGTATGGCGATGATGGACGAAATACGCCAGGCGGTTGATGTATTACACAAAAATGGAGCTCGCGATATTAAGATTCTTCAGTGTGTTTCCGTATATCCCACAAGTTTTGATGACGCGAATGTGTCTGCCATGCTTACTCTCCAAAAAGAGTTTAACGTTTCGGTAGGGTATTCGGATAATGGTTCCAAGGGTTTACTGGTCCCACTTTTGGCTGTGGCACTGGGGGCGGAAGTAATTGAAAAACATGTTACATCAAAAAAAGAACGGGGTAGTATAGATGATGTGTTTTCAATGGATGTAAAAGAATTTTGCGATATGGTTAAGCGTATTCGCGCGATGGAAAAACGATTACCGCAAGAACAGGAAACAATACTTAAAGAATTGGAAATAGAATATGGAAAAGATTTTAAAAAAGCGTACGGTGATGGTATAAAGCGTCCAGCGATACATGGAACAAAAAAAACTCATCCCGGAATTGAAGGCGAATTTACACAGCGTGAGTCCGACGAACGTCATTGGGCGAGAAGGGGGGTTTATTTATCGCGCGATATAAAAAAGGGGGAAATAATCTCAAAAGATATGCTTATAATTCTTCGGCCGGATGTTGGAATTTCAGGAGTTGATTACGAAAATATTATAGGAAAAATCGCAGGCGAAGATTTACGCGCGAAAATTCCTTTAAAAATAAATCTGCCTCCGCCAAAGGCGGATGGCGGAAATAAAATTTTCCAATTCCGCCGAGCTGATATTGCCACAACCTATACTGACCCCAACGACGCGCAATTTACAAAAATGCTCACACAATATGCATTATTTGAATAAAAAAAACGCGGTTATAAGCATTGCGGCGGGGTATTCGCAGGAAGATTTGATTAAAAAAATAAAAAATCGCGGATATGCGGTTATTGGGGTTGATAAAAATCCCAACGCGATGGGTTTTAAATTTTGCGACGAGTGTGTTGTTGCAAGCACTCATAATTCTGAACCAATCATAAAAGAATTGGAAAAACTTAAAAATCGTTGGAATTTTGCGGGAATTATAGTTCAAAGCTCAGGTTTGCCCGCAATTACTGCTGGTGAAATTGCTCGTCATTTTAATTTAAAATTTATTTCACCGGATATTGCTAGAATAGTTATAAACAAAGATAAACTTATTCCGGAACTCAATAAAAATGGAGTATCTGCTCCAAAAGTAAAAGTGATATCAAGGAGGGAGGATGTGAATGTTGATTTTCCTCCACCATATTTTGTAAAACCTTCGCAGAGTTTTTTAACTCACACCGGAATGGGAATGATTGAGGATCGTTCAAATCTTTCTTTAGCAGTGGAAGACGCAATAAAGGCAAGTGAAAATGGAAAAGTAAATGTTGAACAGTTTGTTTCCGGTGTTGATGTTTTGTCTATTGATTGGGTTTGGAAAAACAAAATAATTCATGTGGCGACTTTGGAAGAAATAAGTTCTGGTCCTCCGCATTTTTATGGACTTGGTTGGAAAATGCCGGTTTCTTCGGTTTTTGAAAAGGTTGCGAAAGATATTCAAAAACAATTTACAGAATCATTTGGTATTGATAATTCAATAGTTGAAACTGGTATGAAAATTTATCAAGACAAAGCGTATATTTATGAAGCGAGTTTGGATTTGGGAGGCGACGGCGTGCCGGATGTTCTTTTGCCCGCGAGCCTAGGGTATGATTTGTTTGAAGATGGAATAAGTGTGGCGCTTGGGGAGGCGCCTTTGGGTCCTAAAAAAAATGTTACCCCTTCATATTTGCGGTTTTTGCTTCAGTCGGAAATGAAAAAAAACACAGAAAAAATGTTTGAGGAGATAAAAAATAAATTTGGCGGAAAGAAGGCTGATTTCAAAGAATTACCAGCAAAAATGAATAATGAATTTCGCGCCACGGCGGTTTTACTTACATCTGATACAGTTGAAGAATTGGATTTAAAAATTAACGATTTTGAAAAGTGGCTCAAAATAAAATGATAAAATTACTATTTTTAGGATGCAATACCGACCAAGCTCCGTATTTAAAAATTGCAAAAAGCAAAGGTTATTTTGTGGTGGGGACAGATTTAAATCTCAACGCGCCGGGAGTTTCGTTGTGTGACAAGTTTTATAATGTGGGGTACGAGGACTATGCGGGGCTTGCGGAGCTGGGAAAAAAAGAGGAATTTGGACCAACTGATAAAATTTTTACCGCGGGAAGTCAGTTCGCGTATTTGGGAGCGAGTTTTTTTGCCGAAGAGTTTAAAATATCGTTTATTTCACGCAAAACCGCGCTTTTGTGTTTGGATAAATCAAGTTTTTACCCATTTTTTGAAAATTATGGACTTAATGTTCCGGAATGGAAAATTTGGAATGGAGTTTTGCCAAGTTATCCGGCATATTTAAAGTCGGACTTCGGGAAATCGCCAAACTATTGCTACCGAATTAACTCCGAGGAAAAATTACTGGATTTACCACAAACTCACGACCGTTTTTACCGCAAATGTTTTATTTTACAAAAAGAAGTTTTAGGAACTCATTACAGAATAAATTTTGTGGGCGGAAAATTTTTCGCGTTTAAAAAAAAGACGGATGTTGAAAGTATGCCCGCGCGCGATTTTGCTTTTGATTCAAAAACACGAGACAATATTGAACGCATGCTCAATGATCTGGGGCTTTCAAAGCACTTGGTAAAGTTTGATATTATTGTTGCCGATTCCGACGCTACGGTCAGAGCAAGCGGCAAAATTTATTTTTTAGATATTGGTTTGGAGCCCCCCATGCGTCTTAAAATTTATCTTGACCGTTTGAGGTACGATTTTGATAATTTATATTTTGAGCATTTAGTTGAAAATAAAATAAATTATCCGGATTTTTCAATACTACCAGATTTGGTAATAAAAAAATGAAGACTTTTATTATAGATACAAACCAAGGTTTTTCGCTAGACTTGAATGCTCACGTTGTAAAAGAATTAAATTCGCGCGAAGAAACTCTTAATTTTATTTTAAAAAATTCTGCAGGAGAAGATGTTCTTATTTTTGGGGATGATATTATTTTAACTCCTGGATGGTTTTTGGCGCTTGAGAATAACAAAGAAAAAGGCGATATTATTGGATTTTCCTCTTTGTATCCGGATAAGGATATTATTCAAGATGCTGGTTACGATTTGGCGGAAATTGACGGCAAAATTTCGCTTTTCGCACAAAATAGGGGGAAGAAGTTGGAAGAAGTTTTAAATTTTGAAGCAAGAGAGTGTGATGCGCTAAATGGTTGCGCCATGTTTATAAAAAAAGAAGTGATTGAAAAAATCCCCACCTTTTCAGTTGAAGGGAAAAACCGCTGGGGAGAGTTTTTGTACACGAATGAAGCAAAAAAAAGGGGATTTAAAGTTTGTGTTCTGGGGCATTTTTTGCGCCATCACGGTAAGGGCACCAAAAATAATACGGATAAATCTTTAAGTTCCGAAAGTTATATGTTGGAGCAGGGCATGTGGGGTGAAATTGTAAAAAAATATATTGATAGCGCGTGCGTAAAAATTCATTTGAAAAAAGTTTTATCAGAAAATCTTAAAAACTTTTTTTCAGGAAATAAAAAGATTTTAATTTACGGAGCGGGTACGGTTTCAGAGTTTATTTATAATGAACTTAAAAACAAAATTGATTTTTCAGGCGTAGATTTTTGTTCGGGGTTTCCGGAAGAAAAAGGAAAAATTTTTTGCGGTAAAGAAATAAGGTTTTATAAAGACGCGGATTTTTCAAAATACGAAGTTGTGTTAATTTCAGTTTTGGGAAAAGAAAAGGAGATATTTGAGTTGATAAAAAACCGCATAACTTCTCAAAATGTTTTCTGTGTTTTTCAAAAAGTAATTGACAACGCAATGGTGTGGGACACGCAACTTTTAGGCTTAAATCTGGTTACATAAAAAGGAGCACTTTTAAAGGAAAAACAATTATGATAAACGCTGAACTTATAGCTAAAACCCTCAAATCAGTGGGGGTTAAGCGGGTTTTTATTTTTCCGGGCGGGACTATTGCTCCGCTTTTGGACGCGCTTATAAAAGAAGGTATTGAATATGTTTGCCCACGGAATGAACAGGGCGCGGGATATGCCGCGTTGGGCGCCGCAAAAGTTTCCGGATTTCCGCAGGTGGTTATGGTTACTTCTGGACCGGGTGTTACCAATGTGATGACTCCGGTTGCCGACGCTTATTATGATTCGGTGCCGTTGCTGGTTTTTACCGGACAGGTTGCGACCAAAGATATTAACAAAGAAAAACGAGTTCGTCAGACAGGATTTCAAGAAGTAGATACCACTGGGATGTATCAGTCTGTTACAAAACGAGCGCATTTGTTGAGTCTTGAAGATGATATTTCAAAAACCATTTTTGATTTATTTAATCTTACACGAAACGAAAGGTCGGGACCTGTGCTTTGCGATTTACCAATGGATGTGCAAAAAGCAGAAGCAAAAAGCACAGAAATATATTCACCAAGCGTTGAGATTGACAGTTTTAATTATGATGGAGATGAAAAACCATTTGTGGAATTAAACAATCTTATTAATTCAGCAAAGCGTCCGATTATTCTTGCGGGAAACGGCATCTATCTTGCCGATACCGTTCAAGAATTTCGTTCATTTGTGGAAGCATGCCATATTCCCGTTGTTTGTAGTTTGCCGGGTGTCGGCACTATTCCTTCAGATCATCCGCTTGCTTTCAGTTTTTTGGGTCACACTGGAGAATATTTCGCGAATCTCGCGGCTTACAATGCGGATTTAGTAATTGGGCTTGGGGCGCGGTTTGATTTAAGACAGACAGGAAGCGAAGTAAAGGCGTTTATGGAAAACAAAACCATTGTTCGCGTTGATATAGATGAAAAAGAATTGAATAACGGAAGAGTACAAGGCGGTCTTCATTTTCAAATGCATTTGAAAGATTTTTTTGCGGAATTTGAAAAACACAGCGCTTTTGTTTGTCACAGAAGTGAAGAGTGGATAGGTCAGTTGCGCGAATGGAAACAAGAATTTCATTCTTCTCAATTTTATCAAGGTCCAAAACTTTATTCTTACGATATTATTTCTGCTGTTGATAAATATACGAAAGGCAAAAAAGTAATTGTGACCACCGGTGTTGGTAGTCATCAGCAATTGGCGGCAAGATTTTTTACCTACGATTATCCAACTCGCCGATTTCTTACTTCTGCGGGACACGGCGCTATGGGACACGATGTGCCAACCATGATTGGTGCGATGCTTGATCAAGACAAAGACACAATGGGAATTGTTTTTGTTGGAGACGGATCTTTTCAAATGAATATACAAGAACTCGCGACCATAAGAGAATTAAATTTACCGGTTAAAATTTTTGTTTTGGATAACCGGAGGCTTGGAGTTGTATCACAGTTTCAAAATCAGTTTTTTGGAAGCGATCCGGGATGTGGAAACAAGCAAAATCCTTCTTTTTCAGCAATCGGTATAGCGTATGGAATGTCGGGTTATAGTATTTGGGAAAAAGACCAAATTTCTTTTATACTTAAAAATGTGTTTATGGAACAAGGTCCTTCAATCATTCATTGCCATATTGATTATTCCGAAGAAACCTACCCAATGCTTTTGGGTGGTCAGCGAATGGATCAAATGTATCCGTTCAACAGGTAAAATAAAAACAACCACTTAGCTCTCCGAGCTAAGTGGTTTTTAGCAACTATTTGAGTCGGACAAGAGTTATATTTGCAGATTAAATAAAAAGGAAAAAACTATGATAAAAAACGCATTTGTAACTGGCGGGAGCAGGGGGATCGGCAAAGCGATTGCTGTTGCTTTGGCTAAGGCGGGTATTAATGTTGTTATTTCATATAATAAAAATGAAAAAGACGCGCTTGCTGTTCTTCAAGAGATCAAAGAAAATGGCGTTCAAGGAATGATTGTTTGGATGGATCAGAAAATTCCACTAAGTATTTACAACGCTGTGGCGGATATTAAAAAAAATTTCGGCTTGATAAACATTTTGGTAAACAACGCGGGCATGGCGCAGAAAAAAACCTTTGGAGAAATCACAGTAGACGATTGGGATATAATGATGGCAACAAATCTTCGCGGACCTTTTATTTTGTGTCAAGAAGTTATTCAGGATATGGTAAAACAAAATTGGGGAAGAATTGTAAATATAAGTTCAGTTGCGGGAGAGTCTGGAGGACTACATCAGGTGCATTACGCGGTTTCCAAAGCGGGTTTGATTAATTTGACTAGGTCTTTGGCCAGAGTTTATTCTGCACGCAGTGTTACCATAAACGCAGTAGCGCCTAATACTGTGATTACAGATATGACAAAAGTTGATTTAAAGATTGATTTTTTAAAACAAGATTTTTCAGACATTCCAGCTGGGCGCGTTGGTACTCTGGAAGAAGTAGCGAGCGCAGTTGTTTTTTTGTGTTCTGATACGGCATCATATATTACCGGACAGACCATAAATGTGAATGGGGGGGCTTATTTTGGTTGACAATAGAAATTATTTTAATAATCCTTCACATCGAAGGATTTTTTTTCAGCAACCTAAAATGGCTTTAAGAGTTACATAATTATGTCTGATTCGTATCTTATTGTTTTGGGTGCTGGTCCGCATCAAACACCTGTTTATCAAACAGCGTCACTGTTGGGTTTAAAAACATTGGCTGTAGACTATAATCCAAAAGCTGTGGCAATACAGTACGCGGATGAATTTCTTTGCGCGAGTGTAAACAACAAAAATAAAGAAGAGTGCATAGAAAAATTAAAAAAAACCGGTTTTAAATATCGGGGCGTTGTGGCGTCTGGCATAGAAGTTTCTCCGCTTGCTAGCGCAATTGCAAAAGAATTTAATTTAACTTGGGTTTCTGAAAGTGTGGCACACAACACAACAAACAAATGCGCGCGTTCTACTGTTTTACAAAATGCGGGAATACCAATTCCAAAATTTGAAATTATTAATGATTCGTCTTTTCCAAAAATAAATCTTCCTTTTGTTGTAAAACCGTCTGATAATTCCGGTTCGCGGGGTGTGCGAGTGGTTGATTCAAAAAAAGATTGGTTCAATGCTTACAATGATGCCAGATCTTTATCTGGGGATGGAAAAGTTATTGTTGAAGAGTTGTTGTATGGGAATGAAATATCAATAGAAGGTTTTGTTTTAAATGGGAAAGTGATAATACATGGATTTTCCGATAGGAATTATATTCCGGACTATTATCCTTATTTTATGGAAGACGGCAGTACCAGTCCGACGCATCTTTCTTCCAAAGTTGTTGTGGAAGCAAAAAAAATATTTTCTAAAGCAGTTCTGGCGCTGGGCATTGTTTCTGGTCCATCAAAGGGGGATTTAATTGTTACTAAAAATGGTATTAGGGTTCTTGAGATTACGTCTCGTTTGAGTCCTTTGTTTCCAATGATTATTCCCCACACAACGGGGGCTGATCCTTTGCAGGCGGTAATAAGGTGGGCCTGCGGCATGAGTATTCCACGGACTATTCTTGAATCAAAATTTGAAAAAGCATGGGCGCATCGCTATTTTTTTCATAAGCCTGGAAAAATCAAAAAAATATCCGGTTTTTATAATGTACAAGAACAATTTGGGGTAAAAGTCGCCGTGTTTTTACAAAATCTTGCTAAAGGAGATGTGTTGGCTCCATCTAGTTATATTAATCGTCCTCTTTATATTGTTACGGTTGCTGATAACCGAGAAACTGCGGTAAAATTAGCCGATAACGCTTTAAAAACGGTCAAAATTGAAGTTGAATAATTATGCTTAATTTATATTCTGTATTTTATCTTAATTTAATGTTTTCTTCGATTTCCGAAGAAGATAGAGTTATTGTTATCAAAAAATGTTATTGGCCTCTTTTGAATTTAATTAAGCGCGGTTACCCAATCGCGATTCAGCCATCTGGAATAACTCTTGAAATAATACAAAAGCTGGATCCAGATTGGATAGAAGAATTAAAAAAACTTTTAAAAGAAAAAAAATGCGAGTTAATCGGCGAAGGATATTCGCACATTATCGCGCCTTTGGCGCCTGCCGAGGTGAATGATTTTAACTTGTCGTTTGGACGGAAAATTTATAAAAACATTTTGGGCATCAGCCCCAAAATCGCCACTGTAAGCGAAATGGCTTATTCCGCGGGGCTTGTAAAAATTTTTAAAAAAAACGGATACAAATCCGTTTTAATGGATTGGAACAATTCGGCACAGTATCACCCGGAATGGAAAAAAGAATGGAAATATCATCCGCAAATTGTTTTGGGCGCAAAAGAAGAAAAAATTCCGGTAATTTGGGGCAACTTTGTTTCTTTCCAAAAATTTCAGCGATATGTCAACGGGGTTATAGAACTCGATGAATATTTGGATTACATTCGAACCCACAAAACCAACGGGGCGGAGCGTTTTCTGCTTTGTTACGGGAGCGACAGCGAGATTTTCGATTTTCGCACCAGAAGATTTGCTTCAAGGGTGGAAGGCAAAGCATCAAGGGGCGAGTGGGAACGAATCGCAAAATTGTTTGAAGCACTTTCTGCGGAAAAAGACGTTCGACTGATTTTTCCGTCACAAGTTTTGAATATGGAAAAAGATAAAAAAAACGCTTTTAATAAAATCCGTTTGGAATCTCCGGAAGATCCGATACCGGTAAAAAAGCAGGAAAAATACAACATTACTCGCTGGGGGCTTACCGGGCATAGTGTCGCGATAAATACCGCTTGTTATAAAATTTACGAAAATATTAAAAATATCGCCGATCCGTCGTTGTGGAAAGAACTTTGCTACTTGTGGTCCAGCGACTTTCGCACACACATCGAGCAGAACCGTTTTTTGGATTTTGAAAAGAGGCTTGAGAAAATTTTCAAAATTAGTTCTTATAAAAAAGCGAAACTTAAACCAAAAAATATCCCATTTGCCAAAAACGTAAAAATAACCCAAACCCGTAGGCATTTGGAGGTTGATACCAAAGACATGAATGTTGTTTTTAACATTCACAAAGGACTTACAATAAACTCAGCAACATTTAAAAAAATATCCCATAAGCCGATTTTTGGTGGTATTTTCCATGATTATTACGACGACGTAAGGCTTGAGGTAGACTTTTTTTCTGGCCATAGCGTAATCGGGGTGCCGGGTAAATCGCAAATGACCGATTTGGGTGCCATAAAACCAAAAGTAGAAAATAAAGGAGGGGTAATCAGTGTTTCGGCAAGGTCCGCTCTGGGAAGCGCTTCGCGCAATCAGGCTGGAGGAGGTTGGATAAAAAAAATAGTTTCCATTATTCCAGCGGAAAACAAAATTGAAATTGATTATTCATTTGACTTTATTTCTCCGGACTTTGTGTCGTGGAGAACTGGTTTTGTTACATTGCTTCCAGAAACTTTTAAAAAAGATTCGCTTTATTTTTCGTGTAAAAACGGCGGGGCGGACAATGAAAAATTTTTGTTGCGCGGAGTAAAATCCATAGACAAAAAACCGGTTTCGTTGATGGTTAGCGCGCCAAGTTCCTTGGGTAATACTGGGGGCGAGCTTGAAATTGGTGATAACGAAAAGAAAATTTTTATAAAAACAGATATGGCGAAATGCGCGGCTTTACCAATGATTCAATTTGAGAATCTTCCAAAAACATTTCTTTTGCGTTCGTTTTTTTCTTTGGGAGAGATAGACGATACCACTTCGCACGCCATGCACAAACAAAATCACAAAGCGCGCTTCACCATGTCAATTTCCGCCCAAAAATCTTAATTTGACTCTTTTAAGTTAAGTATAATTAGGCGAGGTCGATGCGGATGAATTTCCAGAGCATTAGAATTATTCCGCTTATTTGGAGGCGATGGCCGTTTTCGGTTTTAACCGTGTATGTGCCAACTTGCCCCGCAGGAGGTTTTGGGACGTCAATTCCGATTTCAAAATTTTGTGATTCTATATTTTTTGCTCCCAAAGACATAACAAAGTCTTTAAATCGCGGAAAACTGTAAACATTATATCTGGAGTTAAAACCGTCTTCGGCGCCCTCTTTTTTGTATTCTCTTATATTTATTTCAAAATCAATATCTTCATCGTAAAAAAGCGAGCTTATGAATATGTGTTTTTTGGTGACTGCGAACATTGCCTTCATTATATCCGTATAATATGGTTGCCAAGTGATTGTTTTGTGGCTTATCGTAACATCAAACTCCTTGGGATATTTTTCGGGAAGTTTGTAAATATCTTCCGTTTCAAATGAAAGGTTTTTTTGACCGCTGTATAATTTTTGGGCCTCCTCTGTATAAAATGGCGCGTGGTCCACTCCCAAAAATTTTGATTCAGGACTTCGTTTTGCGAGATAATACGCTATTTGTCCGACTCCGGAGCAGGCATCAAGGACGGAAAGTTGTTTTCCTTCAATAAATGGGGCGGAGAATTCTTCCATCGCTTTGTCTATTTCCCATTTTTTTTCCGCGTATTTTTTTGTATTCGCCAAATCAAACTCTTTATCCTTGTATTCCATTGGTAAAATGTAACATATTTTGGCGCAACACGCACGCTGTTTTTAGCGTTATACTTAACGAATGGTTGTAATAATTGATTATGGAATGGGTAACGTGGGTTCTGTCAAAAATGCCTTTGACTTTCTTGGGGAGGAGGTGAT
>Ga0209542_10006852_pt1 | contig 21999 bp, 20 predicted proteins | sample RifCSPhighO2_01_FD_184028 | JGI IMG/M metagenome (GOLD analysis project Ga0209542, IMG submission 184028) | Soil microbial communities from Rifle, Colorado - Rifle CSP2_plank highO2_0.1 (SPAdes) (version 2) | ecosystem: Environmental > Terrestrial > Deep subsurface > Rock core/Sediment ... | reverse complement strand
TTTTATATTCACTTGGGACAACACCAAAAGTCGCTTTGGAAATTTCGGCGGTTAAAATTTCATAGTCCCTCTGTCTGGCCGCCCCTCGTTTTTGCCACTCATCAGTTAATTCTTCACGAATAGCAATGCCACGCATTCGTTTTTCAATCCAGCTATCGGGATAGCCCTTGAGTTTGTAAAGAGTTCTAGTTCGTTTGGTGGCCAATTCCGGATTTTCAATTTCCTGAATTCTTTCATAACCGACTTTTGCTAACCACCTCTTAAACGGCTCGGCTTTGGGCGATGGAACAGATTGAATGATGCGGAAAATACCTTCGGTATTGGCGCAAAGCACTTTCTGTGGCCCACCCGCTGTATCTATTGAAAGGGGGGTGGCAATTTGCCCCCACCCTTTGGATAGTTCCGGATCCCGACGACGCATATCTTTTATATAACCATCCGGCTGCACTGAATCAGTCAAAACAGAAATAACATCCACAATCACAAACCACCACTCTTTTTGATAAAGAAATTTCCTGATTTGTTTGCCCTTAAACAAGGCGATTTTTGTATCACTCGGCATTTTTGTTTTTAATTTAAGATTTCTTTTTCTTTCTTGGCAAACTGTTCGTCAAAATTTTTGTTGGCGGTATCGGTCTCTTTTTGTAATTCGTTTTTCAAGCGGAATTTTTCGTCTTCACCCATACCACCGGCCTTTTCTTTATCCTGAATATCTTTCCAAATGTGATCGCGCTCTTGACGCAATGACACCTTGGCTTGTTCCAATTTTTCTTTGGCTACTTTCAAAATCGCTCCGCGTCGCTCGGCGGTCAGTTCCGGAAAAAACACCCGAACACCTCCGTCGCCGGCCGATACCGACAAACCAAGATTGGCGGCAGTAATCGCCTTTTCAATATTTTTCGCTTGAGTCGCATCCCAAGGCGAAATTTTCAAAGTCCACGCATCTTCTACGGTGACACTACCGAGTTCTTTTATGGATAATTTAGCGCCGTAGGATTCCACTAAAACACCATCCAAAATCGCCGGCGCCGCCCGGCCGGTTCGAATGCCGGCAAATTCTTTCTTGAGATGTTCGTCAATTTCCTTCGTCCTTTTTTTGAAATTAGAAAAATCGTAGGTCATTATTGTTATCTTACCAAAATTTCCAAATTATTCATACCTCAACGCTTCCATTGGGCTTTTGCGCGCCGCCTGGCGCGCTGGATAAATACCGAAAACCAAACCGACGGCGCCGGAAACACCGAGCCCGAGGAATACCGCCATTATGGGGAACGAAAAGGCCCAATCTAGTCCGACGAACTTAGACAAAATCAATGAAATTACAAATGATAAACCAGTGCCGAGAACAATACCAACAACACCGCCAATGCTGGTCAGCATCACTGATTCCAAAAGAAATTGCGTCAAGATACTGCGATTGGTGGCGCCAACGGCCTTGCGCAAACCAATTTCCCTAGTCCTTTCGGTTACCGACACCAGCATAATATTCATAATCCCCACCCCGCCAACCACTAGCGAGATTGCCGCCACCGCCGCCAAGAACAAAGTCAGGGCGTTGGTGATAGTGCTGACCATTTCCATCGCTTGAGCTTGGGTCTCAACAAAAAAATCATCTTTGTCCGGGTCGGTAATGTTGTGGTTATTGCGCAAAGTGGTTTCAATGTCGGCAACGGTGGCGGCGATATTGGCTTCTGTATCTGTTTCAATTACCAACCGATTAAAATATTTGATGCCGAAAATATATTGCTGGGCGGTGGTGTAAGGCATAATCAGGGAGTTATCAAAACTAATAAAAGAAAACTGACCTTTATTTGGCAAAACGCCGACAATTCGCAAGGTCTGATTTTTAACCCGAATTTTTTGACCCAGCGCCACTTCGCCGGGCTCAAACAATTCATCTTTAACTTTGGAGCCAATAATCACCACAGCGGACTTGGAAACGACTTCTTCGTCCATAAACAATCGGCCATCTTCCGGATAAATATTATAAATCTCGGCAAAAAAATTATTGACGCCAAAAACCGTTGTCTGGTTTATCTTGTTTCCTTTAGTGGCAACCACCGGACCAAAAACAATCGGCATTATTCTGGTCAAATGGGGCACATTAGATTTTTTCTTCAAGTCCTCCACATCTTTATTTTTTATGGAATCGGTGAAAGTAGACAGCGAATCGGAAATACCGGTCGGATGCCGACCGGGCACAACAACAATGGTCTTGGAACCGATACTTTGAATCTGATTCAAAATCAAATCCTGGGCGCCGCGGCCCAGAGATATCACGAGCATAATGGCAGTAATGCCAATGACGATACCCAAAATCGTCAAAAGCGAACGACTCCGATTAGTTTGCAGTCCTTTGCTCGCTGTTTTTAAACTGTATTTCACAAACATATTATTTGGATTAAGAAATGTCTTTCTTAGCAAGCTTTTTACTGACCAGCCCTTGCCCCACCTCGTAAAAAGCTTGCTTGCGACGCCATTTCTTAATCTATAATCATTTTATTTTTCAAAATTGCCTTCGCCGCGACGATTGGCGACCAATTGAACACTTTCTATTTCACCGTCTAGCAAATGAATGACACGGCGAGCATGCTCGGTGGTATAGGTCTCGTGAGTAATTAAAATGACCGTCTTTTTTTGTTGGGTGTTAAGTTGCCAAATGATGTCCATCACCGCTTTGCCCGATTTGGAATCCAAATTGCCAGTCGGCTCATCGGCAAAAATCACTTCCGGATTATTGACCAAGGCCCGGGCAATTGCCACTCTTTGTTTTTCCCCGCCAGAAAGTTGCGATGGCTCGTGAAATGCTCGATGAGTTAAACTGACCGCTTCAATCGCTTGTCGCGCCAAATTATTCCACTCTTTTTCCGGCACATCGGAATAGACCAGAGGCATTTTAATATTCTCCAAAACACTAGTTCGCGGCAGTAAATTAAATGCCTGAAAAACGAAGCCGAATTTTTGATTGCGCAATCTTGCCACTTCTTCCGGTGAATATTTACTGACTTCCTGGCCGTCAAAAAGGTATTGGCCCGAAGTGTAATCATCCAAAAAACCCAAAATGTGGAGCAAGGTTGATTTGCCTGAACCCGACGGACCCATCACCGCCACGAAATCGCCTCGTTCAATCATCAAATCAACGCCGGAAAGAGCGCGGGTTTCATTTTCTCCGCCGTCGTAAATCTTGCCGAGCTTTTTGATTTCAATCAGCGCCATAAAATTATCCTCGGTTCAATTCTTTAATGTGCTCTCCGAGTAAATCGCCCAAAATCACCGCCAGATTTTCAACTTTCTCGCAAACCAAACCATCGGGATGAAAGGTCCCCCTTTCTTTAGACACTCATTTTACATCTGGTATTCTACCTGATTCTGCCGGCGCAAGGCGCGGCTCAGTAATTTCTCTGTAGTTCTTCACAGGTGATAGTTTCGGCTAGCACCTGTTTTTTAATTTTCGCGGTTTCTAATTCTAAAAAATTTCTAGGAGGATTTGACCCGGAGTTTGGTTTGCCGGCCTTTGTCTACTTTGGGCAAGCGGAGAGTCAGTAGGCCGTTCTTTTCGCTGGCTTCTGATTCTTCCACTTCCACTTCTTGCGGTAAAAGAATGGTTCGTGAAAACGAGCCCCAGTAAAGTTCCTTGAAAAAAAAGTTATCCTCGGAGATTTCGTGCGTGCTCTCGCGCAAGCCCTTGATGGTAATCATATCGCGAGTGATGGAAATATCTAAGTCCTCCGGTTTGACGCCAGCCACCATTGCCCGGATGAAAATGTCGTCGGGTGTTTGATAAACATCAACCGCCAGTTGACCGTCACCGTTTTCTTCTTCTAGCCACTCGCTTAGTTTTTCGTCGGCAGTGGTAACACTAACCTCGCGCTCTTCGCTCTCGGCGGGAACATTAACCGCGCCAGTAAGCCGTTCAAAAAAAGATCGTTTGTCTTTTGCCATGTTTATAATAAAAAATTAGTAATGTTTAATTGCTAATGATTTTACCTTTTCAAAAACTATCATCAAAACAGCAACGGCAATCCAGACTGACAGGAAAACGAAAAACGTGCCACCATTATCAACGCTCTTAATTATAAGCAAATTGAAAATGGCATGCAAGACGATGGAGAGGATAACTCCAGTGATGACGAATCCTTTTTTAATTCTGGCGCTTTGATAAAAAGACAAGGCGATGGCGGCGCCGATTGCCGATGAAGAAATTATATGGAGCAAGGTCGCGCCGATGAAGCGTAAGTCGCCGATTACCAGCGCGCCAATCGGGTCGCCGCTGGTAATCGGCGCTAAGATAAAAAGCGAATTTTCAATAGCCGAAAAGCCGAGGGCGACGGTAATCATGTAAATCAAGGCGTCAATCGGTTCGTCTACTTCCTTGCGCCGCAAAACAATTGTCCAAGCGACGCCAAATTTAGCGAGTTCTTCCACAATCGCCCAAATAATAAAAACCAGCGAGCTGTCGCCAAAATAATCGCTGGCGGCTTTTTCAAAAGGAATAACCAAAGGTACTGCCAGCATGCCGGCTAGGAAAGCGGTGAGGATTAAAATTCTCGGCTCGGGGTGCAAGCGGTCTTCGCGCAGCCAGAACCACAACCAAATCAAAGCGGGAATCATTCCGCCCGCCAGCGCCAACATTAAGTTTTGGAAAGTCATATTAGAATTTTACCAAATAAAAAACCACCCGTCAGCTGATTTTTAAGTTGCCTCGGGCCATGATTTTTTTGCCGGTTCTGGTTTTATTAGCTCTTAAACGAAGCAAACCGGCGAAGGCAATCATTAAAGCATTGTCGGTGGCAAGTTCGTAAGTGGAAATAAATAATTTGAAGCCGTTGTCCGCCGCTAGTTTTTCAAAAGCGCCCCGGATATTTTTGTTAGCCGACACTCCGCCGCCGATTATCAGAGTTCGGGCGCCGAATTGAGCCAGTGCTTTTTTTGTTTTAACCACCAATACTTCGGTGACAGCGTCTTCAAATTCGCGGGCAATGGTTTTTTTATCGTCAGCGCTGAGCGCGCCCAATTTTTTTACTAAGTAGAGCACCGCGGTTTTCAGTCCAGAAAAAGAGAAATTCAAATCGCTACTTTTCAGCATGGGACGGGGCAGGGAATAGCTTTTAGCTTTTAGCTGATAGCTTTCAGTTTTTCTGGCAGATTCAGCCAAAGCGGAAATTTGTGGGCCGCCCGGGTAAGGTAGGCCGAGAATCCGTGCCGTTTTATCAAACGCTTCGCCGGCGGCATCGTCTTTGGTGGCGCCGATAATTTTATAATCAAACCAATTTTTGAGCAGGACCAATTCGGTATGGCCACCAGATATGAGTAGGGCAATCGCTGGGAATTCTATTTTTGTAATTTGAAATTTGTTTGGAACTTGGAACTTGGAACTTGGAACTTTTCGGCATAGCAATGCCGAAACTATATGTCCTTCCATATGGTTAATGGGAATGACCGGAATATGCCAAACGGTGGCAAGCGCTTCGGCGAAATTGATGCCGACCCAAAGGGCCGGTTCCAGACCGGGTCCTTCGGTTATGGCGATGGCATCAATGGGCGGTTTCTCAATGGTCGGCACAAATTCTAGAAATTGTTCTAAAAGTTCTGACTCTCTTTCTAAAATCTTTCTGACTTTTTCTTCAACTTTGTTAGAAATTAGAAATTGGGAATTAGGAATTTTTAATTTGCTCTCCTCTAAAATCTTTTCAAAAATAGGGAGCAAATTTTTTGCGTGCTCTCTTTTCGCCAGCATCGGAAAAACACCGCCGTATTGCTCGTGGATTTTTGCTTGCGACAGGGTAATGTTGGCGAGAATTTTTTCTCCTTCAATCAGCGCCAACGCTGTTTCATCGCAGGAGGTCTCAATTCCCAAAATAAGCGCGGATTTTTTCAGCATTGGCTTTTAGATTATTTTTATCATCCCCGACTTGAGCGTTGGGAAAAATCCAGATATGAGCGTGTTGCACTTCATCGCCGATTATCTTGCTTAGAATCCAATCGGTGTTGAAGACCTTTTGTTGGGCAACGGCGATTTTTTTGGCAACTCCAAAAAAATCGCCGGCGTTAGGAACATCCCAAACCCAGCGATAGTGTTTTTTGGGAATAATTAAGGTGTGACCGGGCGATTGCGGATGAATATCCAAAAACGCCAAAAAATCCTTGTCCTCATAGACAATTTCAGCTGGAATTTCTCTCTTCACGATTTTGCAAAATACGCAATCAGTCATAGTCAGAGTATATCGTGTTAAAATACTTTCGTGAAGCAATGGAAAATCAAGGAAGAAATCACGGCCGGAAATTTGCTTGATCGGTTGCTTTTTCAGCGCGGTTTCAAAACCAAAGAAGAAGCAGAAAAATTTTTGCGGGTTGATTATGAAAAAGACATTCACGATCCTTTTTTAATGAAAGGGATGACAGAAGCAGTGGCGAAAATATTACGGGAGATTGAATTGGGCGAAAAAATCGTGATTTGGAGTGATTACGATGCCGACGGCATACCGGGGGCGGTTGTCCTTCACGATTTTTTCAAAAAAATCGGCTACAAAAATTTTGAAAATTATATCCCCCACCGTAGCAACGAAGGTTTTGGTTTGAATCTGGAGGCGGTGGAAGAACTCAGCAAGGCGGGAGCGAAACTCCTCATCACCATTGACTGCGGCATGGCTGATGTTGAAGAAGTGGCTCGGGCGAAAGAACGAGACATTGATGTAATTATTACTGACCACCATGAACCAAATGGAGAAATTCCGTCGGCGCTGGCAATTTTGAATCCCAAACAAAAAGATTGTCGCTACCCCGATAAAAATCTTTGCGGCGCTGGCGTCGCATTTAAGCTCGTCCAGGCATTACTCACTCAAATGCGACGCCAACCAACAACCAAAAACCAACAATTTCCAACGGAAGGCTGGGAGAAGTGGCTTCTTGATATGGTGGGTATAGCGACACTTTCCGATATGGTGCCGCTGGTCGGCGAGAATCGGGCATTGGCTCATTATGGTTTGCTCGTTCTTCGCAAATCGCCGCGGCTTGGTTTGCAGCAACTTTTGCGCCGGTTAAAAATTAATCAACGATTTCTGACGGAAGACGATGTCGGTTTTATGATTACGCCACGCCTCAACGCCGCTTCCCGAATGGGACAACCACTCGACGCTTTCAAACTTTTGGTGGTCGCTGACGAAGTTGAGGCCAGTCGATTGGCGACGCATCTGGACAAAATCAATCAGGAAAGAAAAGGTGTAGTGGCGGCAATTACCAAAGAAGTCAGAAAAATTATGCTGGCGCGCCCAAGCGAGAGGCGAGTGATTGTTATCGGTAATCCCGATTGGCGGCCGGCGCTGCTTGGTTTGGTGGCGAATGTTTTGAAAGAGGAACACGGCAAGCCGGTTTTTTTATGGGGGAGAGATGACAATGCGATACTCAAGGGCTCTTGCCGGTCAGACGGTGTTAATGTAATGGAATTGATGACCGAAGCGCGCGAGGTTTTTGTGGAATTTGGCGGGCATTCTTTGTCCGGCGGTTTTACGGTGATTGAAGAAAAGATTCACATTCTGGAAGAGGAGTTGGATCGGGCTTTTGGGCGTTTATCACCACAGGCGGTGGCTGCCGGCGGAGAATTTTTGGCTGACGCGGCGCTGGCTCTGGATGAAGTCGACACTGACACTTACGGCCTGGTGGAAAAACTCGCGCCGTTTGGCGTGGGTAATCCCAAGCCGATTTTTTTGTTAAAAAATGTTTCGCCAAAAGTGGTGCGCCAGTTTGGCAAAGAGGGAAATCATTTGGAAATAGTTTTTGAAAATAGCGTCGGTGAAGCGATAAAAGCCATTGGTTTTTTTCAAACCACCGAGAGTTTCAGCCAACCGGTAAGAGTGGGTAAGTCGCTTAATCTCGCGGCAACTTTAGAGAAATCCTATTTTCGCCAGCCGCCGGAAATTCGTCTGCGGTTAGTTGATATTTTTTGAAAGACGCGGTAACTTTCTGGCAGAGAGGTAATTTATGGATAAACTACTTTTTCAAACTTGGGCGGCGATTGTCGCCCTGCTGGTTGTCAGTACCTTGATTCCCCTGTTAGGTTTGGGTAGTTGGTTCTGGCCAGTGTCTGGGTTAGTGCTGGTGATAACGATTGTCTATCTTGGCCACCGGTTCTTCAGATTGTTGAGCCAAAGATGTCGGGAGTGCCGCAGTCTGCACGTTACTAAGGTAATCAGGATGCGCCAGCCAGACAGAATGCCGATTGGACTCACGGTTGAATGCGAAATCGCGGTCATCTGTCACAATCCTTTTTGTTCCTTGTGCGGTAAAGACCAACAAGTTCGGGTTTACCCTAGAAGATTTAATTGCATAGAACGTTGGTGGCGGCGACTCAAGGGTGAAAAATTTCCCTGAATTCCGTCCAAATCCCGAGCGTTCCGACCCTGTCGGGACGCTTTTTTTGATTGAAAAGACAAACACCACCAGAAAGGATTTTGCAAGCGAAAGCTATCCGCCTCGCTTCGCCGAGCGAAGCGAGGCGAGGCGAACCACGACTTGTTGACTTTTCCTGTCTGGTTTGGACCTACGGGGAGTCGAACCCCGACCTCCCCGATGTACATCGGGGCATTCTGCCGAATGGACCGTAGCGGATTTGAACCGCTGGCCTTCCCCATGCCATGGGGACGCTCTACCAGCTGAGCTAACGGCCCATTTTTATTTCTTGATCTCTTATAATATTTTCAATTATCTTTCTGCTTTTAAAACTCTTAATTTTTAATTCCATTCTTCTGGCTTCAATAAATGTACCGAATTTCTTAAAAAATACGACTTTCAGCGGTATGTGGCCCAAAAGGGATTTTGTTTTCCCTTGATTGTGATCAAATAATCGTTGTACCAAGTTTCTGGTGCAACCGACATAATATCTTCCAGTTTTATCACTTTGTAAAATGTAAAAAATTCCCATAAATCTATTAACCCCAACCTTCCCGATGTACATCGGGACATTCTACCGCTATACTATAGGCCCTCGGAAAAAATATAGCAGATTTTTAATTAAATATCCAAAGTGGCAAGCTTAGCGTTGGATTGAATGAAAGATTTGCGCGCCGAAACATCTTCGCCCATCAAGATGTCAAAGACCTTATCGGCCTCTTGAGCGTCTTCCACGTTGACTTTTTTCAGAATCCGCCGCGCCGGATCCATCGTCGTTTCCCACAATTCTTCGGCGTTCATTTCGCCGAGACCCTTATACCTTTGAAGGGAAATGCGAGCTTCCCTAGCTGTATTAGCTTCACTAGCTTCAGGAACATCAGTTTCAACCTCTTCAATTTTTACACTTTTGCCGATTATTTTATTTTTTTCATCGTCGGAGTAGGCGTAGAAAAATTCTTTGCCTTTTTTGATTTTGTAAAGCGGCGGTTGAGCAATATAAATAAAGCCGCCGTCAATCAATGGTCGGAAGTGGCGGTAAAAAAGAGTCAAAAGCAAAGTCCTAATGTGAGCGCCGTCCACATCGGCGTCAGTGGCAATAATTATTTTGTGATAACGCAGACGCGCCAAATCAAAAGTGTCACCGATGGCAGTGCCTAACGCCACCACCAGATTTCTAATTTGTTCGGAAGCCAACATTTTGTCCAACCGCGCCCGTTCAATGTTCAAAATTTTGCCCCGCAGAGGCAAAATTGCTTGAATCCGCCGATCACGGCCAGTCTTGGCACTATTATGAACAAAGACACCGGCAGCTAGAGCAAAATTATGAGTCCCCTTGACTTCTAAATCATAAACATCACTTCTTTCTTTTAATCTGACAATTTTTTTAATCCTATGGTTGAAATTTACAACCGCTTCTTCAAATTTTTTCGGCTCGCCATCAAAAAATCTATCTACAATAGTTTGCCAACGAATTAAATTCTTGTTGTTTGTTTCTCTTCTTATTTTTTCGTATCGTTCATAATCGACTTTTTTTGATTCAATAAATGTGTCATGAAATACTTTTAGAGCTTTACCCAGATAAGTTTTATCGTAGGCCTTTTTTCTTTTCGCACGAAAATTTTTTGTCCATTGCTTTTGCGTTATTTTTTTGCGCCATTCCCTTAGCTGATTATCAGCCCACTGCTTAACGGCAAAATTATTAAGAAAAACTTTTTGCTCTGGATGATTTTCAAAATACAAGCGTGTTTTCTGCGATTGTTTCAATCGATTCTCTGCTTTGCCCCAATATTCTTTTTGAGCCAAATTAAGACGACGATTATTTTCCTTGCGATATTCAGCATTGGTCTCATAAAATTCCAAAAATTTCCCGGTCATAAATTTTTTATACTCTTCGTTTTCCCATTGTTTTTTGGCACGCGCAGAAAGCATTGTTCGCATTTCAGGTTTTAACATTGCTTGACGAATTTTTTCCCTAAATTCCTTTGTGCGGTGCAACTTCGCTATTCTTTCTTTAACATCTGGCCGATGAATAGTTTTGTCTAAATGCTTAATGTGATACAAAAGGTGTTCTTCTTTTGTCATTCTCATTAAATTGCTCGGGTTATTATTTAATTTATTGAAATCTTTATGATGAATGTGAGTATTCGGTTTTTTTTCATATAAGCCAAGTCCTAAATTATATTTGTCGCTAAGTAAGTGAGTAAAAATCCAAAAATTATCTACTGGGTCATAAACCATTTCATAACCTTTAATAGTAATCCGACCACCAATTTCTGATATTTTTTTTCTAAACGGCATAAGTGAATCTTTTGGTGTCAATTTTATTGCTTCCTTAAAATTTCCATCACGGAGCATAAATTTGTGATCCGGTGTACAGATAATTTCTTTTTTGTTATCAAGGGTAATCTTAACTAATTCAGTATTCTTTTTTGTCTTGCGAAGATTCTCAATAGGGGCCGTGGTGACATTGCCATTTTTATCAATCGTATAGCAATAATTTTTTTTACCAGCTTCTTGCTCCTTTATTAATTCCTTAAAAGTAATCTCCCTGCTATCAAAAAGCGCAACCTTAGTCTCGCCAACAAAACAACCTCCGGCCGAATCGCCTTCCACCACAAACAATTCCGATTCGGCTGGGTCGTCAGTTTGGCAATCGGCCAATTTGCCAGGCAAAGTCATGCCTTCCAACGCACCCTTACGCAACACGGAGTCCTTGGCTGCTTTCGCCGCTTTGCGCGCCTTCAAAGCCAATGTTACCTTGTTGATAATCGCCCGCGCGTCATCTGGCTTCTCTTCCAAAAAAGCAGCTAGGGCGTCGCCGAAAATCGCCGAGACCGCGCTTTGGGCTTCCACGCTGCCAAGTTTGGTTTTGGTTTGGCCTTCAAATTGCACTTCGCGCAATTTAATTGAAATCGCCGCCGTCAAACCTTCCAAGACATCGTCGCCAGTAAAACTATCATCGCCGTTTCTAATCAAATTATTATTCTTGGCGTAATTGTTCAATGTCCGGGTCAGCGCGGTTTTGAAACCGGTCAAATGAGTGCCGCCTTCCGAATTATAGATATTATTGGCGAAAGGCAGAATGCGCGAGGCAATGTCGTCTACATATTGCAAAGCCACTTCTACCGATTCTGTGCCCGCGCCGCCCTTCTCAATGTAAAAAATATTTTTATGAATCGGCTTGAAAAGTTTGTTGTAAAAAGCAATCAGCGAAACCAAACCGCCTTCAAAATAAAAGGTCTGCGACGGCAAGTCTAAATTTAGTTCTCGGAAATAAAAAACATCGGCTAAATCCAACGGCTCGGGAAATGCTCGAGCGTCAATAACAGAAATCCGCAAACCTTTTACCAAATAGGCCTGCTGGCGCATATGGCTGACGACATGCTGGAAATCAAAATTAATTCCCTCCTTAAATATTTCCGGGTCGGGTTCGAAAGTAACAATAGTGCCGTGTAGGTTTGACTTGCCGATTTTTTTGACGGCCGCCTTACGTTTGCCTTGTTTGTATTCTTGGTAATAAGCCCCGCCATCGCGATGAACAATCACTTCGCAAAAAATTGACAGAGCGTTGACCACCGAAGCGCCGACGCCGTGCAAACCGCCGGACACTTTGTAACTTTTGTCGTCAAATTTGCCGCCAGCGTGAAGCGTGGTCATAATGGTTTCCAGAGCCGAAACCTTGCTTTGCTTGTGAATGTCCACCGGCACACCGCGGCCATTGTCCACCACCCGCACCCGATTTTTCGGCAACAAAACGATTTCAATGTCATTGGCAAAACCGCCCATCGCTTCGTCGCGGGAGTTATCAAAAATTTCGGTGATGAGATGATGTAAGCCGTCTGGCCCAGTCGTACCAATATACATACCCGGTCGTTTTCTGACCGGTTCCAAACCCTCCAAGACCGTTATTGCCTCGGCTGTGTAACCCTTATTTTTCGCCATTTTTTTCTAGTTTTTAACTTCTCCATCATAGCAGAAAACCTCCCTATTTGAAAGCCCTTTTGGGGATAAAAATTTGAGGAAAAATTAAGCAAAATTACAAGTAATTTTGGACCGTGCGAGATTCGAACTCGCTACCCCCACATTGCAAATGTGGCGCTCTACCAATTGAGCTAACGGCCCACTACCGGCTTAATGCGAGAGTTATCAAGTGTTCCAGAAAATCGGGCAGAGAGCAACCGATGGCGGCGAGGGATTTTGGCAAAAGCGATTCGTTGGTAAGTCCCGGCAGAGTGTTCACTTCCAAGAAATAAATGCCGCGCTTCGGCGAGACGATAAAATCCGAGCGCGAGTAATGGCCGAGCCCAAGAGTTTGATGAACCAGCGCCGCCGCTTGCTGAATTGCCACTTTTTCTTCCGGCAAAAAATTGCCCGGACAAATTTCGCGGGAAGCGCCCGAATACTTCGCTTCATAATCAAAAAAATCTTTTTCCGCCGGCGGAATTATTTCCACTGGCAATAGCTGATAAATTTCATCGCCCCGAAAATTTTCCACCACGCCGCAAGTCGCTTCCCTGCCCCGGATATATTCTTCCACCAATGCCGCGTCGGATTTTTCCAAAGCGCCGAGAATTAACCCGTGTAAAGTCGGAAAATCTCGGGCGATGCCGACGCCGACCGACGAACCGAGCGCCATTGGCTTGACCACCGATGGCTGAATGAAAGTCCGCCAAATTTCCATAATCTTTTTTTCCAAATCTTCGTCCGAATTTTCAATAACAATGTGGCGGGGCATTTTTAGCGGCAGATTGACCATTGAGTTTTTCGTCATCACTTTATTCATTGCCATAGCCGAAGGTAAGGAACGCGAGCCGGTGAAAGGCACACCGAAATGTTCCAGAATTCTCTGAACTTTACCGTCTTCGCCGTATTCGCCGTGCAAAGCGTTGAAAACGACATCAAGGCGATGAAGAATGTAATCCTCGCCACGCTGAAAACCGTCCATATGCCAAACGCCGTTTTTAGTAATGAAAATATCGCGCGGTTCATAGCGCTCGCGGTTCAGATTTTTCAAAACGCTGGCGCCGGTTTGCAATGACACTTCATATTCGCTGGACGGTCCGCCACGCAACACGCCAACAATTGTTTTCGCCATATTGAGATTATAGCAGAAAACCGAATTCATATTTTAATTGACAGAAAAACTGTCCCGTGCTATCAATATAACAGAGCAGTGGAAACAACCAACGGAAAGGAAGTGTCAACATGAAAGTGTTATTGGTAGAGGATAATAAATTCGCCAGAGACACGGTGGCAGAAGCTCTTCAAAGTTTGGGCCACAACGCAGTTGTGGTAGCCGACAAAGGTGCTGCTTGCCAAATTATTCAGGAACGACTCGAAACAATCGAGATGATTCTGACAGACTGCGACCTACCGGCTCCGGATGAGGGGCTAGAGATCATTGATTTCGCCAGAAAAACTGTCGGATTCCGCGGTCCGATCATCTTGATGTCAGGCAGATACCGGGCCATTGAAGCTGGGAAGGTTGGGGCAGAATTTCTGCCTAAACCATTCGGATTAGAAAACCTTGAGTTCGCAATTCAGCGGGCAGAAATCAAAGGAGCCCTTCCTGCTTTCGAGTGGTGAAAGCGAGATCTCCCCGGCGGAGTGCGCCATGATAATGACCTGTGGTCTGATGACGGTTTTTATCCTGAACATGGTGGCCAATAGCAAGCCCTGCTTCAGCGGGGCTTTTTCTTTTATTTATCTTCTAAAATTTTCTGGCGGGCGGTTTTTACTAAATTAATTATATAATAAAGATTATGAATGGAAGCCAAAGTGCTGGCTAAAATTTCTTTGGCACGGAACAAGTGAGCGAGATAGGCACGGCTGAAGTTTTGGCAGGTGTAACAGCCGCAATCTTTTTCAATTGGGAAAAAATCATCGGCAAACTTGGCATTAGTGATATTGATGCGGCCGCCTTTGGTGTAAAGCGTGCCGTTGCGCGCCATTCGGGTTGGCGCCACGCAATCAAACAAGTCGCAGCCGTTTTCAATGGCCGCGATTAAATCCTCCGGCTCGCCAATACCGAGCAAGTGGCGCGGTTTTTCCTCCGGTAAGATTTCATTAACCCAGCGCACCGCCGTGGCAATATCTTTTTTCTCAAACGAACCGCCAATGCCAAAACCATCAAAACCAAGCGCAGAAATTTCTCGCACGCTTTCTTTTCGCAAGTCTTCGTATCTGCCGCCTTGGACGATACCAAAAAGCATTTGCTGGTTGGTAAGGCTTTGGCGGCACTCGGAAATTTTTTCCGCTTTACCCTTCCCCGCAGGGCAGGGTGGGCTCCGACGCGTATAAAAATTTCCGAGTGCCGCCTCGCCTTTTAGTTCCTGGTGTTTTGATAGACATCGCGTTGCCCAATGATGAGTGCGTGCCATTGCCTCTTTTTGATATTCATAAGACGCTTCGGGCGAGGTGCATTCATCAAAAGCAAAAATGATATCCGCGCCAATTTTTTGTTGAATCTCAATAGATTTTTCTGGCGTAAAACGATGCTCGCTGCCATCTAAATGCGAGCGGAAAGTCACGCCGTCTTCGTCTATTTTAGCTAGATTGGATAATTGAAGCGGGACTGGCAAATTTTCAGTCGCGTCGGAGCCCGCCCCGCCCTGCGGGGAAGGGTAAAGCGATGAAAATCTGCCAGTCCCGCGAAAATTTGAACTCGCAATTTTGCTAGTTTTATTTCCGAAAGCCACGCCGAGCGAAAACACCTGAAAACCGCCGGAGTCGGTCATGGTCGGTCCCGGCCAATTCATAAATTTTCCCAAACCATCAGCTTTTTCTATTCGCTCGGCGCCGGGTTGTAAATACAAATGATAAGTGTTTGCCAAAACAACCTGCGCGCCAAGCGCTTGTAGTTGCTCTGGGGTAACGGCTTTCACCGTGGCCTTTGTGCCAACTGCGACAAAAGCTGGCGTTTCAATGTTGCCATGTGGCGTTTCCAAAATACCAGCTCGCGCCAGCGAATTTTTCTTTCTTTTTATAATTTTGAAATTCATTATGAGTTACAAAACTCTTTTTCGGCATAGGTTTGTCGGGGCACGGATATTTTTTTACTAAAAAATTCCTCGTGCTCGCCCCAGTCGGGCTCGCAAGCCCCCGCCAAACCCGCGCCTTCAACGAGTTTTGTCATCCCAAAACCGCTTTAATCCTCCGAACTCCGGCGGCCACCGCTTCCTCTTTGATAATTTTAAATCTACCCAAAACGCCGGTATTGGTGACATGCGGCCCGCCGCAGAATTCTTTGGAAAAAGCGTTCGCCAGATTTTCACCGATAAAATAAATACTAATTTCGGCGCCGTATTTTTCGTTGAAAGAATGGTAAGCGCCGGTTTTTAGCGCTTCCTCCTTCGGCAAAACAATTTTCTGAACGGGCAAATCCTCGGCAATTTTCTGATTCACAATTTTCTCTACTTTCTTTTTTTCTTCATCAGTCATTTTCGCCGGATGAACAAAATCAAAACGCAACCGCTCGGCAGTTATGTTACTACCCTTCTGCGACACTTTGTCACCCAAGACCTCGTGAAGCGCCTGATGAAGCAAATGAGTGGCAGTATGATATTTAATAACTTGCTCGCTTTCATCCGCCAAACCGCCCTTAAATTTCTGCTCGGCGCCACTGCGTGATAATTTTTGATGTTTTTCAAATTTGACCTCAAAACCTATGACATCAACCGTTATTTTTTTGTCTTTAGCCAATTCAACGATTAAATCAATGGGCAAACCATGAGAAGAAAACAGTAAAAAGGCGTCTTGGCCGGAAATTTCTTTTTTACCCGTGGCAATTTTTTCAAATTCCTTAACGCCTTGATTGATGATTTTGGAAAATTTTTCTATTTCTCCCTGAATAATTTCTTTTGTCGTCGTTGGCCAATTATCCAAATTTACTATTTTGCCGACGGTTTTTGCTACCGCTTTTCTGATAAGCCGTCGAAGAATATAACCGCGGTCGGTGTTTGAAGGCCTAACGCCATCAGCAATAAGGAAAGCGGCGGCACGCAAATGATCGGCAGTAATTCTTTGGTCTCGAGTGTCGCCGCTTAATTTCTTTACTTCCGCCATCAACGGCAAGAAAAGGTCAGTATCATAGATATTATCTACTCCTTGTAAGACCATTGCCAATCTTTCCAAACCAGCACCAGTGTCCACATTTTTTTGCGGCAATTTGCCAATAACCTTACCGTCGCGTTTTTCGTATTCCATAAAAACATCGTTCCAAACTTCCACCACTTGCCGTTTTTCATCGGCTTGAATAAATTCTGCCTTGGTTAAGTCACCCAACCCCTTTTTCGTTACATCATAAAACATTTCCGTATCCGGACCGCAGGGACCATTGTCGCCGGCCTCCCACCAATTGGATTTGGCGGGCAAAAAATAAATACGATTTTCCGGCAGATATTTTTCCCAAATTTCAAACGCTTCCAAATCTTTCGGTGAATTTTCATCACCTTCAAAAACCGTTACATAAAGATGTTTTGGGTCCAAACCGAAACCTTCTTTTTTTGAGGTCAAAAGTTCATAACTCCAACTAATCGCTTCTTCTTTGAAATAACCTGCCCCGATCCCGTTCGCAGCATCGGGGTCGCCCAGTGACCAATTGCCGAGCATTTCAAAAAAAGTGTTGTGAATGGCATCGCCAACTTCATCAATATCCACGGTACGCAAGCATTTTTGAACATTGGCTAAACGCCTGCCAAGCGGGTGTGGTTTGCCCAAAAGATACGGGATCAGGGGCTGCATACCGGCACTGTTGAATAATGTGGTGTTGGTAATACCTTTTTCATCAGGCGTTATCAAAGAAGCTGAAGGGATGATTTTATGTCCCCGTTTTTCAAAAAAATTCAAAAATCTTCGGCGAATTTCGGCAGAGTTCATTTAGTAAATATAGCAAAAATTCGGCCCGGAGCAAACGCCTCGGGTCGAATTTTTTGAAATTAAGAAAAATACTACTGGGCCGGCGAGGTTGACTTCTCACAATTCTTGCAGTTCTTCTTGTGAGTGGCGATTTCGTAGACCGCCGACAGACCAACCAAAATATAGACAAGTGAAGATAGGGTGCCACCCAGATAAGAAACCAAATCCCAACCACTACCCCCTAAACCGACCAAAAGCCAATTTAGACCACCGACCACTAGGAGAATCCAAGCGACCAAATGCAAATTTTTCATAGTTTTTAAAAAATTAAACTGGTAATATTTCGACTACTGACAAAATAATTATACCGCACTTTGCCGAAAAAGGCGCAATGGTTTATGCACAACGACTGTGACTACCGACAAAATATCCCAAGCCAGCCACAAAATGATACCCGAAGACAAAACGACGATAAACTGGACCGGCAGCTCGGTGTTGAGAAACGCCGACCAACTAAAATTTAAAAGAGGCGTGAGGCCATCAACGGTTGAGAACATATTTATAAAAATGTGGTCCAAAGACAACCAAAACAGGCCGGAGGTGACGGCGACGCCAAGCGTTATGGTCTTGAGGCAGAAAGGGCTGGTAGTTTGCCGCAACACATAGATAGCATAAATTCTTGCCATCACTCGCCTTTTTAATTGTTGACTATAAATTTCGTTAATCATAAAAATTTTTCAAATCTTCAAATTTTTTCTTTGCGCGGTGGAGCCGGGTTCTGACTACCCCGACTGAAATGTTTCTTTCCAAAGCGATTTCCCGCTGGCTTTTTTCCCTAAGAAAAAAATCTTCCAGGGTCTCTCGCAGCAACCCAGACATTTTCGCCAAGACAGAAGTAACCTCATTTTTGTTGAGTAGCTTCTCGTGCCAACGGCTAGCCAGGTCGGGAATATTTTCGGCGATTTCCGGTTCAAGATTGATAACTTTTTTCTTCTCTTTGCCGGCTTTAGCGGCGTAAGTCAGGCAGGTATTCAAGAGAATTTTGTAAGCCCAGGATTTAAATGACGCTCCTGCCACTTTTCTGAATTTTCTGCCGTTCAAATAAATTTTAACGAAAGTGTCTTGAACTGCGTCAACGGCCGTTTCCTCGCCGACAATTTTCCGCGCCCGGCGCAGAAAAGCTGTTTGGTATTTGTCTACCAACATAGCAAAAGCGGAAGGTTTTTCAACAGACAAAGCCAAGATTTCCTCGTCGGTTTTAGTCGAGTGTTTAATCGCCATTTGTTCCGCATAATCTTCAAGAAACATAACGGGAATATTTACGACCCACGGGGTGAGAACTTGCGCTCTCGCCCCATGATCTAATTATGCTTTTATAATAGCACATCTCGACCCTCGTTAAAATATAACTTGAATTTAGAAATAAAATTACATTTTGGGATATTCTAAAAATAGCGCAAACCCATTTTGAGGGAAATTCTGACCGCCACCGCCTCGCTTCACTCGGCAACCCCAAAAAGAAAAATGTTCCTTGCTCTTTTGATTTTCGCGGGGGTGGTTTTTTTCTAAAATGGAAAGGACATTTTTCTTTTTGGGTTCTGCCCTCCAAGTATTCGGGCAGTGTGGCGGGCTTCAATGCGGACGAGGCAAAGCAAAACTATTTTTGCGGGAGGAAAAGGATTTGCTTTACCTCGGCTCTTTTTTCAAAATGGCGGGGATTTGGTATCCATCGCGCAGGAGGGTGTGGAAGGAATGCGCGACGGATGGTTTTGGGATTATCGGATTTGGGTGAAAATCACTCGATAATCTTTACGATGCCATTTTCCGCATCAACTTCCACTACATCTCCGTCTTTTAAGATTCTTGTGATATTGGATATACCAACAATACAAGGCTTGTTCATCTCCCTCGATACAATAGCTGCGTGAGACATCATTCCTCCTTGAGCGGTCAATATTGCCGCCGCTTTTTCCATTGCAGGCGTGAACTCTGGCGTTGTTGTCTCGGCAACTACAATCTCTCCATTTTTAAGGCTGTGTATTTTATTTACTAAACTATCAAAGTCGTCGAATGTGTTAGTAATTAGAATCTTGACTCGGCCTCTTGCTTTTCCTTTACATGCAATTGTTCCTTTTAATTCGGAGCCACTTGTCTGCCCTTTGAGAAATTCTTTGACCAACCGCCTTGACATTTTGCCAGTGAGAAAACATATTTGACCTTTTTCTTTAAAAAACACATGGGAATCCAATCTCTCATCAATATAATCCTTTTTGGGGGAAATACCATTGAATAAATCCAACAATTCATCTTTAGAGCAGTTTGATACTGTTCTATAATCTAGTCCAAGTTGTACGCTAATTTTTCTTAGTATGTTCTCAAAATATTTCGGTCCTGTGTATAGCAACAAATTCCCATACTCACGCGCTTTATACTTGAAATCACCAAACTTTTGTAAATTTTCTGCGGTTTCCTTATGGGTCTTTGAGTAATTAAATGCCGCGTCCAGATAAAAAAATTCAGTTTTTTGAAAATGGTCCCAGTATTCTTTTACTAAAAGAGCAAAATCTTTGCCGTCTTCTCGTGTAAGAGATTCCTTTCTTAATATGCGCTCAAGTGAATTTCGTAATCTTGATTCATATTCTTCCCACTCTGCTACTAAACTTCTAAAAGATTTTTTGCTGCTATATAACTCAACACCAATTTTTGATGTCTTATCAATTGAAGCAATAGAAAAATATGAACTGAACCAACCATCCTGGCAAATAAAAAATGGTTCCATATTTTGATATCCGAGAGCAAAAAGATGACCGATCAAAAACGGCGGGTGCATTTTAAATTCAAATGCTCTTTTATAGTTTTTAATGTTGTGTGTCATAATGTTTACTATGTTGCTAATGCTCTTAACTGATCTTCAGAAATGGTAAAACTCTCATCTCTAAATTTGACTTCAATGGTAATCTCTTCTTTATTTTTTCTCTTTATCATAAATTCAGGTCCTTCTAAATACTGAAGTTCACCTAGATAATCTTTCATAAATCCCGACCGTTCTTTCTTAAGCAAATCTACAAGAAAATGCTCTATCATTCCGGCATGAGAGACGAGAACTACATATACTTTTGAATCTGATAAAAGCTTCTTACTCATGTCAACCATTTTCATTATGTTGGACGCTACCACTCGACTTATATCTTTCGAGGTCATGCTTTTTTCATCAATAGGAACATCTTCCGCATCAAGTAATTTTTGAATCATTGCCGGTTCACCCCCACCCTCCTGTTTTGCTTCTTCAACAGCTTTATTGAATGCCTCCTGTGTTAGTTTTCCCCTTAGCACTAACGAATCTCTTTCTCTTGGAATATAAGAAGCCTCCTCCCCAGCGATAAAATCGCCTGAAATTTTAGCCCTATCTATTCCGCTATGATATATTTTCGCGCCCTTAAATCCTGGATGCTTAACTTTTAATTCTTCGCCGAATTTTTTAGCGTCATCGATGCCTTTTTCTGTGAGTAGCATGTCCACCCCGGTAGTTTTAGATAGGTCTTTACTGGTTTGTTTTTCTGCGTGTCTAACTAAGTAGACCGCCATCTCTACGTTCTCTCCATATCTTTCTTTATGTTCTGGGCTTGTAATTTGTTCTGGATTCATATTATTTTTTAGAATTTAATGTTGTAATCGGACGAGATTGCACGATGTAAAATTCTCTACTTTTAAATGCCCACTCAATATCACACGGGAAGTCATAGTGGTTTTCAATTTTTAGCACAAGTTCCGAGACTTTCAAAATCTCATCTTCGGACAAAACCTGCTTCTCTCCCGTTTCTTTGGGAATAACGCGCCATTCATTGCCCCCATTTTTAGCACGATAAAGTCCTCGAGATTGAGTTTGAATATTTTTATCAATAATCCGTCGCGGTTGTTTTTCTACGACATAAGAATCTGGTGTAATTTGTCCTGACACTATCGCTTCACCAAGTCCAAATCCGGCTTCAATTATCAGTTGATTTCTATCCTGCGTTACTGGGTGGACAGAAAAAGCAATGCCTGATTTTTCACTCTCAATCATTTTCTGTACAACAACCGCGACTGATATTTTCTGTTTGTGCCAATCTTTTTCAAATCGGTAAAAAATGGCGCGCGGCGTGAATAGAGAAGCCCAACATTTCTTTACATTTTGCAATAAATTTTCCTCTGTCGTGTTAAGATAGCTTTCAAGCTGACCCGCCCACGCCGCACTTACTGAATCTTCTGCAGTAGCCGAAGATCGCACCGCGACATATTTTGAATTAAGGTTTTTGAAAAATTTTTGAATTACGGTAGCCACATCTTGTGGCATTTCTGCTTGGAAAATGAGTGCTTTGATTTTCTCCGATGCATTTGCAACAGTATGGATTTCTTTGTGATTAACAGAATCTAAAATCGCACCTATTTCAACATCCAAATCGGTTTCTTCCAAAAATTTTTCAAAGGCACTCGCGAGAATTACAAAACCGGGCGGCACTGGTATTCCCGCCCCTGTCATTTCTCCAAGTGATGCCCCTTTGCCTCCGGCACGAGATACATCGTTCTTATCGAGTTTTGTAAAATCACACAAAAACTCCATAGTAACTTCATCTTATCAGTTTTCTTGTCTTCCCCAGTTCTAACTCTAAGCGCAACACTTGAGTAAAATGTGTTGCATGAAGGAATACAAGCATTTGTCGGAAGGCGACAGATTATCAATTTATCGCGGTCTGCAAAAAGGTATGTCGCTGCGGTCGA
>Ga0209542_10006851_pt1 | contig 22000 bp, 16 predicted proteins | sample RifCSPhighO2_01_FD_184028 | JGI IMG/M metagenome (GOLD analysis project Ga0209542, IMG submission 184028) | Soil microbial communities from Rifle, Colorado - Rifle CSP2_plank highO2_0.1 (SPAdes) (version 2) | ecosystem: Environmental > Terrestrial > Deep subsurface > Rock core/Sediment ... | reverse complement strand
ATCCACCACATTTCCACGCGATTTAGACATCCGCTTGCCATCCGGACCCATAATTACCCCGTGGTTGCGCCGAGAAAAAAACGGCTCGGAAAAATCAACCAACCCAAGACGGTTCAACGCTTTGGTAATAAAACGCGCATACAAGAGATGCATGGTATTGTGTTCGCGTCCGCCAATATATAGGGGTACTGGCAGCCACTCAGATATATTGGTTTTGTGTGCAAACTCTTTTTTGTTGGTCGGATCGGTATAACGGATAAAATACCACGATGAGTCCACAAAAGTATCCATGGTGTCCGTTTCTCTTTCGGCTGGACCAGTACAATTAGGACATTTTACCTTGGTCCATTTTTCCGCTCGAGCCAATGGCGACTTGCCTCCTTCAACCGGCAAAAAGTCATCCAGTTTGGGAAGTTTAACGGGTAAGTCCTCCTCCGACACCGGTTGATATCCGCACTTTTCACAGTTGACCATGGGAATCGGCGCACCCCAATATCTTTGACGAGACAATACCCAATCCCGAAGACGATAATTAGTTTCTTTCTGTCCAAGATTCTTTTCTTCAAGTAATTTAATAACTTTGTGAGAATCCTCTAGCGGAGCATCACTTATTTCCAAATTAAATTTCTTGGCAAACTCAAGATCCCTTTCATCATGAGCCGGCACAGCCATTATTGCGCCTGTGCCATATCCGCCCAGCACATAGTCGGCAACCCAAACGGGTATTCCTTTGTTATTAGCGGGATTACTGACTTTTATGTCCGTATCAACTCCTGTTTTGTCTTTTGTTTCCTGTCTTTCCAGTTCTCTCTTGGGCAAGCTCTTTGTTACATATTTATTTACCTCGTCGCTCGCCTTCCATCCCGCATCAATCCACTTTTGAGCCAGCTCGGGAGATATCACAACAAATGTTGCTCCATAAATAGTGTCCGGTCTGGTTGTAAAAACCTCTATATCTTCAATTTTTGGACCTAAACTTTTTATCTTAAATTTTATAAGTGACCCTTCTGAACGCCCGATCCAATTAACTTGCGCCGCCTTAATGTCTTCCGGCCAGTCCAAGTCTTTGAGATCATCCGCCAAGGCATCGGCAAAATTGGTAATCTTAAACATCCATTGTGTAAGTTTCCTCTGTTCAACAGGAGTATCACACCGTTCACAGCAACCATTTACGACTTGCTCATTAGCCAGCACGGTTTTGTCTTTCGGACACCAATTTACCGCCGTCTCCCCTCGATAAACCAGCCCTTTTTCATAAAGTTTAAGGAATATCCACTGGGTCCATTTATAATAATCGGGATTACTGGTATCTATGACCTGTGACCAATCAAAGGTCGCCCCAATGCTTTTTAACTGCTTGGTCATGTTCTTGATATTCTGTTCAGTCCAGGCATTAGGAGTGTTGCCGCTTTTTATAGCCGCATTTTCGGCCGGCAAACCAAAAGCGTCAAAGCCAATCGGATACATTACATTATGATCATTCATCCCAAGATAGCGGGCGTAAATATCCGCTATGGAATAGGTAAACCAGTGTCCCATGTGTAAATTGCCGGATGTATATGGAAATTCAGCCAGAAGCATAAAATTCTTCCGGCCGTCAGCGTTATCTTTAATAACATTCAGTTTCTTGGCTTCCCAATATTTCTGCCACTTCTTTTCAATTTTTGAAGGATTATATTTCATATTCCAAAAAGTTCTTTGGGGTTTTGGGTTGTTTGTTTGGCAATTTCTTCTATGCTCACACTTCTTATTTCAGCAATTTTTTCGGCTACAAATTTTAGATAACTTGATTCATTGCGCTGGCCACGGTGCGGAACAGGGGAAAGATAGGGCGCGTCCGTTTCCAAAAACAACTTATCCAAAGGAATATTTTTTACAGTTTCGTGGTATTGATCCGTGAAAGTAATGATTCCGTTAAAACCTAAATAAAAACCCCGTTCTAAAAACTTTTGCGCCATTTTCCAAGTAGAAGTAAAGGAATGAATCACTCCTTTAATTTTATCTGCCCCAAAAAGAGCAGAAGCTCCATCCAACACTTCTAGCATTTCAGTATAAGCTTCTCGGCAATGCATGATCAAGGGCTTGCCAGTTTCGGCCGCCAATTCTAAAAATTTTACTAAGCGCGCTTTTTGAAAAACTAAATTTTCTTCCCCGGTAGTACGGTAAAAATCCAGACCAACTTCACCTATCGCTATCACCTTCGGATCCTGTAACAATTTTCTATATAAATCCAAATCCAACTTCTCTTTTAAATTGTCATTGGGATGCAAACCCGCGCTGGCCCAGATCCCTTCGTGTTGATTAGCCAAGACTACCGCTTTGGCCGACATTTCATAATCCGTCCCCACGCAAATCATTTGTATTCCCGCATCCAAAGCCCGCCGAATCATTTCGTCCCGGTCTTGGTCATATTGCGGAAACTGCGGATGGGAATGTGAGTCAATTAACATTTTATAAGTTGGCTAGGAGATATGACCTTCGGGACGCTCTGAAGTTGTGGATTGCTCGCGAGCCACTTTTGCAGTCTATTCAGCAGAATAATGCGGAAAAAGCGGCGAGCTGGCCGGAAAGAGTATAATATTTTTTTAACTCTTTCCGAATCCACAGGCGATTCTAGAGGCGGCTAAAGCACGCCTCCAAGAAACTTCGCCTCTGCAGCTTCAGCGCGAGTGAAGCCTTTCGCAGGAAAAGGTGGAACGACCTGAAGGGCATATCTCCTAGTCAACATTTTAACTTAATCTTGGGAACAAAACCTCTCCTTTTTTGATAACCAACTTTTTATGATCCAGTTCCTCAATTTTGTCCTGCAAAGTCAACCCGAAAGACTCTAAAATCTTTTCCGCCGTTTCCGGCAAAAAGGGATAAATCCAAAAAGACACGGCGGTAACCAGTAAAGTTAGATTAATCATCACTTCCAAAAAGTGATCAGGATTTTCTTTGGCGAGATCCCAAGGACGATGCTCATTGGTATAAGCATTGGCAAAACCGATTAATTCGAAAACGTTCCCCAAGGCTTCATGCAAGCGAAATTCTTCTATGTTGCGCCGGTATTTTTCTTCCGTATTTTTGATAAATTCTTTAACTTCTGATTTTTCAAATCTCTTCAAGTAATTAATTTCTCCTCCCAAATTATTCTCAATCAAAGTCAAAACTCTCTGCACTAAATTTCCCAAGCCATTGGCTAAGTCGGCTTGATACCGTTGTTCCAACTTCTTCTCCGAAAAATCTCCATCTTCTCCCGAAGATATTTCCCGCAGCAAAAAATATCTTACCGGATCCACCCCGTATTTTTCCACCACTTTAAACGGATCAATTACATTGCCCAACGATTTAGAAATTTTCTCTCCGTCTATGGTCAAATAGCCATGAACCAGAATTTGGCTTGGCAATTTTAATTTTGCCGAAATCAATACGGCTGGCCAATAAATAGCGTGGAAACGGGTGATTCCTTTTCCGATTAAGTGCTCCTTATTTGGATTATTTTCCCACCATTCTTGAAACTTGCTTTCATCACCACCATAACCAAGAGCGTTAATATAGTTCGATAAAGCATCGAACCAGACGAACAAAATCTGAGAATCGTCCCCCGGTACCGGAATACCCCAATTCTTGACTCGTTCCCGACTACGGGAAATACTAAAGTCCTCCAGCCCTTCTTTAATAAAGGATGTGAGTTCATTTTTCCTGGAACTTGGCAGAATTTTTAATTCGTCAGATTCAATCATCCTTAGAATTTCTTTTTCGTAACCGGAAAGACGGAAGAAATAATTTTCTTCTTCCACTTTTTCTGGCTCAACTTTGTGCTCCGGACAAAGGCCATCAATTAATTCTTTTTCCGTTTTGAAGGACTCGCAACCGACACAATACAATCCTTGGTACTTCTTTTTATAAATATCGCCTCTTTCTTCACAGGCCTTCCAAAGTTTTTGCGCTCCAAGAATATGCCGCTCTTCTGTCGTCCTAATAAAGTCGTCGTTGGATAAATTTAAGACCTCGGTTAATTTTCGAAAAACATCTGCATGCCTGTCAATAAAAGTTTTCACATCTTCTCCGGCCTTTTCGGCTGACTGCACATTCTTTAAAGCATTCTCATCTGTACCAGTCAAAAAGAAAACTTCCCGGCCCCGCAGTCGGTTATACCGCGCCAGAACATCTGTTTGAACAAATTCCAAAGCATGGCCCAGATGGGGATAGCCATTTACATAAGGAATAGCAGTTGTAATAAAGTATTTTTCTAACATAAAACAGCTTTACAGCTGTTCTTAGATTATATCAAAACCAAAGGAAAATCCAGTTAATTGGGGGGCTATTTACCTACTACTAAAACTAATTCGCCTCTCTCTAGCTCCATTTCGTATTTTTCTAAAATTTCTTCCGCTGTTCCCCGGTAGATGCTTTCGAATTTTTTGGTCAGTTCGCGGCCGATAACCAAAGGCCGTCCTTTCAATTCAGGATTAGAATCCAGTTCTTTCATGGTTTTGAGAATTCGATGCGGTGATTCGTAAAAAACAACCGTATGCGGAGAACCAGCCACTTCCCGAAAAAACTTTTGCCGGCCTTTTTTGTGGGGAGGAAATCCTAAAAATAAAAACTTGTCGGTGGGGAAGCCGGAGATGCTTAAAGCCGCCAGCGCCGCATTTGGTCCGGGGATAGGAATAACTTGAACCTGGCTTCCGAATTCCTTCAAAACTCTTTCGATGATCTTGCCTCCCGGATCGGAAACTCCAGGAGTGCCGGCATCGGTCACTAAGGCAATATCTTTACCGTCTTTTAATAAATCAGAAAGGCGTTTATTTTTCGGGGAATCGATCTGATAAGAGTAAGCGAAAAGAGGTTTTTTAATTTCAAAGTGAGAAAGAAGCTTGGTGGTTATCCGGGTATCTTCCGCGGCTATGGCAGAAACTTGCTTTAAAACTTCAAGGGCCCGCAGAGAAATATCCTGAAGATTGCCGATCGGAGTAGAAACAATATAGAGCTTAGCCATTAGAGAGGGCCTCCTCTCCATTAACATGCTTGTGATTCTTGTCAGAAAATTCTTCTAAAATTTCCACAATGATAGCCGCCACTGGAACAGAAAGGATCATTCCCGCCACACCCGCCAATTTCAAACCAATCAAAAGAGCCAAGATAACCACTACTGGGTTCAGTCCGACCGTCCGCCCCATAATGATTGGCACTAAAATGTGATTTTCTAATTGTTGAATAATGACATAAGCCACAATCACCCATAACCCCAAAACTGGCGATTGGGTAAAGGCCAAGATTACGGCCGGGACGGCCGCCAAAACCGGACCCACTGTAGGCACTAACTCCAGAATCATGGCTAAAATTCCTAGCAAAAGAGCAAACTTAACTCCTAAAATAGACAAGGCCACATAAACCGCCAAGCCGACAATTAAAGCCAAAAGCAGCTGCCCCTGCAACCACCGCCCCACTTTCCTTTCCGACTTCCGCCAAATATTCAAAAAATGCCCTTCGTATTTATTGGGAATAATCGCCCGGATAAACCCTTCCGTCCCGCCCTTCATCACGGAGAGATAAAAGGAAATCACAATGACGGCCAAGAACGAGAGAATTCCTCCAAAAATACTGACCACAAAACCAAAGGCCGAAGTGGAAGAAGCTTGCAAATAAGCGGAGAAGCTGTCCAACAAATTTAAAATTTCATTGAAAAGATCCGTAAATCTCCCGGAAGACTGTTGGGCTTTTTCAATGGAGGTGGAAACACGGCTGATAAAATTAGGCAAATCCTGAATCAACTGGTTAATTTCGCCAGTCACAAAAGGCACCACCAAAGAAACGAGAAAACCGGCCAAAAAGAAGATGGACAAATAAAGCAGGGCCACCCCAAAAACCCGAGGGGTTTTTTTCTTTTCCACCCAATCGGCAAAGGGGCCAACCGCCGAAGCAATAACAATGGCGAAAAGAAGAATAATAGCGATGTCGCGCAAAAGATAGATCAAGGCGAACAAAAGAAAAACCGCCACGATTTTGACCACCGTAGCCACTGAGACGTCCCAAAGTACAACTTGTTCCGTTTTATTTTCCATGAATTAACAAGTTTATTATATCACAGTTTTAATAAACTTCTGATCGAAGAATCATTTTCTTCCACCGGTCCGATAATCGCCAAATTAAGTTTTTCGTCTTTAAAAATATCGTTAGCCGCCTCCCAAATATCTTCGGTTGTTACCGCATTTAATTTTTCAAATCTTTCTTCCGGAGTAAAAATCTCTCGCTTCAATAATTCTTGAGTGGCGTAGTAAGAAGCCAGGTCGTCTGATGCTTCAAAACTAATGGCCATTTTACCTTTCATGTAATCTTTGGCCTTTTTTAACTCCTTATCAGTCACTTTTTCTTTTTTAAATTTTCGCAGTTCTTCCAAAATCACTTCCAGGGCGGAATGTAACTTTGTTTTTTCCAGTCCGGCAAAAGTGGAAAAATCCCCCGCATCCAAATAGGAGTCGCTGTCGGCGGAGACATAATAAGCCAAACCTCTTTTCTCCCGTACCTCCACAAACAAACGCGAACTCATCCCGGCGCCCAAAATAACGGCCATCAACTTTAAAACCTCTTTTTTGGGATGAAACATGTCATATCCTCTCACTCCCATAACGATATGGGCCTGATCTGTTTTTTTATTTAAAATTTTTAACCCGGGCTTTTCTTGTTGAATACTGACCGGCAAAGGTTTCAAAAGCGACTGTCGACGGATATGGGTAAAATGCCGGTCGATTTGGGCTTTGACTTTTTCCGGATCAATGTTTCCGGCCACCGCCACCACGGTATTTTTGTCAAAATAGTGGGTATTAAAATACTCTCTGATTTTTTCCGGCTTCATGGCCAAAATAATTTCTTTCGTTCCGGCAATGTTCCAGCCCAACGGCTGATCGCCATAAACCAACCCTTCATAAAGATCTCCGATATGACGCATGGGATTGTCAAAATTCATATTGATCTCCTGAATAATCACTCCCCGTTCTTTTTCAATTTCCTCCAAGTCAAATTTGGAATTCAAAAAAATGTCGCTAACCACCTCCAAAATTAAATCAAAATTTTCGACTCCCGCTTTGGCGTAATAACCCGTGTATTCTTTAGAGGTAAAGGCGTTGTATTCAGCGCCAATGGAATCCAGTTCTTGAGAAATGTCCAAATACCCCGGCCGCTTTTCCGTGCCCTTAAACATCATATGCTCCAAAAAATGGGAGATGCCGTTGATGTCTTTAGTTTCGTACCGCGAACCGGTGCCCACCATAACCAAAACCGTAGCCGCCTTGGTATGCTCCATCGGAATGATAATCAGACGCAGTCCGTTGGGATAAGTAAAATATTCAAAGTGATTATGCATTAAATTATCTACTAATTACTAATCAAATACTAATATACTAATAGAAATCAAATCCGTATATTAGTAATTGATAAATTAATTGTACCATTCTACCTCTTTTCCGCTAACTTGACAAGGGTTGAGAAGTGTATTAACTTTACAAGAGCGGAATCAGCTTCTGAAGTTACTTTACCTCACCGAAGTATACGCAACTTCAGATGAGAAGGAAAAAAGAATTGAAAAGCTAATAAAAAAAATAAAACAACAACTCCCTGGTTACTGAAAAAAGTCAGAAGAAAACACTAAAGTCAAAGCCACCCAAATCGGGCGGCGTTTTTTTTATTTAAAAAAGAGCGCAGTCCCAGTCACCTTCTTTTAAAATATGGCTAAGCGGTGCAAATAAACGAAGGTTTTGGAAATCAAGCCAGCCACATAAAATTGGGTCGGATTCTTAGACGGGGTACCAATTTTTGTCGGCTTGATGACAAAACCGAGTATTATTTGCCCGCGAAGACATCTTTAAAAGAGGTGGGCGGGACGAAGCACCACTTTATGGCATCAAAATCTCCGCCGTGTTTTGCCTTAAGGTGGACAAGCGGTAAATGGCCGTCAAACGATCCAGCTCCCGACTAGACCCCCGTAACTGCCCGGAAAGATACTCCGCCGGCTAAAATCATCATCGTTACCCGCTCTCCGCCCAAGACCGCTCCAAGAGTCATGGCATTGGTCTCAAAAAATTTACATAACCGATCATAATCAATCCCCATTGACCCTGCTCCAAAATCAATCCTCTTCCAGCAAAAGTTAAGATCTACTTCGAAAGATTTATACAACTCATGAATGATGTTTTGAGAAATCAGACCGTTATTAGCATCACAAACATCGGCAGATAAATTTACGCCGGCCTCCGCAAAAGCGCTGGTAAACTTGGCCCATTCATCAATAGTAACCACTTCCCGGCCGCCATCTGTTTTGGGATATTCCCAGGGAAAAGACTCTTGACCAAAAACCCACTGGTACCAATAACCCTCCGGCCAATCGTCCTTACTGCCGCTTGAGCCCAACGGCCTGGTGATATGAGGAAAAAAATACCGGCCGGTACGGGTGAAATAATCGTCTAATTTTTTTAAAAGTAAATGCTTTAGAAAAAGTTTTTTCCCGGACTCGAAAGCTTGATTAAACTCTTTCCGCCAAGCAGACATGACGGACTGCTGGATTCTCACCGTTCCGCCGATTCCCGGAAAAACTTTACGAAACTGAATTCTCACTTCGGCTTCCCCTCCGGTCCCGCCTCCGACCACGTCGATTACATCTGGCATAATTCACTCACTTTATTAATGAACCATAAAAACAAAATACCATCTTTCGGTGGTATTTTGAAAGTTGACAAATCAAAAGGTTCAACCCTGAATCTTTAAAAAGATCAAACCTTGATAAATCTAAGCTAGTTTGTTTTTGAGGTAATCAGCTAATTCGCCGATCAGCACTCTCTCTTGTCTCATTGTGTCGCGATCTCGCACTGTCACTCTTTGATCGGTCAAAGAATCAAAATCAAAAGTAACACAATGGATCGTGCCGATTTCGTCTTGCCGGCGGTAGCGCTTGCCAATGGAAGCGGTTTCATCATATTGGCACATGAAATATTTGCGTAGTTCAGTAAAAATCTCTTGAGCCGGTTTAGCCAGTTCTTCTTTTTTGGAAAGAGGCAAAACCGCCGCCTTAATCGGCGCCAAAGATTTTGGCAATCGCAGAACAACCTCTTTCTCATGCACTGTCTCTTCCTCACCAGAGCGAGGTTCAACCTCGCTGTAGGCTTCCAGCAAAGAAGCTAACATTAACCGCTCTAACCCGACGGTCGGTTCCACCACATAAGGCCAGAACTCTTTCCCAGTTTCCGTATCTTTGTATTTCAAATTCTGCCCGGACATTTTTTCATGACTTTTTAAATCGAAATCAGTGCGAGAGGCCAATCCCATCAGCTCCCCCCATCCCCAGGGAAATTTGTATTCAAAATCAATTGTGCCTTTGGAATAGTGCGCCAATGATTCCTTCGGATGTTCATACCGGCGAATGTTGTCTTTTTTAAAACCAAGATCGTTCACCAGAAAACTTTCCATAAAATCCGCCCATTGGGCAAAAGCCTTATCTTCCTCTCCCGGCCGGACAAAATATTCCAGTTCAGCAATAGTAAATTCCTTAGTCCGGAAAAGGAAATTTCCGGTGGTAATTTCATTGCGGAAAGCTTTGCCGATCTGGGCAATCCCAAACGGCAATTTCTTGCGAGAGGTTTCTAAAATATTTTTAAAGTCAACAAACATGCCCTGGGCCAATTCCGGACGCAGATAAGCTACCGCTTGGGCATCTTCAGTCGTACCGATAAAAGTCTTGAACATTAAATTAAAACTTTTCGGCTCGGTCCAAATGCTTTCTTTGGCAGAATGGGATTGGGCATGAGCAATTATTTCTTCCTCTTTGTCCGCTCGAAAACGTTCATGGCAGATCCGGCACTCCACCAACGGATCGGTGAAACTCTGTAAATGCCCGGAAGCTTTCCAAACTTTTGGGCTCATAATGACTGCCCCGCGCATGCCGACCATATCGTCTCTCTCTTGCACGAATTTTTTCCACCACAAAGTGCCAAGATTGTTGAAAAGTTCGTTCCCCAAATGGCCAAAATCCCAACTGTTGGCCAGTCCTCCGTAAATCTCCGAACCGGGAAAAACAAACCCCCTGCGCTTGCACAGAGAAACAATTTTATCCATCAAGTTGTTATCATTTTTAGCCATACTTTTTACTCCACAACATTCCCCGAACCCGGAAAATCAACTAAATCATTGCTGGTAACATCTCCAACTCTAACCAAAATATCTTGCTTGGTAAAGCCATCTTGTCCTTCCAAAAAAGTATTTTTGATTAAGTCCGCCGGTTGCCCGATATTGCTTTCTGAGGGCGTAAAAGAAACCATGAACCAACCTTGAGACTTAGGAAATTGCCCTCCCGTGCCGGCCGGTATGGTTTCTAAATCCCAAACCACTTCCCGAGATCCGGAATTAAAAGTAGTGGCCGGCTGCTGGCCGCTCACCCAAGTTTTATTTTCCCATTCCACTCCCGGCGGAAGAGAACCCTTTACTCTGGCCTTAATGATATCATTAGGAATATTAACTATTTCCCAAGAAATGACGTAGGTGGTCTTTTGACCGGCTCTGGGAGGAAAAGGGCCGCTCCCGCCCAAAACAGCATCTTGGCGATAGGCTTTTTGGCCCAGAGAGGGGAGAGAGACTATTTTCGTTATCGTTTCACTCTGAGCGACCAGACGGTCTAAATCAAATCCGGGTGGAATAGTTGAGGTTTCCGCCAACGCGCTGACTTTGACGGTTGAGTCTTTTACCCCGCCGCTTCCCGAAAAACTGCTTTTGATTTTAACTCGAAAACTAATCGCGCCTTCTTGTTGCGAAGCTAAATGGTTCAGAAGAGGCGAGACCGAAGCATTCCAAGTAATCGTCCGGCTGGCGCTATTGAAAAAACCGTCACTGCGAAGGCTGTTCAAGTCAAACATGGACCCCTCCAGTTTAGCGGAAAGGGTCAGACCGAAAATATCCACGCCAGTATTGTTAACAAATAAGATTTTATATTCCAGCTCGTCACCCAGCTGTGCATTGTAGTCTTTCTTTTCATTCGCCAAAACCGCCACGCCTAAAGGAGGAGTGGAAAGAACGGTACTGGCCGAAGACTTTTCAAAATCAACATAAAGATCCCCTATTTTTCTTTGTAAAGTTACGAAAATAGCCTTGCTCTCCCCTTCTTCGCCGCGCAAAATTCCGGAAATAGAGATGCGGTCTCCTTCTCCGGTTTTTAAGCTTTTCAGATCAAAAATATTTTTCCCCTGAAAGGTATTGGGCAAAAATTTGCCGGGGGTAAAACCATCGGGATATTCAAATCTAAATCTAAGGTCGCTCAAGTTGTCTTGTGATTCATTTCGATAGTCCAAAAGGTAAGTCATTTCTTGCCCGGAAACCGCATTGGGAGGAGCTACTAAAGTAAGGGCAACGGGCACAGAGGAAATGTTGGTGGCCGCCGTCGCTTCTTTTTTAAAAACGGAAGGCATGCCCTCCCCGTAGAAAGAAAGGACCGCTCGCACTTTTTTAATATCTCCTTTGGCTCCCGCTAAATATGCCGGGAATTCAACCGTTCGGCCCTCGCCCGGCCCCAAATCGTCTAATTTTAAATTTTCCGTTTGTAGAGTAGCAAGCTGATTATCCCGAACATCAACCGCCTCTGGAGAGTAAAAGAAAGTCAGCTGTAAATTTCCAATAGCTCGCTCGTTGTGATTGGCATACTCAATTTTGTAATTAACTTTCTCACCGGAAGAAATCTCTTCCGGTGCCTCAATTTTAAAGTCAACATTGTTGGGACTAAAAGTGGAACGGCTAAAAAAGAAGAAAACCAGACCGGTGATGACCGTTACTACGGCCAAAACAAGAAGCCACCTTAAAAGACGGTTAAAGTCAAAGGACGGCTTAGTTTTGGGCGTAAGACTGGTTACTTCAAATTGATTCTCCATGATCTAATAAATGCAAGGAAGAAAACTTTTGATGACTGAGGGATTGGAGAAAATAGTCGACCTCTGTTTTATCAAGATTTTGATTATAGCCAAGAACGGTAAGTAGTTCTTTTTTAAAATCAGTTAATATAGAGTTTGTTTCATCTTTTTCGGCTTGCTCCAACCTCTGCAACTGGGAATTTAAAAAGTTCCACAAAGCCGGGTCGTGTTCTTCTTCATAAACCAAACGGTGGAAAGATTCTAGAACGAAAAAACCAGCCATCATTTTTGCGAAAGAAGATTTGATGTCTAGGAAATTTTCTGAACTCTGGGCTTGGGTGATAATTGGGTAATTTTTGCCAGGCACGGCTAAGAAATCGACTAAGTTGAAGAGATCCAGATGCCCGGCCTGCTTAGAGGTGTTTTTCTTGGCGCTCTTGGCCAAAACTTTAATTTTACCCAGTTCTCTGGTGTAAACCGTCACCAGCTGATTATGCTCCCCGGTTTCGGTTTTCCTTACCACTATCCCTCTTAATAACATCTTTTTATCATACTTTATTTTCTTACTCCAAGCCAGATTTTGCGGTTAGGTTCTAGCTCAAATTCTTTTTGGATATCAAAGTTTTTCGGTTCAAAGTGGGGATGCAAAGAAAACTCTTCTAGCAAAGCATTTTGTTTGATAAATTTCTCCCATTCCATGATGGCTTTTGTCAGATCTTCGTCGTCAGTATGCCATTGAGCCGTCACTTTTTCGTTAAACTTGTAACCCATCTCTTTGCGCAAATCCTGAATCTGCCTCAAAACTTCCCTTGCCCAGCCTTCGAATTTCAAAGCATCATCTAGGTGGGTGTCTAATTCATCCGGCCCCACCGCTACCTCTTTAACGTTCAGTTCGCCTTTAATTAAATCAATGATTTTCTGATAGGAAGTAATATTGGCCACATCAGCAGAAGTAAACTTCCGCAACGGCTGTCTCACTTTAAGATTTAATTTTTTACGCAAAGCCAAACCCATACTGACCGCTTTTTGAGCCAAACTCATTTCTTCTTCCAGTTTGGGATTAATAAATTTCTTGTTTGTCTCCGGCCAATCTTCCCAATGGACACTGTACAAGGTCGAACCTTGTATGTGGATAACTTCTTGGTAAACCTTCTCAGCAATAAAAGGAGTGAAAGGCGCGGTCAGTTTGGAAATTTCAAGAAGAAGGAACCGGAAAAAAGACAAGTTTTCTTTTAATCTCGACCGCGAGCGCCGCAGCCACCACTTGGAAAAATCCTCCACTACAAAACTCTCTATCGCTCGGGAAGCGGACAAATAATCAAAGTTGTCCATCGCCACGGTAGTTAACTTAATAGTCTGATGCAAGCGAGACAAAATCCACTGATCCAACTCACTCAAGTTGTGTATGACTGGAACTTGCTGTGGATAACTTTCATACAAGGTCGAACCTTGTATGTGGATAAGTTCGGAGACAGGACGGTAAAGCTCAAAAAAACGAAAAGAATTCCATAAAGTCATCACAAAACCGCGCAGACGCTGGCTCACATCATTTAAAGAGAAAAGTTTCGGTTCGCCAGGACTGTTGACCGAGTAAAAATACCAGCGAGCCGCATCGGCTCCGTACTGGTCAATAACCGTCCAAGGGTCAACCGCATTTCCCTTTGACTTAGACATCTTCTGCCCTTTTTCATCCAAAACATGGCCATAAGACAAAACATTTTTATAAGCTGGCCCATCGTCAAGCAAAGTTGAAACGGCTAGCAAGGTATAAAACCAGCCGCGGGTCTGGTCAATTCCTTCGGTAATAAAGTCAGCGGGAAAACTTTGTTTAAACTGCTTGGTATTTTCAAACGGATAATGCCATTGAGCAAAAGGCATCGCCCCCGAATCAAACCAAACATCCGCCACTTCCAGAATGCGGCGCATCGGCTCTCCGCATTCAGGGCATTTTAGGAATATTTCATCTACATAGGGCCGATGCAAATCAAGTTCTCCTTTTTCACTGTAAGGGTAATTGGAGAGTTTAAGTTCGATCAGTTCTCCTTTTTTCACATAAGTATCGGCTTTGGTAGCCAAAAAGTCTTCTTCCGAAAAGTTTTCAAAAATACCCTTTAAAAGCCAAAGCGGATCGCCATGGCTGACAAGCAGTATTCTTTTACCTTCGTGTTTTTGATTCAACTCCTGCACCAAAGAAAACATTCTCCTCCGAATATCGTTCCAGCTTTCCCCATCATCGCTTTTGGTCTCAAAGTCGGAACGAGCTTCGATCTCCGGGTGAAGGTCCAAGTGCTGTCCCTCCAAGGAGTACCCGTAATCCACCTCTTTTAACCTCTCGTCCAGATGAACATTTTTCCCCATTCTTTCCGCTATAATTTCGGCGGTCCGTTTAGTGCGCAAAAACGGAGAGGAGAAAATCAAGTCTATCCCTCCGCTCTTTTTTAGTTGCTCCACCGCTTTTTTAATCTGCTCCACTCCCTCAGAAACTAAATCGTAGTGATCATGCTCTAATTTGGAAGAAATGATCTCTCTTCCTCCGTTAGCCGCTCCGTTTTTGGCGCTTAAGCCATGGCGAAGAAGATAAAAAGTGTTCGGGATTTTGAAGCGATGCTTTTCCAGTTCGGTTAACGATCCGACAGTCTGATCATGGCCGCATTTTTGACAATGCCAAATCGGCAAAGGAGTGCCCCAGTAGCGGTCGCGCGAAATCGCCCAGTCCTTTACTCCTTTCAACCATTCTCCGAATCGTCCTTCTTTCAGATGCTCGGGATACCAATTTACTTTTTGATTATTTTTGATCAATTCCTTTTCTAATCTAGACATAGCTACAAACCAGGAATTCATCGCATAATACAAAAGGGGATTCCCGCAACGCCAGCAGAAAGGGTAGTCGTGAATACGTTCTTCTTCTTTTAATAACAAATTTCTGGAGCGCAAATGTTCGATAACTTCTTTTTCAGTTCCCTTATCCGTGGCTGGTTTTCCAGCCAACCCAGGCACTTCGTTGGTAAAATAGCCAGTTTGATCCACTGTGTGATAGGCAGGCAAACCAATTTTCTTCCCCAACTCATAATCGTCTTCTCCATACATCACAGCTGTATGCACAATTCCGGTCCCTTCCGTAGTAGTCACAAAATCAGCCGAATAAACTCGATAAGATTTTTCAGATTTTAAAGAGGAGATTTCAAAGAGTGGTTCGTATTCTAGACCGACCAAATCTTTCGCCGATATGTTTTCATGTACTCTTTCAATAGTGTGGCCAGCTAAAACCTTGTCTACCAAATCAGCGGCCAAAATTAGTAACTCTTTAACTCCATCAATACGAACGGCGCTGTATTTAATATTGGCTCCCACTGCCAAAGCCACATTACCCGGCAAAGTCCAAGGCGTAGTTGTCCAAGCAAGAATATGGGCCTGATCTTGTGTGGTATTGGAACCAAATTTTTGATTTGGCAATAAATGAAACTTTACATAAACCGAAGTGTCTTTTATTTCCTTATATCCTTGCGCCACCTCATGGCTGGACAAAGGCGTACCGCACCGAGTACAAAATGGCACTACTTTGTGTCCTTTGAAAAGTAATTTTTTCTCCCAAATCTTTTTGAAAATATGCCAAAGCGATTCAATATATTCTGGGTCATAAGTAATGTAAGGATTTTTAAAATCAAGCCAAAAGCCGATTCTTTTCGTCAGCCGCTCCCATTCGTCTTTGTACTTCCAAACACTTTGCTTGGCCTGTTTGTTGAATTTGGCCATGCCGTATTCTTCAATTTCTTTTTTGGATTTTAAGCCCAGGCTTTTTTCCACTTCAATCTCCACCGGCAAACCGTGCGTATCCCAGCCCGATTTTCTTTCCACCAAAAACCCCCGCATGGTTTTGTAGCGGTTAAAGAGATCCTTCATCGCCCTGCCCAGCACATGATGAATACCTGGCCGTCCATTGGCAGTCGGTGGCCCCTCAAAAAAAACGAAACGCTTTGCTTTTTTTCGTCGTTCTTGTCCCCTTTCAAAGATTTTGTTCTTTTCCCAAAAATCTAAAACCTCTTCTTCAATTTTCTTCACCCCGTTAAATTGCTGCTCTGCCGCACCGCCTTTGGCGGATTTAACTGGGTAAAAGTTGTCTTCGGTGGACATATATATTAATATGATTAAATGCTAAAAAATAAAGGATCCTGGATAGTCTTTTCGGTAATCATCGCTAATTTTGTGCTCGGTTTTGAATTTAATTATTACCGCTTTGATTGGTTCGATACCTCTTTGCACTTCTTGGGCGGATTAGGGGTTTATTTAATTTTATATTCTTATTTCAAAAACAGTTTGGCTGGTTTACCTTGGATCAAAAAAACAATTTTATTGGTCGGAGCCACCGCTTTGGTGGGGGTGATCTGGGAACTGGCCGAATATAGCTTTACCGCCATTCCGGCCATTTTACCTCTCCCCTGGGATGGCCTAAGCTTCATCGGAGACTTGCCGGATACTCTGGCTGACTTGTCCTTGGACATTTTCGGTGCCTTGTTGGGTTCAATTTTACATTCTCTCGGGCAAAGAAAGCCCTAGCAACTCTAAAGATTTCCCCAAAACCGTAACCGAAGCTTTCACTAAAGCCAGCCGAACCCTTTCCAATTTTGGCTCCGCTCCGATTACTTTCGACTTCTCATAAAATCTATTGACTAGTCCGGCCAACTCTAAAGCATAACTAGCCAGCTGGTGCAGTTGATAGTCTTTCGCGATTTTCTTTGAAATTTCCGGAAATTGAATTAATTTTCTAATTATTTCCCCTTCCCATTTATGCCAAGAGATATTCTTGTCTATTTTTTTGGCGACTTTTATTTTACCTTCCTCCGCTTTTTTCAAAATTGATTTCAAACGGACAAAAGCGTACTGGATATAGAAAATCGGATTGCGATTCGATTCTTCTTTGGCCAGTTCCAAATCAAAATCAATGTGGCTGTCCAAAGATTTGCTCAAAAAGAAAAATTTGGCCACATCGGCCGGAACTTTTTCCAGCAATTCATCCAAAAGCACAAACTTTCCGGCCCGTTTTGACATCCGCACCGCTTCTCCCTTTTCCAGTAAATTAACCATCTGCGCCAACGGAAAAACAAATTTAGACTCGTCCAATCCAAGAGCCTTAATCCCCGCTTTTATTCTCGGCACATCTCCATGATGATCCGCTCCTAAAATGATGATCATTTTAGCAAATCCTCTTTTTTCTTTGTTTCTGGCGTAGGCAAAATCAGATAGTAAATAAGTAGTGTAGCCATCTGATTTTCTAATCACCACGTCGTTGTCCAGTCCGTAATCCGAGCTCTTGAACCACAAAGCTCCTTCCTTTTCGTAAGATAAGTTATTAAATTCCAAAAAATTCAAAACATCTTTCAACTCGTTATTTTTCAGTAAACTGCTCTCCTTAAACCAGACATCATGCTTCACTCCAAAACGGCTTAAAGAGTCTTTAACCTGCCTAATCATTTTTTCCTTAGCATACTTCTGGGCTTGAGCGGCTAATTCTTCAAAATTATCCAAAGAACCATGATAAGCTCCTTCTTTTTTCATCTCCTCAGCTATTTCGGCAATATAAGCTCCTTGGTACATTTCTTCCGGGAAATCCGTGGACTGTCCCTCTAATTCCAAATATCTTCTCGCCACCGACTCGCCTAAAATTCTTACCTGCCGGCCGATATCGTTGATATAATATTCCTTGGTAACCTTAAAATTTAAAAAATTTAAAATTCTAGCCAAGCTCTCCCCATAAGCCGCCGAACGGCCGTTGGGCAAAACCAAAGGCCCGGTGGGATTGGCCGAAACAAATTCAATATTTATTTTCTGTCCTTTTCCTAAACTCTGCTGACCAAATTTCTCTTCTTTTTTTAAAACCTCTTCCAAACCTTCTTTCCAGCTTTTTTCGCTCAAGCGAAAGTTAATAAAGCCCGGAGCAACCGCTTTAACTTCTGAAAAAAGTTTGGAAAACTTTTTATCTTTTTTAAGACTAGAAATAATCTCCTCTGCTTCTTCCATTGGCGACTTGCCTTCTTTTTTGCCCCAGGCCAAAGCCAGATTAGTACTGTAATCCCCAAATTCAGAGGGCGCAAAAGAAACCAAAAAACCCACCTCTTTCGGCGCAATTTTCTTTAGTTTATTATCGATTTCTGATTTAAACACTGTTATAAAATAATAGCATTAAATGCTTTTTTAGTTAAGCTTTACTTAGCTTACAGTAATCTGCTATTATAACCACATGATTAACGAGGAAAAACAAACTATCGATTTGGTTAAAAAGGCTACGGCCGCAGTGGTGAGTATTACTATCAGCAAAACCGTCGCCCAAGCCAAAGAAATGGCTTACGGGCAGATGCTCCATCCTTCTTTTCTGCCAGACTTTCCAGCCGATGCCCTTCCCCAAGCCGACGACGAAGACCAAAAAATTAAAATCGGCGGGGGTTCGGGGTTCATAGTTGATTCGAATGGAATAATTTTAACTAACAAACACGTCGTGCTTGATCCGCAAGCGGAATACACCATCACCACCTCTGACGACACCGAATACACCGCCAAAGTTTTGACTCGCGACCCGGTCAACGACATCGCCATTTTAAAAATCAAAGCTAAAAATTTGCCTACTTTAAAAATGTCTTCTTCCTCCATCCAGCCGGGTCAAACTGTTTTGGCCATCGGCAATGCTTTGGGTCTTTTTTCTAACACCGTTTCCAAAGGAATCGTTTCTGGATTAGCCCGCAAAATTTCCGCCGCCATGGGTGGCGGGGGTCAGGGTCAAGATCTTGGCCCTGACAACGAAGAACATGGTTTGTCTGGCCAAGAAGAGGCCATCCCCCAAGTGGAAGAACTGCGGGGAGTAATTCAAACCGACGTAGCCATCAATCAAGGCAACTCCGGCGGTCCTCTTTTGAATCTCGACGGCGAAGTGGTGGGCATCAATACTGCCGTTATTTACGGCGCTCAAAACATCGGCTTCGCTATCCCCATTCAGTGGGCCAAAAATGACTTGGCTGACTTACAAAAATTCGGCCGTATTATCCGTCCTTACATTGGTCTCCGCTACATCATGTTGAACAAAGACATGCAAAAGAGATACAAATTGCCGGTGGACTACGGAGCTTTAGTTACTCCCGGCCATTTGCCTGGCGGCCATGCCGTGATTAAAAATTCCCCCGCCGAAAAAGCCGGCCTTAAAGAGAATGACATCATCCTAACCCTCAACCAAGAAAAACTGGACGAGAAAAACGACCTCCAAGACAAAATCCAACTTCTCAAAGCCGGGGAAGAAGTGGAACTAAATTATCTCCGCCAAGATAAACAGAAGCAAACAAAACTGCTTCTGGAAGAAAGGAAATAAGAAAAAGAAATTCGTCTAAAATAGAACCGCTTGAAAGCGGTTTTATTTTAGAGTATATTTCATCAAACAATCTTGGACTTTAAAAACGAGGTCAAAAATGGAACCAAGAAAAAAAGTTAAATCCCGAGTTTATGGCATTGACCACCATGAGAGCCACTGGGAACTCCAGGAATGGCACTTGGATATTCGTCAATTCCATATTTATTTGACCGGCGAGGAAATCGGTTATTATGCTGACGACAGCGACAGAAGTGAACCGGGGGTGGAATATAGGATGAGTGCCCGTTTTATAAAAAACATTCAGATTCTTTCTCAAATTGACCTCAAGCGCCCAATTCTAATTCACATGAAAACTTGTGGCGGTGATTGGCAGGAAGGCATGGCCATTTATGACACACTTTGGGCTTGCCCTAATCCCATTACTATTTTGAGCTACACTCATGCCCGTTCCATGTCTTCCATTATCTTACAAGCAGCAGATAAGCGCGTGTTGATGCCGAATAGCTATTTTATGATTCATGAGGGCACCCTTGGTTTTGAGGGAACAACCAAAGTGGTTCACACCATGGCAGATTGGGATAAGCGCATCGTTCGTCCAACCATGCTCAATATCTATGTTGAGAAATTAAAGCAGAAAGGAAAGTTTAACCGGCGCGCTCCGGAACGAATCAGAGAAATGCTTCAAGAACAGATGGATAAGAAAGAAGATGTTTATCTAACTCCTCAAGAGGCGGTGGAATGGGGCTTCGCCGACGAGGTTTTTGACCGCAACTGGGCCGCTCTAACTAAATTTTCCAGAAACTTTAAAAAACTTTAATCCGCTATTTTAAAAGGCGGATTTTTAATTAAAAATGATATAATATGGTCATGTCCATTTACGCCACCAACCCCAAAGCCCATTTTGACTATCAAATCATCGAGACTTTCGAGGCCGGTTTGAGTTTGGCCGGGCAAGAAGTTAAGTCAATCAAAAACGGAAAAGTTTCGCTGAAAGGAGCTTATGTGAAAATTTTAAATGGTGAAGCATGGCTTTTGGGAGCAATTGTTTCTCCTTATCAGGCCAACAATGTGCCACCAGACTACGACCAGCAGAGAAACCGCAAACTGCTTTTGAAAAAAAGCGAGCTGCAGTATCTCCAAACCAAATCACAAGAACAAGGCCTAACCTTGGTGCCGATCAAGGTTTACAGCAAAAAGAATCTGATTAAACTGGAAATCGGTCTCGCCCGAGGGAAAAAGAAATACGATAAACGAGAGGCAATCAAAAAGAAAGAATTCGAGAGACGGGGGTTATAAACCCGCCGACATTCCGACAAGCCCTTATTTTAAAGGATTTGTCGGTCTGTGAGCCCCTAAAGAACAGCCCCGGTCGGTTAACCGGTAGGGGCTGTTCTTTAGGACTTTGAGTTCAGAGCCATACTACTTATTAATCACCTTCGTCTGGTTCTGGTTCCGGTTTTGAAGGCATTTCCACTTCCAGCGATTCGCTCGGTGTTGATATTTCAAGCTTTTTGGCCGAAGATCCAATGGTTATAGGGGCAATATCGACAATCTTATTATATGTCGGGTTATAGAGGAAGGCTTTTTTGGAAGAAGGATAGAGAAGGAGCTTATCTCCCCTCCTGGCGTTAGCGAAAAAGGCCTGATCTTTTAACTTTTCAGGATCAGACACGGTAGCAATGGTAGGTGATTCCCCTTCCGGCAAAATAATCAACTTGCCTATGTGAGCAATAAGTTTTTGATTTTCTTCTACGGCTGTTTTATTAGGATCTTTTTTGATTGAAACCCACTGCGCATAAAAATAAACATTGGTCGCCGACAGAACACCAAAAAGACCAAACCATAAATACTTTTTATTAGGGATTAACTTGGTTTTCCTCCAAGAAGCTAACCCTAAACTTAGTTTGGCTAACCACTTGTATGGAGAAACGGTATCCCCTGTCTTTTCCGAAGATTTATTTTTATTTATTTTCACTTCCGCCATATAGTTAAAATATATCAAATATCAAGCCTGGAATACAAGAAGGACTGTGGGTAACTCTAAAATCAAATAAACTCTTAGCGACTAATGTCCTCCCCTTTCCCATAACCTTTTAACTCCTCGGGAGAAACAACTACTACCTTTTCGAAAGAATGTCCTCTCGCCTTAAAGACAGCCAAGGTGGTAATCCATCTTAATCTGTTCTCTTCAAACAGATAGATTTTATAATCATCCTGGCTTCTCAAGAGACTGCCATTGGAATAAGCAGGCAGTTTTTCGTCAACGGTTTGCACCTCCATTCCCGAAGCATAAGCCTCGACAACTTCCTTAGGTAAATCGACAACTTTGGCGAAATCCAGCTTATAGGCCTGAAAAATTTGGTAAGTCTTAATCCATCTTTTTTGGCCATTGTGAAGAATATAGACTTTGGGATCAGAAAAAGACTTGAACAAAGATCCGTTTGGCAAGGAAAGAAAAGGCAAGGCGCTCGAAGAAGAATACTTGTCCAAATCCTCCATAGTCGTTTCGGTCACCTGTTTGAAGGAAAAGCCATAAGAATAGAAAATGGCCAGATCGGGAATAGGTTTTTTGGTCTTACTTTCCGGATCAACGAGATAAATCTGGGGACGATCTTTGGACTTGAGAATAATAGAGGAGAGTTTAAATGAAAGAGCGTCTTTTTCCGAAATAGAAGCGCTAGCGGGGTAAGAAATAAGAATATCAGTTAAAGGAGCGACAATAACCCGATCCGGATGATTATTGGTTAATTTTAAGAGGGTCCGATAATCCGCCACTAATCGT
>Ga0209542_10006850_pt1 | contig 22002 bp, 24 predicted proteins | sample RifCSPhighO2_01_FD_184028 | JGI IMG/M metagenome (GOLD analysis project Ga0209542, IMG submission 184028) | Soil microbial communities from Rifle, Colorado - Rifle CSP2_plank highO2_0.1 (SPAdes) (version 2) | ecosystem: Environmental > Terrestrial > Deep subsurface > Rock core/Sediment ... | reverse complement strand
TCACGAAGAAATCTCCGGATGAGGACACACATCCCACCCCCAAATCGTTATCCAGTGTACAGGGTTCCAGCACTGCAGCAACCACAGGTTTACTGCCTCCATAATAGGCCTTAATGACCAGTCCACCCTCATAGGGGACTCCGCCCCAAGTTGGCTCTATATGGCCCTTAAAGAGTGTCTGGGCCGACGCCATTGGCACGGCAACAAGCATCAAGCCCAACAAAATGTAAAAGAACGATCTAACTGTGCTTCTTCCCATTTCTGCCTCCATTTCATTGGCCCGGAAAACGAGCACAATGCCCGTCAATAGTATCACAGAATTCTATTACGTCAATACATCGTCATGCGGGTAATATACACACACGGATATTATTCACTTACCATTCCGTTCTAAACAAAGCTAAACGCGATAAAAAAAGACTCTGATAAAGAGTCCCTGGTGCCGATAGTTACTGCTGATAGGGATGCTGACCTAATTTAACTAAATAAAGAAGTTCGATAAGTTTTTCCGATGCCTCTTTTAATACCGCATGTATCGCCTGAATATCGGGTCTCTTATTTATCTCAGGTCCCATACGCATAAGATCCGCTTGAATCTCAGTAATTTGAATAACACACTTGCTATGTAGATTTTCCACGAAAATTCCTCTCCTAAAGAACGCTACACCTAATTTATTATATAATCAGAGATAAATCAACTGCCCCAAATACCTGTGTTAAATTAGCTAATAAATCTTGATAATATCTTGGTTCTCTACTGAAATAAATTATGATAAGCTAAAATTAATGATTATTAAAGAAAAACTGAAAAATATGTGGAACTCACTTGGTCCCGGACTTATCACCGGAGCTTCTGACGACGATCCATCAGCTGTTGTTACTTACGCCACTGCAGGTGCGCGTTTTGGTACCGGAATGGTATGGATAATGCTATATCTTCTGCCGATTATGATTATAATTCAAGAAATGAGCGCCAGAATAGGAATGTCATCAAGCTGTGGTTTAGCCGGTAATCTTAAACGATACTACTCAAAAAAACTGCTCATCTCACTATCCGTCTTAATTATATTTGCTAACACATTTAATATCGGGGCGAATGTTTACGGAATGGCTTCGGCGCTTGAGCTCATTGTCCCCCACTCAACCTACTTGTTGTCATGGATAATCGTGGCTATTATTTTAACTCTGGTAATACTACTTCCCTACAGAAAAATAGTAGTAATATTTAAATGGCTTTCCTTCTCGTTATTTGCCTACATGATAGCCTCATTTTTAGTAGTAGATAATTGGTTCCATATTGTTTCACAGCTCTTTATACCAAAAATCTCCTTAACGGAAGACTACCTGCTTATATTCGTAGCCGTCTTAGGTACGACTATATCTCCCTACCTTGCCTTCTGGCAATCAAGCGAAGAAGCCGAGGAAAGAAAACTCGAGCTTGGAAATTCAAAGAACTTGGTTTGTAAATACAGAATATTTGATAAGAAGGAATTATCCCGCGTTATGTTAGATACCAAAATTGGAATGTTCTTCTCTAATTTTATAGCTTTCTTTGTTATTGCACTAACCGGAACATTATTTTTTAATGCCGGTCTCGGTAATATTGAAACCGTAAAAGATATTGCTGATGCCTTACGTCCGCTTGCCGGTGATTATGCCTACTATCTTTTTGCCATAGGTATCATTAGCGCCGGACTTCTTACAATACCTATATTAGCCGGTTCGATAGCTTATGTAATATCAGAAATATTCAACTGGGGGGGTAGCTTGGATAAGCCCTTTTCTAAAGCCCGCGGATTCTATCTGGTTATAGTATTTTCAACAGTTGTAGGACTTGCGATCCCCTATACCGGAATAAGTGCTATTGACGCTCTCCTTATGACAGCTATTATAAATGGGGCCGTTGCACCGTTCTTGATAGCAACAATAATTCATATGGCCAACAATCCTAACATAGTAGGCAGGAATACAAACAATAAACATTCAAATATTTGGGGTTATTCAGCTTTCTTGCTGATGGTAATAGTGAATCTATTAGTGATTGCTACAAAATTTCCGACAGAAAAAGCAACTGCCTTTATATCAAACTTTCTGATCCCATAACTATGAGAGTCTACAACACGCTAACAAAACAAAAGGAGAATCTCATTCCACGTGAAGGAAATAAAATAAACATGTTTGTCTGCGGACCGACGGTTTATGACTACGCGCACATCGGAAACTTCAGGTCTTTTGTATTCTTTGATGTTGTTGCCAAATACCTACGACAAAGAGGCTATGAGATTGACTATATTCAAAATATTACTGATATAGACGACAAAATAATACGCCAAGCCCGGGAAAATAACCGCAATCCCCTAGACTGGGCTAGAGAATATACGGAAAAATTCCTTGAGGATGCTAAAGCCCTAGGTATAGATTCCCCAAAGTACGCTCCAGCCACCAAATACATCGACGAAGTTATAAAACAGGTAAAGATCTTAATTGATAAAGGTTTCGCTTACGAGATTGAAAGCGACGGCTGGTATTATGATTTGTCTACATTTCCGGAATACGGGAAATTGTCGGGCAGAACCACCCAAATGGCAGATGATGGGATAAGCAGAATAGATGAAAATGAAAAAAAGAAAAACAGAGGCGATTTCTGCCTCTGGAAATACTCTAAAGAGAACGAACCGTCATGGGATTCAGGGCTAGGCAAGGGCAGACCGGGATGGCACATTGAAGACACTGCCATAACGGAAAAATTTTTCGGCCCGCAATATGATATCCACGGAGGCGGACAGGATTTAATGTTCCCCCACCATGAAGCTGAAATAACCCAGCAAGAGTCGGCATCGGGATTAAAACCATTCGTAAAGTATTGGATGCATGTTGCATTTATAATCATCGGAAAGGGTGAAAAAATGTCCAAATCGTTAGGAAATTTTGAGACAGTGCATAATCTTCTAACAAAATACCATAAAGAAACGCTACGTTTTTACATTTTAGGCGGACACTACCGAAAACCCCTTGATTTTAGTGATAAGAATATTAATCAGGCAATGGCTGGAACGCAACGATTAAACGAGCTGATACTAAGATTATCTCATACTGACGGAATTAGTAACCCCGACATGGAGCAAATCATATCGGACACGAAGAAATCGTTTATAATTGCAATGGATGATGATTTTAATACTCCTGACGCCCTAGCCGTAATATTTGAATTTGTCAGAAAAATTAACTCATCTTTAGCAGAAAATGAACTGAGTAAAGCTCAGGCAAAGGAAATTTCCGTCTTGCTTAGCGAGTTTAATGAAGTCCTAGGCATAATTCCCACTGAACAGCAAAAAATTCCTGCAAATATTCAGGAATTAGTTGAAAAACGTGAAAAATTTCGCAAAGAAAAAAAATATCCTGAATCGGATAAACTTAGAACGGAGATTGAAGAGCTTGGTTACATTCTTGAAGATACCATTTACGGACCCATGATCCAAGCTAAATAACAAAAACCCCGCATATCGAATCGGGGTTTAAAAACAATCAATCTATCTTTGGCGTACAATCCTTAATAATCCTTTCTATCGTTTCCTCCTTTAATATTTTAGTATCATAATAAGCAACCACAATAACCAAAATAGGAAACACAAATAACACAACTACAAACAGAATAATCGACCATACAGGTGAAGAAGTTTCAGCATTTTTGATTAACAATAAAGATGAGATTACAAGAATCATCGATAAGAAAAAATATCCAGCAGCTATTCTAATATTCTTTTTTTGCTGATTAAAATAATTATTCAGCTCATCAGTTACCATCTCCATTGGCTTGAAGGCTTTCTGGCGTATCATTTTATCTACATCTTCCCTGATTTTTTTATAATAAGTATGTCCTCCAAATACTCTTAAACCCCTATACAACATGTAAAATGCCAATGGAAATAGGAGAATAACAATACGATTGAATAGCCAGTAACCATCGGAAACAGTAACCATTGTGAGCTCCAAATCAAAGACCTAAGTAAATCTATAATACAATATATATTGGTATACGTCCAGTATTACAATCATTACGGCACTATGTAAATCTTTCTTTCCTTAATTCCTCCAATATATCTTCGGGTATCGGGATCTGCTTACCGACAGGGCTGATTCCCGGATACCGCCAAGCTGAAATAATAATTTTCTTTTGACCTCTTCTCTGATACATAACCCAGATCTCATATGACTTCTTCTTTTTTGGTTGTCCGCCCTTTTGGGCGAGATCTCGCCCCGGAGGGGCAGACATGACACCTATGGTATCTTCTACTACCCCCTCTTCAAACCGTTTCGGATTGCGAATAATTCTTTTAACTCTATCCGGGGTTAAACCGTAATAAGCCATCTTTCCGATAACATGCTGAGTCCAGTAATATTTAGAATCATTCTTTGGAATCTTAAACATCGAAATAGGTTTTAGGTTCCTAGGCGTTAGGGGTTAGATTTCTAGAATGCCATATTATTATACAAAATTCCAATATTTAAATGGGTAGGTAATCGAGCGAGCGCAATCTTCCTCGTTTTGGAATTTTCGAATGACCCTACTACAGATCCAACCTGCCTAGCATAATTTAGTAAAAACCTATTTAAATTTTTATCCTTCCAGTTTCGAGGATAAAACAATGCTTAAATTAATTGATAATTTAGTTATATCGAGTTCGGGTGTTGAGACTTGAGGAAACAGGGCCTGAAATCAATAAGCTAAATTGAGATTAATTTAAGCATTTTTCGAAGAAATCTGGCTGGACTAAAAATTTAAATAGGTTTTTACTCAATCAAAAACTCCCTCTCGGGAGTTTTTGATTGGGAATAAGGTTTAGTAGCTATCGCCACCACTGAATCCGCCATGGCCGCCGCCATTACCATAGCCTCCTCGGCCTCCGCCGAATCCGCCACGGCCACCGCCACTGCCGCCGCCAAAGCTCCTTCTCGGAGGTCTGTCAGCTAAAGGTCTGGCTTCGTTGACAACAAGCTTCCTGCCCTCAAAATCCTGACCATTCAGGGTCTCAACGGCTTTCAAGGCCTCGTCATCGTTTGTCATCTCGACAAAACCGAATCCTCGTGAACGTCCTGACATTCTGTCCATCAAGACATCCGCCTTCTCAACTGCACCATACTGAGAGAACAAATCCCTCAACTGATCGCTAGTTGTGTTGTAGGATAAATTTCCTACATATAACTTTTTACTCAATTGAATAAAGAATCGAATAATAAACGGTTAAGAATAATTCTTAATCCGTGTCTTAGTGATTCTATTTCTTTTTAGTAGGACGACCTCTCGTCGGCTCCTACTATTAGACGAAATGCTCGCTAAATGAGGTAAAGCCCCTGAGAAAACCTACACTATAACCATTATAGCAGATAAGAACATTAAAATCAACCCCGCCCTTGAAAAGGAATGTTTATCTGCAAAAATAATAAAATGAGATATTAACTTCCAATTTTTGTAAATAATAATTTTTAGAAATATAGACTTAGCTATTTTCCTTTTCAAGGGCGGGGCAAGCCAGACTAATATGCTATAATTAAGGAATGCTGATAAAACTTTCAATTTCAATTCTTGTTCTAATGATTATTACGGTTTTTGCAATATTTATTTTACCCGGAAAAACGATAGCACCCACATCAAATAATCAGGGGAAAATATATATTAATGGCACTCCACTGACAATAGAAGTTGCCGATGAACCGAACGAACATAATCTTGGTTTATCGGGTAGATTACAATTAGCACCGAGCAATGGAATGCTCTTCGTATTTGAACAACCGGAAATAACCGCTTTTTGGATGAAAGATATGAATTTCTCACTCGATATGATATGGATAGACGAGAATCTAAAAATAGTCGGGATTACAAAAAATATTTCACCCGATACATTTCCTCAAACATTCAGTCCCCCTTCACCGATAAGATACGTGCTGGAAGTAGATGGAGGATGGGCGGATAAGAATAAAATAAAAATCGGAGATACGATTAAATTCTAAGCACAAAATCCTAAACCCTAAATAAATCCCGAAAATCCAAAAAAAATACCGATAATTAGTCGGTACTGTCTTTATTAGTATGCAATTCCTCTTTTAAATCCTCGGCCATCTTTTCCAAATCAAGTTCAAACCTTATAATTTTGCCTTGATCATTTCTAACGGTAATTATGTATTTATGAGGATATGTATGCCATAAACTCGAGCCTTCTAGAATATCCCCGGCAGGCACAAAATATTGACTATTCACGAAACTCCTCCCTTCCTAAAATTTGGTGTAAGATTAACAAAAATTAAATTAGAAGACAATACTATTTATTCTCCGCCCTTAAGAAGATTTTTTATATGCTTGATTAGCTTCCTGCCTTCATGCGTAATGAGAATTAATCCTGACCCGATTACAATGATAACAATAGGATAAAAGACAGACCAGAAGTTTGCATCGAAACTAAGAAATCCAAGATTCCTTAGAAGAAATGCTAATCCGAATAATAATATTCCTAATCCGAGTATATACATTATATCTTAATTGTATCATATAACCTCGACCGATCACAATCCACAGTAATCTCATTTAGGCCTGCCTGAACAGACTAATAAGTGACAAAGTAGTTTATAGAGGCCTGCGAACGGATTGTTTCAATCCAGCTCTTTGCAGTTTCGCTTAATTTACCAGATTTTATCTGCTCCCTGACCTGATCCTTAAACTGAGTTTCCTGACCTTTGGGCACAGTGAGCTTATTGTCTTTTATATATTTTACAACTTCATCATCGCTCGTTTGGGTTTCTTCGGAAAACAGTTTTGTTACCCTTAAATTAATTGAAATCTGCTCAATAAGTTCTTCTCTGTTCATACCCTGCATCTCTAAAACTTGCTCAAGAGTATTGCCCTGTCCCGTAACCTGTTCTTCTATTTTCTTAAGTTCATCCGCTACCTCTTCGTTAGTGGCGTATATTTTTCTATTATCAAGCTCACCTAATACTAATTTCTGCGTAACTAACCCATCTAATATTTGCTTGCCTGAAGTTTTTTCCATTTTTTCAATCACCGATAATCTGCTTATCGGACTTCCGTTCACGGTTGCAACTATAAACAATCCCTTATAAAAATATGCGAGCGCTAATACTGTCAAAGCTACAACCAAAATGATAATAGTTCTTCGGCTTAATTTCCATGATCTTTTTGTACCCTCGGTTGACAAGGTCTCAGTCTCTCCCAATCCACTTTGTTCTATATTGTCCATAATATTTGTTTATTAGTTATTTTTATTGCATTAATAATACTAAAATCAGGTTCTATTTGTAAATAGGCACATTCCACATAAAGATGCTAGGAACTCTTTCCGAAAATTTTGCCTATGCTTTTTCTGATTAATTCTCCGACCTGTCTGCGGGAATCCCTATCTTTAAGAACTTCCCATACCGGCGGAAGAAACGAAACAACGATAATCACGAGAACTATCGGGATTAAGTACTGGTCAATGCCGGGAATGGCACTTCCTAGAAAATATCCTAACAACGGCATTCCCAGTCCCCATATTGTTCCGCCGATAAAATTATAAAATAAAAATTGGGAATATTTCATCTCCCCAGCTCCGGCCACAATCGGAGCAAATGTTCTGACAATCGGAATAAATCTGGCAAGCACAATGGTCTTGCCTCCGTATTTTGCGTAAAACTGCTGGGCTTTAATCAAGTGATCCTTGTGGAATAACAATGAGTCCTCTCTTTTAAATATTTTTACACCGACCTTTTTGCCAAAGGCGTAACCCACATTATCCCCCAATATCGCGGCTACAAAAGTGAGGGTTGCAAGAGGAATTATATTAAGAAAACCCTGAGAGGCCAAAAAACCTGCTGTAAACAGTAACGAATCCCCCGGAAAAAAGAAACCAAAAAATAATCCGGATTCTGCAAAAATAATAAAAAACATACCGGCATAGCCAGCCGTTTTAACAAGGGTAACTAAATCAATTCCTAATAAAGCTTCCATTTATTATTTATTTATTATTAACTCCTGAATTATACGTTAATTGCATAAATAATCCAATAATACTAATATGACTCTAGGGTTCTTTTACTATGGAGGGGGCGGTCGTGAATAACGATCGATTTCACCTTGAAGAATGGTTTTCTGAGTTAAAACAAAAATGGATTCTTATCGCACAAGTCTATATATTGAACACTATAATAGTTCCGATGATAATACTTACTATTTGCACTTTTTACTATCCTATCCTAGGCGACCTTAAAGAATATGCAGAAGTTCGACAAAATTTTTTTGTTCCTATGTCAAATTTTATCACTTTTTTTAAGAAAGATGCCTTATACAGAGCATTATCGGAGGAATTCAATTACAGAATATACGCCTGGCTTTTAGTAAACATAATAAATCTTTGGACCCTTATTAAATTCCGTCTCAACATATTTCAACCAAAGAATTATAGATATGACTGGAGTTGGTTAGCATTACAGATATTCGTATGGAATGTAGCTCTAATATCTAATACCGCTTGGACCAAAATCCATTTTCCAGAATTTAATTATGTAATGATTCCGATCTTCATTGCCGGTATGTCATGGAATTTTCTTGTCATAAAAACAGGAAAAATTTGGCCAGCCGTAACCTCCCATATTCTTGCAAATACTTCAATTTTCTTTTTTATAAAAATAATTCAATCCCTAGGAATACAATTATCATAGAACCCCCTTAGGGGGTTATTTTTTACTCTTCCTACTTGCAAAGGCAGAGATCATCGCAACGGCCAGTATAACCACTAGCCACCAGAACGTGGTAGAGTTTAAAATGCTAAATATCCCGAATGATGATGCATACAGCATCTCGTTCGCCCCGTTAGAAGTAGCCTCGCCTAGGTCCTTCGGACTCGCGCCCTCGGCGTGAGCGAGACTTCTAGCGGGGTTCATGATAATTTAGTTACCCTTTTATTCATTGTACTACTAATTGTAAAAGTGGAGAAATAGTTATCATCAGATGAAATTAGTCTAAGTTAGGGTGTTTTTCTGGTAATCATCCTCGGAAATGGAATAGTTTCACGGACATGGTGTAGACCACATATCCATGCTACAAGTCTTTCTAGGCCAATACCAAAACCTGAGTGAGGAATAGAACCAAATTTACGAGTATCCAAATACCACTGAAAATCTTCGGTCTTTAAATCATGTTCTTTTAATCTTTTTACAAGTTCGTCGTAATTATCCTCTCTTTGAGAACCACCGAATATCTCACCGTATCCTTCAGGAGCCAACAAATCATTACATAAAACAACTGTCGGATCGGCAGGATCACGCTTCATATAAAATGCCTTAATGTCAGCCGGATATTTTTCAACAAAAATCGGTTTATCATATTTATTTGTGAGCAAAGTTTCGTCATCAGCACCCAAATCACTTCCATCTTCTATACCACTGCCCAACTCCTGTAATTTTTTCACCGCTTCTTTATGGGTCATCCGATAAAATGGAGCTTTTATTTGTTCCAGCGGTGCAATATCACGTTCTAAAATAGAAAGTTCAAATTTAAATTCTTCCAGCACTTTTTTAACCACAAAACTGACCAAGCTTTCCTGTATCTTCATATTTTCCTCATGCTCTACAAATGCGGCTTCGGCATCCATCATCCAGAATTCAGTCAGATGTCTGCGAGTTTTTGATTTTTCCGCCCTGAAGACAGGCCCAAAGTCATAAACTCTTCCAAGAGAACCGACTGCCGCCTCTAGATATAATTGACCCGACTGGGACAGAAAAACCTGCCCTAGGTCAAAATAATCAATTCCAAAGAGGGTTGTTGTTCCCTCACAGGCCGAGGGGGTAAGAATCGGTGAATCAAAACGGGTAAAACCTTCTCTTTTCAGCCATTCCTCAATATATTCATAGATACCGGCCCTGACTCTCAATATCGCCCACTGTCTCTCTGAACGTATCCATAGATGCCGATTATCAAGCAAAAAATCAGGACCGTGTTCTTTCTTTCCAATTATATATTCGGGAGCATACTGATAGACTTTTACATCGCTTATATGTAATTCAAAAACTCCCGGTTTTTTTGGATGTTCCGAAACTGTGCCGGTCAGTTCAACCGATGTTTCCAAAGTAACTTTTGATGCGGTCTCCCAGACTTTTTCTGCCTTATCGCCATGAACATTCTTTAATTTTTTTTCTTCAATAATTGCCTGAACAAAACCGCTTCCATCGCGGACTTGTAGGAAAATGATTTTTCCAGACGAACGCACATTATAAATCCAGCCCCTTACCGTAACAGTTTCATTTTTATATTGTGCCAAATTTTTTATTAATATCACCATAATATACTCATACTATGCTCTTCCGACGTTAATATCAAGAAAGAGAATTTTTAGTTGACTTTTCATATATTTTATGTTATTGTTGTATTACACGAAAGTTTTAGCCTAAAGGGAGGCAAAATGAGCTACGAAGATCACGCTCCTCGATGGGCAAAGCGATTGTTCTTTTACTTTTTCAACCTTCTGCGAGTTTCCTGGCAGTGGTTCATCTGGCATCTAATCCGACCGACATATCTGGTCGGTGTTTACGCCGTAGTTCTGCGCAAGAATCGCAACGGCGGAAACCAAGTGCTATTAGTAGACAAACGCCTCGGAATTTCCTCCTGCCTCGGCATCAATTTGCCAGGAGGAGGCATCACTCCAGGAATGACCATCGAGGAGTCCACCAAAGCTGAACTTAGGCAGGAGACGGGAATCACTGAAGTCAAGCTCACGCTCCTCCAAGCTTCGGTCGTAGAAGCTTACCACGATATCCATATTGTTTACTGGGGACACGTCGAAGAAAATTCACACTTTTCCCCATATCCAAAACCACTGGACACGCATGAAATCTCTCGCGCATTCTGGGCTCCAATCAGTTACGCAGAAGAGAAGTTGCCCGCCAAGCAGCGGATAATGCTCCACACAGCCATCAGGGCCATGTCGGAGTAATCAAAATCACGCTGAAAAAAGCAGACAACGAGGCCTCGCAACGCGGGGCCTCTTAATTTATATTCAAAACAAATTTTTACTGGATTGCAGATAAAGCATCCACTAATCCCCAACCGAAAATATTATCAAATCCCGATGTTCCTAAATCAACAGCCGAAGATTTAAGCTTCGACTGAATCTCGTCAGGATTACACGAACCATCTATGGTAATAGTATCACAGACGGAAGGAGTTGAGAATGACTTATACAGCAACAATGCAATCGAACCGGTTACATGAGGAGCAGCCATCGAAGTTCCGGAAAGCGTGGCATAACCGGTTCCTTTATATGTTGAATAAATACTGACCCCCGGAGCTGACAGATCGACTTCCGGTCCTCTGCTTGAAAAATAAGCAATCTGATTGTTAACGTCTGTCGCCGCAACAGCAATCACTTCGGTGTAAGCAGCCGGAAATATAACCGAACCTCCGCTATTTCCCGCAGCAGCAACCACTACCACTCCGGCATTTTTAGCTCGAATAACGGCGTCGTGGAATGATTGGACGTCACTAGATGTACCTAAGCTCATATTGACCACATCCATATTCCTGGCAATCGCCCAGTCAATACCTTCAATGATATCAGATAAATAACCAGATCCTTGGGCATTCAAAACTTTTATCGCATATAAATCTACATCAGGCGCCACACCAACAACACCAACGCTGTTATTTGAAGCACCGATAATACCAGCGACATGGGAACCATGGCCGTTGTCGTCATTCCAGCTTTTTCTTGAATTAATAGTATTAACACCGCCCTTGATATTCTTAATTAAGTCCGAATGGGTATTGGAAATCCCAGTGTCAATCACTCCGACCTTCACCGTATCGGCAGTATTTGAAGACCAAACAAGGTTAGCTCTTATTTTACTCACCCCCCAGGGTAAGACTTGCGGACTAGCTTGCATATGGGCAAGCGCTTCAACGGTAACATCATCATCAACCCTTAATACATCTGGATTTAATAGAAGATCTTTTTCAGCTTTATGATTCGGAAGAACTACAACCTTAGCATTTATCAAGTTGAGGTCCTTAACTTTAATTCCACCATATTTTCCGACTAATCTGTCCCCCAATTCTTCGTTAACTACCTTATTTCTAAAAACAATGATTTTGCGACCGTTATAATCATTTGCTCGTAAATTCTGCTGTCCAAAAAACAACATAGCTCCAATCACTGAAAGCACGACTACTAATTTTATATTTTTTGTCATTATTTTATATATTATTATTTATTTTAGGCCATCTCGACAATAACCCAGAAAACAATTACATTCTTAAAATATTAACATATTATTATAATTTCACAATAGCTATTATCTTGGCTCCTAAACTAATCGGCCCCCAATAAGCTGCCAAAATCCATTAAATATAGATCCGGAATTTTTCATTTGTTTTTTGGCTTCATCCCAATCAAAATTACCACGAACATATTTTCGGCTATCAATGGGCACATCAGCTAACTCTAAATTTTTCATTCCTATCTCGTCCCCATAATAGATTACGGGTGAACCCGGCAACGATAATAAAAGTTCAAAAGCTTTTATAATCTGCTTCTTGTCACCCTTAAAAATAGTCGCAAGACGCATAGAAGTTCCGCTTCCGCCCTTGAAAGAATATTTATCATTGTTATCAAGCCAAGTGATCAATTCTTTCTGCTCCTCTTGCCCGATAAAAGATAAGTTTAGTTCATCATGATTTCTCAGAAATGTGGCCCACTGACAATTTTCCGGTATTACCATTGATTTACCTATCGTTTCATCAAGTATAGATTTGTTATCATCCTTGAGGGCCAAATAAATACTTGCCATTAACGGAAAATTAAAAACCATATGACATTCATCCCCATCTCCAAAATAAGGAATGATTTTATCGAATGTTCCCCCCGCTTCAGCTAACATTATTATATCTTCTGACTTTCTATCTAAATGAACACGTAATCTTTTTAATATTTTGTGGACTTCCGGTAAATGTTTGCAGTCAGTTCCCTCTCTTTTATAAAGATGGCTTGCTGCATCAAGACGAAATCCGTCAACACCTTTATCAATCCAGAAATCCATTACTCCAGTTATCTCATCAAATATTTTAGGATTATCCCAATTCAGATCAGCTTGTTGAGGAAGAAAAGAAGTAAAGTAGTAATAATCTTTTGCCGAGAAATTATATGTCCAATTACCTTTAGTCATGTGCGAGAACGGATTACTAGCGAATTCAAATTCCTTTCCTGTCTTGCTCCATAAGAAATAATCCTTTTTCGGACTATTTACCGATTGTGAAGCTTCAACAAACCAGGGATGCTGGATAGAAACATGGTTCAGAACCAAATCAATAATAACCCTGATTCCTATCTTATGGGCTTCCTGAACAAAATCCTCAAAATCACTGAGCGTTCCAAGTTCCTTGCGGACATCCATATAATCGGACACGTCATATCCGTCATCAACCATCGGCGATGGATAATGGGGCAATATCCAAATACAATTTATGCCAAGCTCCCTCAGATACGGTAGCTTTTCAACCATACCCTTAAAATTATTGGCAAACTTATCGACATATACCTCATATATAACTGCATTTTTCCACCAGTAACTACTCATCGCCTTTGAAATTAACTATTTTCCAAACTCCTGTATATTCATTGAATTCTAAGATAGTCGTATCTGAGCTTATGTCATCCGCAATTTTTCCAAGCAAGCTTTGCTCCTTAAAAATACCAAACACCTTAAGCCAATTTCCTCGCGATAAATCATCTTCAATCTTAAAATACTTAGATGCAAGCTCAATATCCCCGCTTCTCAACGCATCTCTAAATAAATCGAGAGTCTCCTGCTCTGTTTTACCTCCATAAGTATCCTGCCTCATCGCTTCAATATATCTCTTTTGAAATTCTAACTTCTGCAGATACTCCGGATTCATATAATATTTTTGCCAAACGAAGAAAGCACCTAATCCGACAATAATCACAATTAAACCAACGAATAAAATGTATCTTCTCTTAGCCATACCGAAATTATATTATATTTAGAAATTACTGTATATCGACCTCGCATCATTAACCTATTGAAAATTATAGAATTGATGGTATTTTAATAGCATATTTAGCTGTTTAAAAAAGCGTGACGGAATATGACTAAAGAGCCTGACCCTAAACCGGAATTTCATAAACTTCGAGTTGTCTTCGGCAGATTAAGCAATAACAAAATACGTATAACCGAGGAGAGTCTTGAACGCATTGGCGATATAATAATCACATGCTCACGAACCTTAAGCCCAAATAATAATCCCGAGAAATTGATGCTAATCAGGTCTATATTTTTCTGGAATAAGCGCTGCGATAAATTAACGAAAGACCGCTCTGAGCGGCTTTCCATTCTATCGGATAGAATATCGGACCTCGCAAGAAAGATTATTGAATCGGATGAAGAGTTTAAAAAAACTTCTGCCTTAGGAAAAGATTGTACCGCTATCATTCGGGTCGGAAACACCTTTGACCGTCTTACCGACTTTGATATGTGGTTTATGAGCTTCATCGGAGTATCCTTAAAGAATCCCCCGGAGGAATCATGAGTAACCATAAGCAGGACTTATATAATATCAGCGAGCCTGAATTAAAAGCTGAATTTAAAGAACTGCTTAGCTGGCTTCCGATAATATGGGATTTTAACATTCCGATATCCAGAGAAACCCTAAGCGAAATACAGGGCCAAATATTTTTGTGTAACTATCTACTCGATAGAACAGACGGTGAGAGGAAGCTTCTTGTTCGTGCCGCTTTCTGGTGGCGTGTCCGTCATGATAATCGGATTCTGACTAGGCCTTGGGAAAAACCGCTCCCGCTAGCTGAAATAGTACGGGAAATTGAAGAAGGAGTATCTAACAGCAATTCCTCCTATTGCGATACATCGTATATTGATACCGGAACTCCGGAGGATAAATTTGATGAGAATACCGACAACGAGTATGACAGACAATTCATTGAAAATATTAAGAACATATTTTAATCCAACAATATATTTTGATATAAACTGAAAATCCCGCTGAAACGGGATTTATTCCTATGAGTCCTGTTTTTTAGTTGCTTCTTCTATAGCCGGCCTATCAAAACCAACTATGAATTTACCTCCTATTTCAATTATCGGAGCCACTACCATTCCTGTTTTTGATACAACTAATTGCTGAGCCTCCTCGTTACCTACTAAACCTATCTCCTCATATTGAAGATTCTTAGATTTGAAATATTCTTTTGCCATATGACAGTAATGGCAATTTGGCGTTGTATATATTTTAATCATTCCAGTATATCAACCCCCCGATTGCCTGCAGGTTTTGCCTATAAACAATGGGGTTAATTCTTATTAAAATTATTTCCTTAATCCAAGCAATAGAACTAATCGGCTAAAAACCATTCGGAGGTTGTATTACTGGACATAGGAATTAAATATTACTACCATAAACAATCCACGTCTAGTGGATAAATATCTCGGGTAGAATGACTAGCCTATCCTCTTCCCACATTATCCAAACTATTATATTATGGCATAGTTTGACATTATTATATATTATGTTATTATCTTATTAAGCCCTGCTCAGGCAGTGGCTGGAAAGGAAGAGTGGCTCGCATGGAATTACCTAGAGCGATTATCGAATGTCCCATACCCGAAGTTCCCCAAAGATTGCCGATCTCAGGAAAAAAGGGAGCAGAAAAGCTCATGACCCTTGGAAGAAGGGCTAATTATCTAAGGGAGAGGGTGAGCAGATCATCGGGCAATACTGAGCATGACTTCAGCTATGATATCAAAGAGTACCGCGCAATAGTTTGGACAATTACAAAGATTATGGAGTACGAGAACCTTCTGAAGTACGGCCCGCCTGAAAACTAATCTAGCCTACTTCGAATAACCTACTCTTGCTCATAACCACACAGCCCCTATCTCCGGAGAAGGGCTTTTTTATTTCACCTAACCTTCTTTACCCTAGAATAAGGTCTACAGAAAAACCGCATTTATAACTTCTTGAGTATTTCTCTTGTTTCCCTCTTATAGTCCTCTACTTTAGGCTGATCGAAAGCATTAACTCCAAGTAGCCTGGCTAGATACATGGTTTCAATCATCTTTAGCTGTACATATTGGCCCAAAGAATTTTCTGAGACATCATGCATAGATATCTCCGTATAAGGTAACCCGTTCTTAAGATATGCTATCTTAACGCCGTAATATATTGCATTCATAATATCCGCCATGCTTTTACCTTTAATATCAGGGACTAAATCGGGCATAAATAACTCGGTTGGAACACTGGGAGAACCTTCTTTTTGGGAAGCATGGACGAATTGAGTGAACTTATCAGGCGGACCGCTCAAAAAAAGCGTGGCGGTAGAATGAAGATCGGTTGAACCGATGGATATTATCGGGGTGATTCCAACATTAACTTTTTGATTATTTAAATCGTATTCCTTAGCGATACTTTCAGCCATAAGCTGTGAATACCATCTCCCCAAAGACTTAAGCTCGGGATTAAAATAAAAATTATTATAGATGTTACGGCCTTTCTTATAATGAACAAAGGCTAGTATTGCCGATATTAATGCTGGATTTTGATACACATCCTTCGCGACACAGCGTTTCACAATCTCCCCTGCACCATCCCAGAAACCGTTAATATCAAAGTTTGCAAGACCAAGAGGAAAAAGTCCAACAGCTGATAAAACCGAATAGCGTCCGCCTACTGTTTCGGGTACTTCTAAAAGTTCCAGTTTCTTTTCCTCGGAAACCTTCCATAATTTTGAATCTCTATCCGTTGTAATAATTATCCTTTCATTTACCTTATCTCCGAATTTCTTTTTCAAAACATTATATATTACCTCGAAATTAGCCACCGTTTCGGTAGTTTCACCCGACTTGCTTATCATATTCACAATTACTTCTTCCGGGGAATTCACACTGTTATTTAAAAACTCTACAACCTGAGCCACCAATGGTGGAGATACGGTATCAACAAAAACAATCTTAGGGTCATTTTCATGCAAGAGGACATCCAGTCTTCCCCTTAAAGCACGATATAAGGCCATCGTTCCCAGATTAGACCCTCCGATACCTATTACGACTACATACTTTAACTCAGGATTCCTTCTCTCCTTAATTTTCTCGAGCAAATATGTCTTAAAGGTGTTATCGAGAGGAAGGTTGATTGAGGATTCCGAATAATCGTAATTTACCTCGCTCACTACCTTATAGACAAAATCAACGTATTCTTTCATGTTATCCCGACATAATTCGATATCGGACGTTTCAACTAACGATGTCTGCTGATAAATTATATCAATATCGCGATGAATATTCATAGACTAATTATACCAATTAATTCTTTAAAGCAAAATAAATCGATAGAGGTGGGGCCTCTAATTTTCTGTGGATAAGTAATAATAGATTAAAAACAAAAAAGCCCCGCCTAGACAAACACAGGATTTTACATTCATTGAATCAAGTTATACTATTCAACTAATGATCTTTACCAAAGGAAGAACCATGGAGTTCTGGCTCCACCAGTGCAATACTATATGGGATATAAAGAAAGCCTGTGATGCCGGTCTATACACTGAGTCGGATGTATCTATCACTAAAGATAAGCGAATAATAGTCTGTCATCCCGGCACCCTCGATCCTGACCCTATAAAACTTACTTGGAAAGAAGCGAGCAAAGCCCACCCAAGTCTTATCTTATTAGACACCCTCCTGACATTTCTTGTACTCCACCCGGGCCATCTCTGCTGTTTTGATATCAAAATAAATTCCGAGGAGCTTGCAGTTGAAGTAGCCCGCAGAATTGATTCGGCTAAATTAAATTCCCAAAGCTATGTAACTGCATTTCAAAAAAGAATACCGCCTCTTGGACTGGAATCAAACGGCAGATTGCTGAAAAGAGTAAAGGGGGAATACCCCGAAGTCAAGACTCATCTTATTGCAACATTCCCCTTCAACTTAGTTAAGCTGGCGGAGGAATATAAAGCCGATATGATATCTTTTGGCTGGCTTGAGAATCCCCGCCTTGATAGAACTATCAGCAAGGCGCTATTCCACGCAATCAAACCGTTCAGTAATCTCTGCTGGAACATTAATAATCTCCAGAACATGGGGGTTAAAGTGATGGCCGGCATCTTCAATGATATCAAGACCGTAAAATATTTTATTGATATGGGAGTAGATGCTGTCATGACCGAAAATTCTGTTTCCATATTAGCTCAGCTGGATACAAGGGGGTACGGCCATGAACAAAAATAGAATTAAAGATATTTTTTGGCAGATAGCCGGAGTAGAACAGGATGTATTAAAATTAAAAGCAAGGGTACCAACACAAGTCAGCGAAGAAATATTATTATCCATAGCAAAACGCCATATTCCTGATGAAAAGCAGGTTCGACTGTTAAGAAGACTGAATAATGCATACTATAGAATCCTAATTATAGTCGGCCATATTAATAACCAAAATAATCCGATAATGACGGAGAAGCTAATTCCAGACCTTAGATACATATATGAAATCTGGGAAGAACTATTCAGATATATATATGATCATTTTGACGAACTATCTGAGCGATTGGATTCAAATATGTGCCGTGAAGATTATCAAAGAGCAGCCGATGAAGTTTCAAATAAAATTAAATCATATTTGGCCAACCTGAAGACAGGTAGACCGCTTGGATATCCGATAGATGAACCGTCTATTATAAGAGATCATTACGAAAAAGCATTGAATCTAATACTTGGATTTGATTCGTTTGAGAAGTTCAGACTAGAATCAAATATAGCCATAGATGAAATAAATATTTTATTACAGCAATTAACATTGATGTGTCCCGATAACGGCCAAATCCACTGAAAGCTTATTACCAAAAATCCCCTCTCGAGGGATTTTTAATTTAATACCCGCGCTAAAGTCCTCTCTGCTCAGGCTGTCCGCCGCGTATTTCCTTATACTTAGCGGTATATTTATCCAGCATTGCTTCTATATCCTTATTGGGTATCTCGAGACGCAAAAGCTCGGTCGCATGTACCAAATCATATATATCATTCTTATTTTCTATCTTTTCGATTGCATCACGCCATAATATAGCCTTCTCATACTCACCCCCTGCTGCCGCCTTAATTTCAAGATCCTTAAACATCGCTATAAAACCTTCGTATATTCCCCTTTCCACTCCACCTTTTTCAAATGTCCTTTCCTTAAATGGAATTTTTAGTATATTCTTCCTTTCCTGAGTTATTTGATAAATTTTACCGCTTCTCTTCCACTCAAAAGCAGTTGAAACAATATTTTCATACAATTTAGCTGCACGCTCAATTTTACTATGATGTACGTCGGGTATGCGGCGAATAATATCCAAGCATAAAAAAGCACCGCGTTCTATTTCTTCGATTGACCACCACGGTTTAGCGGATGCCCACCAAAAATGATCGCTGGCTAACGCAACATCCATTCTTGATCTTACATCGGCAAAAATCGAATTATTAACATTTAAGCCATTTACTGCTTCGAGGGCTGAATTAACCAATTCCCACTGCCAAGCATGAATCTCATTATCCGGATCTTTCCACGATAGAAACTGCACTCCTCTTTTAATATCATCCTCACTTGATGCCCATGTCGAGCGGACAGGAGAGACCTCTTCAATATTTTTATAAAATGCTGGTAAGTCAGAAATTTGGACTAGATCAAATTCTCCAGAATTGAATGTTTCAAAAAGCATTTTCTCAAGACCCGGCCTATGATGACCAAAAGTTTCACCATCCATTCCGGTTATAAGATATCTCCCGGATGAAAAATCGTCATGCATGGCTTCTTTCAGTGAATCATAAGACCTAACTACTGCGCTCATTATAAGATTGCTAGGCCTTCTCTCTCTGAAAAATACTAAGATATCGGTACCCGTTATCTTATATATTTTACTATAATCCACCGTATCTGTTATTCCCGATTTTGCAATCTCATCCAAAATAATCCACTTAAATCCCAGAGACTCAATAATCCTAGGGAGTCTTTCGTCGTATGCCATTTCTGGCGGAAAAAATCCCTTTGGTTGATAACCATGATTAAAATAAAATCTAAGTGTCTCATTATTAATTTCTATCTGACGGATAACCTCTTTATCGTCCATAAAAGGCAATAGTGCATGATATTTAGCGGAACCGGTAAGTTCAACCCGTCCATTCTTAACAAGCTCTCTAAGCATATCGATAATATCTCTGTACTGATTCTTATCGAATAACTCTAAAAGTGCCCCGTTAACATTGAGGGAAAGACGCACCTTTTTATTATCTGTTATACCCCGAAGAATCGGGCGATAACTTTGAGTAACTACCGCTTCAAGAATATCCGGCTGTTGGCCGTTTGGCTGGTAAATATGTAAAAAATTAGCCCACTTCATCCCGTTAGAGATAGTGCAAGCACCCACTACCACCGTGCGGTGGCGTACACTATCAGTTTAATTTAAACCATGACCTTTATTTGCAAACCCGTTAGTGGTTATCTCTAACGGGATTCATAATGATTATTCTCCTTGTTTTTCTTTATGGAATCTTAAAGCCATTTCAAAGAGTTTAACATATTCAGTGGCTGATTTTTTCCATGAAAAATCCCGAGCCATTACGCTTTTCGTCAATTTAGACCACAGTGTCTTTTGACGATATATCTCATAGGCCCTAACCATAGCAATCGTTAACGAAAAAGGATCATATTTTTCAAAAACAAAACCCGTTCCCTCACCAATTCCAGGATTAAAATCGCTAACAGAATCCGCTAAACCACCGACTTTTCTGACAATTGGTACGGCTCCGTATCTCATCGCCTCCATTTGTACAAGACCACACGGCTCAAATTTGGACGGAATTAACATAACATCAGATCCGCCAAAGATTAGACGCGATATTCGGGGATCGAAAGTAAGATGAGTTCCAACACGATTCGGATGTTTTTCCTTTAATTTTTCAAAATATTGCTGATATTCGGCATTGCCTTCACCGGTAATTATAAAATTAAAGCTCACATTATCCATTAATGGCTCCAGCATCTGTGTTATCAAGTCAAAACCCTTTTGTTCATCCATGCGTGAAACCATTCCGACGACAAATGTATTTTCATCGGATGGAAGTCCGAACTGCTTCTGCAGAGTAACTTTATTTTGCCTTCTTTTATCCAGACTTTTTACATTATAGTTGATGCTTAGGTCAGGATCTGTTTCAGGATTAAGAGATTCGACATTTATGCCATTCAATATACCGAATAGCCTTCCTTTTCGCTCGCTTAGCAATTTATCAAGCCCATTGCCGAATTCTTCGGTCAGAATCTCTCTTGCATAATTTGGTGATACAGTATTAATAACATCGGCATAATAAATTCCCCGCCTCATGCCATTTAGCTTCATTATTTTTTCATCCGGTAAGGCAGGAATTGCTTGTTGTCCACTGTCATAGTCCATCTCACTGACATGTTTTGGATCGAACATTCCCTGAAATCTTAAATTATGTATTGAAAAAATTGTCGTTATATTTTTTAAATCCACATCATCTTTGTACTCAGTATGTAAATAATTTGGAATAAATCCGGCCTGCCAATCACAAGATACTATTACATCAGGTTTCCACTCAGAACGTTTTAGAAACTCGAGTGTTCCTTTAGAAAGCAAAACCCACCTTATGGTATCGTCTCCGTAACCATATACATTCGCCCTTTTCTCGTAATACTCCATATTCTCAAGGAAATAAGTTACGGACTTATCATTCTTGTGTTTAAGAACATTGCATCTCAATATTCCATACGGGTCATTTTCCGGCATACCTAGGTCCAGACCCTGAAGTTCCATCTCCATCGGATACTTAACAGCGTCAACATGAGCATACCTTGGAATCATTACTCGTGCATCGTGTCCTAATTCCCTCAATGCCTGTGGTAATGAGAACATAACCTCGCCCAATCCGCCAACTTTAACG
>Ga0209542_10006849_pt1 | contig 22003 bp, 18 predicted proteins | sample RifCSPhighO2_01_FD_184028 | JGI IMG/M metagenome (GOLD analysis project Ga0209542, IMG submission 184028) | Soil microbial communities from Rifle, Colorado - Rifle CSP2_plank highO2_0.1 (SPAdes) (version 2) | ecosystem: Environmental > Terrestrial > Deep subsurface > Rock core/Sediment ... | reverse complement strand
ATGCGCGGAAGAGGAACAAGACCCTCGGTTCTGAATCCTCTTCCGCGCATAAGGATTGCATCTACTTTTTATATTACTTCTTTCTGCTGCTTTCCTAAGGGCCTTTAGCTCAGCGGTAGAGCGCCCCGTTCGCAACGGTGAGGCCGCGGGTTCAAATCCCGCAAGGTCCAGTTTTCTTTCTTTTGCAGGGTCAGTCGCAACTGATCCCTGCTGCGGGTATCTGTAGGGTGGCATCCCTCAGCGTCAGGTTCTGGATCCTTCAAGGTCCATTCATAGCTATTCATCTATTGCTATCTCTACGTTTCTACCCCCTATATAAACAACTCATGCAGGTATTTCAGCCTCGCTAATCTTGGAGTCATAATACTGTTATCTCAGTTAAAAACTCTTTTGGTCTACTTAGGAGCCTTAATCAACCTTATCTCATGTTTTGGGCTATCATCTCTCCTCCCTCACCTTCATTGTCCCAGGAAAAGTATTTAATAAGGACCTGCTTTGGAAGTTGCAGAAGAGAGGAACAAAGAGGGAGCAATGCAATCAATAATCAATCATAATCCAACAAATGCCTGCAATCAGGCAGAATCTTCAAATTCGGTGATTTCCTACTCTGAGATGAATAACCCTCCAAAATGCGTATTTCACGGCTAGGAAGGCTATATGCGCATTCCAGCCGCGCAGCGGCAGTTTTCAGGACGAAAGCTTTATAAACCAACTGACGGTCAAAGGGATTGCTTGCCGAGAGGCAGGCAGATAGCCCAAGACAACATTAGATAGCCCAAAAAAACAAATACCCTTTAATTAGGGAGGTGTTTTGTGAGAAAAACCATACAAAAGATTTCAGCGATAGCGGCTGGCGTCTCTATGGTCGGCGCGACAATAATGGGCGCAGTGGCAGCGGACCTGTCACAGTACCCAGCTCCATTCATCAAGAATGGCGCATTTGACGCATTGATTGTAGTCGGCGACGACGCAGCGTCAGAAGACGTAGTAGGCGCGATTGGTATTGGAACAAGCCTCCAGTACGCCATGAGACAGGCAGCGGCCGTTTCAGGTAACGCGCAGGTAACCATAAGTGAAGGCAAGAAGATCGACAGAACAGGCGATCACCTGAACTATGGCGACGAATTCCAGGACATCCTTGGAGCGCCTTTAGACGATGAGGACTTACCAGTCATCCTCGGCGACGGCACATACCAGGATTCTGAAGGAATCACCGACAACAAGGAAGACTACGAGCAAAGGCTGTACTTCTACAATACCAGCGAAGCGAATGACGCAGGTCAGAAAGGAAGCGCGCGCTTGGTATTCACGACTGATGACGATGGCAAGAAAGCAGCGGCTGACTACCTCGAGTTCGACAGCGGGTCTACTGACTACATGTACAGGTACCGATTGCTGTTCGATACTTCTATCGAATACACGAACACATCAGCAACTGACAACACCCCAGGCGATGACTTGGAAGACACTGTCCTCAAGATACAGGGCAATGACTACACCATCACTGATGTGCAGGCTGACAGCGGCGCAGGATACAAAGCGAAGAAATTCACTTTGCTCGCCGGCGAGACAATCATCTGGCTGCAACAGGGCAAGACACTGACAAGAACTATTGGCGGCGTTGAGCACGAGATTGAAGTGACAGATGTCAACGACAATGAGAACATGTGCGGTATCTCAGTTGATGGCGATGTCGTATGGATCGACAAAGGCCAGACACAGACAATCAATGGAGTGACCATTGGTGTTACTGACGCTGTAGCTGTCCACGCGCAACTGCAGGATGTCGATATCTGTAAGATTAATGTCGGCGCCAGAGAGATAATCATCGATCATACCAAAGAGATCAAGGTCGATGGTGTCAATGTTGATGGCTCTCAGGGAGACGTCATCGCAGGATCTCCAGTCTCCACCAAATGGGATGGTTTCAACATAACCTATGTCCCATCTGATGAAGAATACCTGCCAGCTGGCGGAAGCATCGTTGATCCGATCTTTGGGAACTTCGAGATAAGATTCGAGGGAGTCTCAAAGACCACGGAACAGATGACACTCGATTCAGGCAGCGACACTGCTGAATTCATGTTTACCAACAATGACGGTAAACAAGTGACCATCCCGATGTATTGGAACGGCAGTTCTCTGAACCTAGGAGACGACTTCACAGCATCAACTTGCGATGGCAGGCTGCTGCTCGAAGGCGACAACTGTGACGTGAGCGCATCAGCTGGAGCGGGATTCAACAACCTTGAAGGAGTTCAGTTTGTTGCTGTCACTTCAGGAAAAGAAGCCCACATCCTCGAGGTTGCGGACATAAAGTCCTCTTCCACTGAGAATAAGACTGACATCAAGGATATTACCTATGGTAAGACCTATGATGACAAGACTTTTGTCTCTGGAACAAACGCGGCTATCGAGCTCGGTTCTTTAGGAACTGTGACTTTGATGATCAGCGGCAATGGTAGCTTTACCCCTGTCGATGTGAATCTGGCCCCTGGCAACGAAATCGAGACCAAGTACGGAGCGAACATCTCAATACAAGGAGATGCATGGGTTCCTTCTACTGGTACCTCGACAAGAGACAACGCCAACAATACCGCATTCATCTTGTTGAGTGAAGAACCGTCTGAGACAAACCAAATACAGTGGAATCTCAGCGTCTATTACTACCTGACAGATGATGAAGTGCGTATTAGCGCCCCAACATACCGTGCTGAGCAATCAACTGGAAACTATAACCAGAGCAATGTTAGAGCCAGCACTGATGACAAGTACACAAGGTACTACATCACTGAATGGGGTACAATGGTGACATACGACAGCGATAACCATAATGACCTAGCCATCACTTACCCTGATGACCAGACTATGGGTAACGCGTTCGTCGCGCCAGTCGGCGCAGTCGTTGTTGGAGCCGGTGGAGAATCCGCTGCCTTCAGCCTGAACCCGATCAGCACAGGAGCCGCAAAGCTCGCTAGTGAGATAACAGGACAGGAGAAGACGCAGAACCTGATCGTCGTTGGAGGCCCAGGAGCCAACCAAGCGGCGGCAGTCATCTCTGGATTGAGCTACCCAGCTTACGGAGCAGCGAGCGGCATCCCTGAGAACAAGGCAATAATCAAGCTGTACGAGAGTGGCGAGAATGTCGCTTTGCTCGTCGCAGGCTGGTCTGCCGAGGACACAAGGAGAGCCACTACAGTTCTGGCGAAATACTCTGAGTATGCTGACAAGTTGGTCGGCAACGAAGTGGAGATTTCCGGAACAAGCATGACAGACATAACTGTCAGCGCTCCAACTGCGTAAGCGGCTAACCAAATTATTTTTTTATTTTTTTATTGTTTTCTTCTGTGATGCTTTCTCACAATAAACTTTTTAAGAGACCCTATCCTGGTTGATATCATGCCAATCCCTAAGATACTCATCGCCACACCGACTTTTGACGGCAAGATATACTGCCTTGACCGCTGGATCGAAGCTGTCAGGAATATAGGTTATGCCTCTTTTGACATACTTATGGTCGATAATTCTTCAGGGATGGGGTATTATAACCTGATCAAAGGGTCAGGCATCCCAGTCATGCGCTCTGTAAGGCTTCCAAGAGCGCGAGAGACTATCGCTGTATCGCGCAATATCATCCGCGACAAGGTATTGAATGAAGGCTATGATTACTTATTCTCCTTAGAGCAAGACGTCATCCCGCAGCCGGACATCCTGAAGAGATTATTATCTCATAATCTGCCTATCGTGGGCGGAGTATATTGCAACCTTAAGAAGGATAATTTTGGGAAGGCTCAGGCGATGCCTTTGGTCTATATGCGGGTCAGCGATGAGGAGTTCGAGATATTGAAGAACGACGAGAGGTTCAGAGGGACAGCTATCCAGGAGAAGATCCTTAGTGGAGCGATCAAAGGCCCTGAAGATATGAATTCTCAGCTATCTATAGAACAGGTGAAAGAGCCGCAATTGCTGGAAGTGTTCTTCACAGGGCTTGGCTGCCTTCTTATCCATCGTTCAGTGCTTGAGAAAGTCAAGTTCAACTGGGCTGAGGACAGTTTTGATGACGCAGTCTTCGCCAAAGACGCGCAGAAGCAAGGGTTCAAGGTATTCGTCGACACTTCTGTCAATTGCGCGCACATACAGTATGATACCAGCTGGAGCGGGATTGAGTATTAGTGTTAAGGCATCTGATCATTCAATGATTGATCCTAAAAATTCTGTATCATAAAGTTTCAGCCACAAAAGTATTGTCCTTAGCGTTGATTATCCTTGCCTTTATGACTGTGCCTACAGGAGAAGTGCAGGCATAGACTATCATGCTGCGCTCTTTCGCTGCGGCAATGCGCTCGTTCTTTGATCTTCCCTGAGCGACCACTGTTGCAGTGATCACCTCTTCTTTGCGGAAAGGGCTTGGCAATTGAGGGACTTTTTCAGCCTTATCAGTTGCGGCGCCAGGATGGTTTGCGACAACAAGATGCACCGCGTGCTTCTTCTCAAGCATCTTCAGCCATTGCTGGAACTCTCCCCATCCGACATCTCTCACCCCTTTAGGCTTCCTCCCTTTCTTATGCTCGATGAACTTCTGTATTCCCAGTCCGCATTGATGCTGTTTGGCATACTCGATTATCTCCTCGATATCAGAGTCATTCTTCCCTTTCAGCCAGACAGGCGCGATGATGATTTTCAGGTTCTTCTTGCCGGATGCGTAATCAATCGCGGCTCTGACGCGCGATACGTCATAAGCTTTAGAGCCTTCAAGTTCCTGAGCGGTCTTCTGGTCCAGAGAGCTGACAGAGATATTTAGCGAGTCCAATCCAGCTTCAGCGAGAGAATCTATCCTCTCTTTAGAGAGCAGCGTGCCGTTGGTTATCAGAGATATGTTTCCGACGCGCTCAAGAGCTTTCAGGTCTTTGATGAGCTTGTCAAGGTCAGCGTACAGCAAAGGCTCTCCGTGAGGATTGATGAAGATATCGCTCTTGCTCTTCATCCCTTTTGAAGCCCTGAAATCAAGCAATTTCCGCGTCTCTTGGACAAGGTATTCTTCTTCGATGACAAAATCATTTCCTTTCCTTGAATCAAGCCCTTCATCGACAGAGCAGAACATGCAGCCCATATTGCAGCCAGTTATCGGCATCCCTCTTATAGCGCTAGTGCCTCGATCCACAATGCCCATGAACAGCGTGCCTATAAGAGGGATGCCTGAGTTCTTATGAACATAGACTGCGGGGCGGTTATTCAGCGAATTGCGCAATCTTTGCAGTCCGCCAGATAATATTTTCGTGAACTTTATCGAAACGCGTTTCTCCGAAGCGTCAGTGAACTCAAGGCTGTTGCTCCTGACAGAGAGTTTCCCTATCTTCTCAAAAGCCTCTCGCGGAGTGTCGAAATAGAACAGCTGCAGCAGCCTTATGCGGATGATATCTCCTTCTGAAGTTTTCAATTCTTCAAACCTCAGGTTCTCAAAAGCCAGTTCTGCCATGGCGCACTAGCAGGTATCGATGTTTAAAAAGGTAATGCAACAAAACGTGGTGGGGTGATGCCCTGAATCATCTCTTTTTTGCCGTTGATTATAAGCGTCTTATAGTCAATCCTGTCAGAGGATTAGGCAATTGAAGCAATGGCAAAAAAGCCTTCATTTGTTGACTCAGGACATCGCCAGCCAAGGCAAAAACATTTAAATAGGGGGGTGTCTCCCTCCCTCGAGGATGGTTGACAAGGAGGTCGCGATAACCTACGAGACGCTCTATGAGCTTCGCCGCAGGGAGAAGGGCAGGGCAGAACTCCAGCAGCTGCAGCCTACGTTTTTCAATGATGTTATGGCCTATCTGAACGATAAGAAAGCCATAGTGGACTCGCAGAAAGGGCAGCTGTTCGCTGAAGAGGAAGCAGAGAAGACAGCTTCCCAGCTGGCGAATGTCAGAAGGATAATCAAAGAGCTTTACGATATCAGGGAAAAGAAGATCCTTGCTATGGCGATCAATAAGTCCAGGACGCAGAGCAGCATCGTAGACACATCAACATTGCTTGATGAGGAACGCAAGCTTTACGATACGCTGACAGCGACATTGCTTTATTACCGCAGAGACCTCATCGTCAATCTGCTCCAGGGAAAGCAAGGCACTGGCGCCTCTGAAGCGCATGGCTCAGAACAGGCAGATGTTGTGCAGGCGAGCGTTCAGGAAGAAGCTAAGCCCGCAGATCTGGCGCGGCAGAGCAACGTGCAGCTGCCTGAGAGCGTCATCGTTAGATTCACACAATCAGTCTCAAGATTCATCGGTCCAAGCCTTGAGCGTTATGGGCCTTTCAGCCCGGAAGAGCAGGCGGCAGTGCCTGCGCAGATCGCGCGCATACTGATAACGAGCGGCAAAGCGGTGCCTATAGCGGCGAGCGCTGAAGTCTCGATGTCCGAGTCGTCCTCTCCTGTAGAGGTGACCATGACCGCGCCGCATATCGAGAAGCTCAATCCTGAAGAGCCTGTGCTTTCAGATGAGGCTCAGGAGACGCCAGAGATGGTCGCAGGAGATATCGATCAAAATCATTATGACGACGGCTCTGAAGAGGAAGCGATGCAGCTGGATTGAATGAAATAAGGATTGAATGAAACATAGACTGAATAAAAGATGGATTGGATGGATCTATGGCGAAATGTGACAATCCTATGATTCGACAGTGAATGATACAGGATAAACAAACAAATCAGATGGAGGGAAGACAGTGAAGATTCCAAAAGCGATTAAGAGATACTGCCCGTATTGCAAGAAGCATACTGAGCACAAAGTTGCGCAATCAAAGAAGAAGCAGCCGTCATCATTGACTTACGGTTCCAAGGCCCGCGCAAAACTGAGAGGCCATGCCACAGGGCACGGCAATCTCGGACGTTACTCTAAGCCGGCTATCAGCAGCTGGAAGATGACAGGCAAGAAGCGAACTAAGAAGACAGATCTGAGATACACCTGCGCAGTATGCAAGAAAGCGCACGCGCAGAAGAGAGGTTTCAGGGCAAAGAAAGTGGAGTTCATCTGAGGATGATCACAGGAGTGATACTATGGCGATAAGAGAGACAACAGCTAAATTCATGAAAGTGCGCTGCCCGAAATGTAAGAATGAGCAGATAGTGTACGGAAAGGCGTCAACAAGGGTCAAATGCCTTGTCTGTTCCAAAGAGATAGTGGAACCTACCGGCGGGAAAGCGCGCATCAAATCGCGCATTCTTGAAGTTCTGGGGTGAGCATGCTTTACCGCAAGCAGGGATGGCCTGAAGAGGGAGAGTTTGTCCTTTGCACAGTGACTAGTGTGCAGTATAACATGGTGTTCGTGCGGCTGGATGAGTATGGTGGAGTCGCTGTTATCCATATCTCTGAAGTCAGCCCTGGAAGGATAAAGAACATCCGTGATTTCGTCAAGGAAGGCAAGAAAGTAGTCTGTAAAGTCCTGCGAGTCAATAAGGAGCGCCAGCACGTCGATGTCTCTTTACGCAGAGTGACTGATATCCAGCGCAGGGAGAAGCTTGATGAGCTGAAATTCGAGCAGAGATCCGAGAAGATCCTTGAGATGCTCGCGCATGAGTACAAGAAGCCCGTAGCAGTTCTACAAGGAAGTCACTGAGAAGATCTTTGTCCATTATCCTAACCTGAACAGCTGCTTTGAGGATGTTGTCGCTGGCGTCTTCTCTCTCGACAAGTCCGGCCTGGATAAGGCTGTGGCGGACCGGCTTCAGGAGCTCATCCTGAGCAAGATCAAGCCTCCTTCTGTGAATATCGAGGGAACACTGAAGATTGAGATTTACGCTCCTGACGGTGTCGAGATTGTGAAGGCTGGAGTGGCTAGGGCCGCGGACAGCGATGTCAATGTCACTTACAAAGGGGGCGGAGCTTACCGTTTTGTCGTCACAGCTTCAGACTTCAAGAAAGCTGAGGAGCTGATAAAGGACAAGGTCAACGCAGTCAAGAAATATATCGAGAGCCATCACGGGACTGCCGCGTTCTCTCGCAAGGAAGAGTGAGCTGTCGATAAGTTAGTTTATGGATTGAACGATCAGGACATTAGGCTATCAAGATATTGAGTGATCAAGATATTGAATGATACGCTTAAGGCAATATTATCGAGGAGTGCTTATGAAACATCTTCTGCGCTGTGTCGTATGCAAGGAATACACGATGAAGGAAGAGCATTGCGGCTCGAAAGCTCTGCAGCTTCGCCCTCCGAAGTGGTCTCCTGAGGACAAGTACGCTAAGTACAGGCGCATGGTCAAGGAAGGCCAGTCAGAGAGCGTAGAAAATAACCAATATGATTGAATCATCAATAAAGAAGGATGGTCAATACTGGAATAGGGATAATCAAGACAAGAATTATCAAGACTTAATCCTTAGCTTTCTTTAGCTCATCTTTGCAGTTCAGAAGGGGGTATGCCATACTCTAGATTCTTCTCCCTATTGAACTCATAGCCGGCTCCTTTCAAGAGATCGAATATCCTGCGCTGGAATCTCAGTTCATGGTCCATATTGAGAGGATCCTTATCATCTGTCTTAAATCTGACTTCTACAATGCCTGAATCATCTAGCCTTCTCACATCTGGGGCCATATTCTCCTGTTTTCCGTTGTTATTTCGTTTGAATAAAATGTCAGCGTGACTGAAATAGCGAACGATCTTCTCCCCATCTTTACGGACATAGAAATTCCTGTCGCCATAAATCAAAAGCCGATGCTCTTCTTTCTTGAATTTTATGCGGAGATTGCCTCTTTCAAGCCTGAGGTATTCTTCAACGCAGCCCCAATTGTTCATGTTGTTAAGGGCGGCATCTTTCTCTAGGACTCTTGCGTATACCGCTTTGATCCCTTCAGAGTCTGTTCCTGACTCTCTGCCCCATACTCTCTTTCCTTCAAGCTTTCTTGCGAAAGGAACTCCGAGATAAAGGGGGGCTTTCATATCTTTGGAATTATGGCCTCTATAATATTCATCCATGGCTCTGGCAAACCACCATTCAAGATACAGCGCTTTATATACCTCTCCTTCAACAACCACATCATTATACTTTATTCCTTCAACAACCATATTTGAGAATGATGTCTCGCTAGGCATTGTCGGGTTCGGGCTCGAGTTAAGCATGAATTCAGTGAGTATCTTCCCATCCGCGTTTCTGGATTCTGCTACTTCATCAATTGACGGCGCTGTGGCAGGCTTGCTGTTGGCCCCTTTTCTGGCTTTTTTTTGCTCTCCAGAGAATATCTTCGCTAATAGAGTCATTGTGTTTGCCTCGTGATTGTGTCATTCTTGATTATCAGTCATAATCTGCTTATCGTTCTTGCATTTTAGTAGTCATTTATTAATGTTTGTATTGGCGCTTTTTTATCTCAACAATGCATATTCATAAGCCGGAACAGCATAACTATCTTTGCCGGAAAGAACCGGAACGACGCGGAACAGGGATGGAACAGGCCATTCGTCGGTAATTCAGAGAAATATCTGGGCAGGTCGAGTCTTCATCTGCTCTGCCGCTTGATCAGGCATATTTCAGTAATCTCCATGTATCTTTCTATGATCCTTCAGGAATGTCGGGTTCAGGGATATTCAGCGGCTTCAGTAAGTCTCTTTCAGCATCTCGTAGAACGCGTCAAAGATCGGCTTGTCGCTTCCGAAGCTGAAGAATTTCAGCCCTAGCTTGTCGCAGGTTTTCCCTATCTCCGCTATATGCTTCGAGAGCTTCTCCTCATAGCTCATGCGCATCCTCGGAGAGATGAAAGTCTTGAGTATCCCCTGAGTCTCCATGTCTTTCAGCTTGGCGTCGCCTATCAACTGCAGCTCGCGCTCGCTCGGGTCAAGCACCTGCACGACAAAGACATCATGCTTGCCGCGCGCAAGAGTGAACAATACCTGCTTTATCTCCTCAAGATCTATGAGGAAGTCTGAAGCGAGCACTATGAGCGATCTTGAGGTTATCAGTCTCTTGTACTGTGATAATGATTCAGCGAGCTTAGAAATCCCTTCTGACTTCACGTCGTTGATGTGGTCGATCATAGAAGCGAGCTGGTTAGCCCCTCTCTTCGGCCTGTACACCACAGAGTTGGCGGCGAAAGTCGATATCTGGAATTTCTCATTGCTCTTCATCGCGAGATAAGCGAATCCTACTCCGATCATTGAGGCGTAATCGAATTTGCTCGCCTTCTTCCCATAACCCATGCTCGCTGACGCGTCCAATAGTATGTGGACTGAGAGATTGCGCTCTTCCTCGTATCTTCTTATGTAGAGATCATCGGTCCTCGCATAGACTTTCCAGTCGATAAGCCTGATGTCATCCCCTTTAGTGTAGATCCTGTGGTCTTTGAATATCAGCCCTCTGCCTGTCGCGGCTGATTTCTTCTCTCCGGCGTATTTAGAAGTGACCCTCTTGCTGACTATGAGGTTGAACCTGTCCAGCTGGTCAAGAAATTTCGTGTCTATCATGGCGTCCTTTCAGTATTCGTCTTCTGGAATCCGCTCATGCCAGAGCGTCCTGCGCGCGCAAGAGAGCGGTCGATGATCGACTGGCCTTGGGTTATGATGCCTGATCCAGGCAGGGCAAGCGAGCTCTCGCTCATCTTACCTTCGCGAGTATCTCTTTGATCGCGTCATCAGTGGTCATCCCTTTGCGCTCCGCCTCGAAATTCAGTATTATCCTGTGCCTGAGCACTGGGTAAGCCATAGCGTTTATGTCTTCGCTAGTGACATGGTTGCGGCCATTGATGAGCGCTCTGGCTTTAGCCGCGAGTACAAGCCCTATCGACGCTCTAGGAGAGGCGCCGTATTCTATTATGGATTTCTCTTTCCTTGTCGTCATGATTATTGATACTACTCTCTGCTTCAGGTCATTTGCGATAGGTATCTGTCTCACTATCGCCTGCAACGCGAGGAGGCTTTTCTTGTTCAGTATGACCTGTTTCTTCTGTTCCACTATCTCCGCGGTGTAATTGTTCACGATCTCTAGCTCTTCCTCAGCCGAGGGATATCCTACCTTGATCTTGAAAAGGAAACGGTCTGCCTGGGCTTCAGGCAATGGATACGTCCCTTCCTGCTCTATAGGGTTCTGTGTCGCTAGGACGAAGAACGGCAGGTCGAGCTTGAAAGTGCTGTTTCCAGAAGTGACCTGCTTCTCCTGCATCGCTTCAAGAAGCGCAGACTGTGTTTTTGGAGTGGCTCTGTTTATCTCGTCCGCGAGCACTATGTTCGCGAATATAGGCCCTGGCTGGAACTTGAATTCTCTCTTGCCGTTATTCTCTTCGATGATGTATGTGCCTGTGATGTCTGAAGGCATGAGGTCTGGGGTGCTCTGGATGCGCGAGAATTTCAGCTCCATGAAGTCTCCTACAGTCTTGACAAGCAAGGTCTTCGCCAATCCGGGATATCCCTCCAGCAGGCAGTTCGCGTCGCAGAGCATGGCTATCATGAGCTGCTCGATCACTTCCTGCTGTCCGACAATGACTCTGTTGACATTCTTGAATAACGCGTCGAAAATCTCTTTATAGTTCTTCATCCTTCCACCTCTGCCAGATTCCTGAAATATCTCTTCACTATATCCTGATCATCACGCTGCTTAGGGGTATTGTCCCTGTAGTTCTCGCTCTCTTTGGATATCACTTCCTGAGGGAATTGCTCTGTGAATCCTTCCTCTTCCGACTGCTGAGTGCTCGCGGTGATCGCGAACTCGTAAGATGAAGGCTTCAGCTCGACTTCAAGATCCTCTTTCCCGAGCCTCGCTATCGAGCGCTTTCCGTATATATCATCGACATTCCCTTTACCGCCCATAGCGTCCCCTAAAGGATTGAATTCACTGCCATCGCCCGGCTCGCCTGTGATCTGATTTATCTTGTCGATGAACTTGAATTTCAGGCCTGCGAAGCTCACGCCGTAAGTTGTTACGCTAACTATAGCGAAGCAGAGCAATATTATGACGCTTATCTTCAAGAGCGTCTCGCGCTGATTGAAGAATGAGGATACTGCGACCTTGTTCATCTCCGCCATGACTTCTTGATGCAGTTCATCCACTACAGGATTGTTCTGCGCGCCGGCATAATCCGCCGCTGTGCGCAGCTTCTCCCTGAGCTGAGGGTAATATCTCTCGACAAGCTTGACCTTATTCACTTTGCTCTCCCTGTAGAATGTGAACATGAGATAGAATATCGAGGGTATCAGCGCGCTCAAAGGATAGAGGTCGAAAAGAGCCAGCACAAGATACACTCCTAGGAAGATCAGCAGGCTGTTCAGAAGTATGAAGAATATGATTATCCCTGTGAGGGTTCCTCTTATCTCTCTAACCACATTTATGAATTGTTTCATTGATTACCTGATCTACTGCCTATCATATTGTTGATATATCTCAGTTCAGCAGCTTCCATGGGAGAGCGGAGGGCTCAGCCCTTGGATATAACCGCAGACCGCGTTAAGATCATCTCTCAGCTCCTCTTTGTCTTTCTTAAGATCATTGATATCTGACTGCTGCTCCGCTAGAGTCACAATGCTAGTGGCGACTTTCTGCTGCTCTACAGCTAGCGCATTCTCAGTGTCCGCAAGATCGTTCTTAGCCGTCTCAAGCGAGGCTTTGGTCTGGTCAAGCTCGACTTGTTTCTCTTTAAGCGTGCCTTTCACTTCAGTATACTGCCCTGACAGCTCCCCCTCTCTTTCTTTCCTGACAGTGAGCTCATAGCTTGTCTGGTTCAGTGTCGTGCGTTCAGCGTTGAGGTTCTCAAGCAGCTTATTGATCTCATTGAGCTTGGCGTCATAGCTTGTGCTAAGGTTCTGGTAAGTCTTCTCATAGTAAGTCGTGAGCCCTACGAGTGATAGGACTATGACTATGATCACAAAAAGAAGGAAGAAATTCACATTCCTGCGCATGAATGACATTGGGACCTCTTTATTCTTTTTAAGTATGATATGCCTAATTTATCAGGCAGGTTCCTGCATTCTAAACCATTAATCAGCAGTTTCTTTCCTTTTATAAACCTTATTTAAATGTTTTTCTGTGGGTGCCAGGGGATTGATATGCCTCATCCTCTCGAGCTCTCCCATACTCTTCGTATGAGTATCTCGATCATGAACAGCACAAGGGCAGCGAGCAGGAACGGCCAAGTGACATCAGTCTCTTCAGTCTCGATCCTTCTTGAGAGCGCCTTTGTCTTATTGATTATGCCTTCAATGTCTCCTGGATCGAAGACCTCTCCCCCTGTCGCGTAAGCAAGGTTTATCATCTCAGGATTGATGCCTGTCTTCTCAAGCTCTAAAGGATAGCTCACTCCCACTATCGCTCCGAGGAAATCGTAATATCCTGCTGTGGTTGGGATGAAATCTCCTTCATAAGTGTCTTCAGCGATCTTCGTGAAATTCACTAAAGGATTTGAAGGCACTGATTTTGATCTGACAGTTATCCTCACAGGCTCGCCAAGATTGGTGTCTTTCGCTTTCACCCTGAAATCCTCTCTTCTTGAAGGATCTCCTATGGCCCAGTTTATCATCCTTGTTATTATCTCCGAATTCTTCGCGCTCATTAGTTGGCCTGACCATCTCGAGCCGTCATCAGTTGACATAGCCGCGACTCTTCCAAGCCCGTATCTCCATACTGTGAGGATGGCTTTGCCGTTGCATGTGGCCACGAGAGGAATCGATGTAGGTTTCGGAGCCGCGAAATTGTAGCCAGTGACTGAAGCGTCAATCTCCAATCCTTCAGTTATGAAATGATTAGGATTCACAAGCGCTAGTTTGCGCTTCTCTTCATTGCATTGCTCATCCTCTTCAGGCTCTCCGAATATGATCTTTAGGCGTTGTGATTGAGCAGGCCTGAAGTACGATCCTTTACCAGCGCTGGCCATCTGTTTCAGCAGCTGCTCGAAAGTGTCTCCTCCGACGCCAACAGTATAGGTTGTTATCCCTTTACGCTTCGCTTTCTCAGTCTCGGCAAGAGCTTCTCCCGGAGAGACTGTTATCCCGTCAGAGATGAGTATGATGTTATTGGACCCTTTCACTTTCGCGAGCATGATCTCAGCATCCCTTATGCCTACAGCGATATCAGTCCCCCCTCCTTCCATCAATCTGGAGATCCTATCCCTCAAGTCAGCATTCTGGTTGAGAGGGACAAGGTCTGATACGACATACGCGCCTGTATTGAACGCTATAGCTCCGACTTTGCTGTTTCCTTTGATATTGTCCAGGACGCTCAGCGCTAGAGCTTTCTCGACATCCACTTTCTTGTCGCCTTCAGCGCCGCTGAACATTCCACCAGTAGAACCTGAGACATCGATGAGCAGCACTATATTAACATCTTCTTTCTTCACATCCTCTTTCTCGCTGCTTCCTGTCTTGACTGGAAGTAATGTCTCTATAGGGCTGTTGGCGTAAGCGCCGCTGTCATAAGAGGATTGGCCGCCATATACCACAAGCCCTGAGCCATTTATCACGAAATCACTCAGGCGTTCGTATTGCTGCAGGGAGATATCGCTCATAGGGATGTCATTGAGTATCACTGCGGTATAATCAGAGAGATCATCGGGCAGCGAATCCTGCCTCGCGAAATCATAGATATCCATGAGGAGGTCATAGAAATATGATTCTTTCTTTGATACCACAAGGACTTTCGGGCGCTTGAGGACCTCGACAGTTTTATAATACACATTATTGTCCGCGAAATTATCATCTCCTTCGACAGTCAATTCTGCGCTGACCTTATGGTAGCCTTCTCCGAGCCTTCTGGAGATATCATAACTTTTGCTCCCTATAATGTCTTCATCAATCTCTACTTTAGTGCCGACCTTGACTTTGATATGGTAAGGAGTTTCTTTCCCGATCTGGGTGACTTTGACAGAGATCGGCGCCTCTGTCCCTCTCACAACTTTGTCCAATCCTCTGATCACTACTCCAGTATCATCTTTCACAGGCTGCAGGTCAAGTATTGATATTGTCGAGTTCATGTTCGCGAGGAACATCACTATCTCTTTCAGAGGCCTGCCATGGTTGGTGTTCCCGTCAGAGATTAGCAGCAGATGGTCATTGCCTTTCAGGCTGGCTATCACTCCGTCAGCTATGGGAGACCTGTCTCCCTGAGCTATGTATTTCAGTGTGGCTGGAAAAGCGAGCTCGAGCTGGCTTTTCAGTGTTTCAGCGATAGTGCTGTTGAACAGCTCGAAAGAGGAGGAATTGTCTGCGAGTATGCTTATGGAGAGGTCTCCTTCGACAACTTCCTCTCTGCTCATGAATGGAGAGGCCATGGCTGTGAGAAGCAGAAGGAATATCGTTGCGCGAGTCAGAGTCGTGAATATCCTTATCCATCTCCTGCTCCTGTTATGCTCCTGAAGCTCTTCCTTGTTCGGGAATCTGACAAAGGTCTTGTTGATGGCTATCGCGGCGATTATCGAAAGTATGATGAATCCTATCAGGACTGAGGGATGGCGGAGCGGCAGCACGTTCTTTATGGCCGAGTCTATGATCACTATCCCCGCCTGCAATGCGTTGCCTATCTCTTCAACTACCATGGTTCTCCTGCGTTTATCTGACTGCGATTATTCCCTTGTCTTGACATCTTATATATTTAATCCTGCGATATCATGTCCTGTCAGCTTTCTCTAAATCTGAGATTCAATCGTCTAAATGACTATTATTCTTATAATTCTCCGCTGTATTTCACATAGGCCAGCTCAAGCAGCATGAATAATAGCGCCGCGGCAGCGACGTATCCTGCAAGGCTGACATCCTTGCGCCTCTCGATCTCTTTCGCGATGTATCTCTCGCTCTTAGTGGTCTCAAAACTAACTTTCTTAGAGATGTCAGACTCTTTCTCATCAAGAAGATTGACAGCGTATTTCCTGTTGCCGAACTCATAGAATCCTGAGCGGTCCATGATCAGCCTCTGCGTCGAGTACGTTCCATCCGGAGTCTTGACCTGTGTCGGTTCGCTGAATGTGATCATCTTTCCTGTGCGGTAATTGAAATTGTTGATGTCCTCAGTCCCCATCATCGCGTTTATCAGGTTGTTCCAGAACAGAGGGTATGAAGGGGAGGATTTGAATGTCGATTTGTCATCGAACAATCCATAATAGACAGTATTGCCCCCGCCTTTCTTTATCGAGACGATCATCGGGATGTCATCCTCTGTCTGGGCATACACTACCGAGCCGTTCTTCGCAGTAGTTGTGAAATATTCTGTTGTGCTGCCATAGTCGATGCTTTTCTCGTCTGTAAAATCATCGAAAGAGGATTCAGACTCTGAGAATCCGTAAAGGGTGGCCGATTGCCCTGTCACTTTCTGGCCCAGCTCTACAGGAAGCATCCCTTTAAGATCGATTTCAGGCAGAGAATTCTGCGCCATGATTATGAGGGATTTGCCTGAGCGCTCTACTTCTCTCGATATCTCTTCAATGGTCCCGCTCAGGATCTTGCTCTTGTCGAAATCGCTGAGTATCACGACATCATAATCTTTTATCTCTGGGATTATCGGCGGCTCAGCCACCTTGAAAGTTATGTCTTTAGATGCCTTGAGCGCGTTATCAAGATAAGCGTTGAGCTTGCTTGTTATGATCAGCACATTTATCTGAGCCTGCTCAGGAGCCGCTATGTAAGCGGTATTGTCCGCAGTGAGGGCGTCAGAATCCTTTATCTGCACCATGCTCAGCCCTGGAGGCACTTCATAATCGAAAGTCTCTATCGATCTGGAGAGTATAGTCTTTGATACCGCTTTCAGCTCTTTGCTCTCTCCGATCATGCTGACAGTCACTGTCTTCTCATTGTCAGCGAAATTCTTGACGAATATCTTGACATTGTGGCGCTCAAGAAGCATGTCTGTGATGCCTACATTCTCCCCTTCATCTCCGACATTCACGAAATCAACTACAGCCCCAGCGCTCTCAAGGACTTTTTTCACGACATCAGGCTCAGGCCCTGAAGTGATTATGAAATCGCTAAGGACGAGGATCCTCCCTTCCTCATCGTTGAGGAGGTCTTTTGCCAATAGCATAGCGTCTCCGAGATTCGTTCCTGTATCTCTCGGGGAAATGGCGTTCAGTATCGCTTCAGCTTTTGTCTTTGTATCCCTCGTGAGAAGGACTAAGGGAGTGATATGCGCGACAACAATGCTGACATCTCCTCTCAGCGCGTCTTTCGCCGCCTTTATCTCCTTGTTGAATCTAGCGTTGCTGTTAGCCTGAGTGCTCGCTGAAAGGTCAAGGACTATGACTGTGTTCTCAGCAGTAGTGTCATATCCTACATTCATCGAGGGGGTTGTCAATGCGAAAGCCAGTCCGACCACCGCAAGAAGCTGCAGAAGAAGGACAAGGCTTCGCAGCAGCCTTTCGAAGAAAGATTTTTTGACAGACTTGTCAGTCTCTTTCATGAAGAACATGAGCGAAGGGATATTGATCTCTTTAGGCTTAGGCCTTATAAGGTAGATTATTATGAGCGCGATAGCGGCTGTGAAAGCGTAGAATCCTGCCGGTGTCGCGTACTGCATTCGGTACCTCTTTTTTGTGATAGTTCTGCCAAACTCTTGTAAAGATTGTCTGTCTTGTATGGAAGCCAATATCTAAGGCTTTTTAAATATTGTTGCATGGAGACAAGGATGCTCTTGAATATATTGCGCTGACTCAGGAAAACGCCTTATAAAACAGCAAACTATATAAATCAAGGATGATGCGCGTCTCTGATGGAGAAAGGATGGACTCTCAAGAAGTTTCTAGCGAAGATGCCAGCGCTGCACGACCCTATACTCATCGAAGGGCTGCCAGGGATAGGCAATGTCGGCAAGATAACCGCTGATTTCATAGCCGATGAAGTCCAGGCGCAGCCCTTGCTGCGGCTCCAATCGACAGCTCTCCCGAATTCAGCTTTTGTCGGAGAGGACAATCTTCTTGAGCTTCCTGCGATTGACATCTATTACAAGAAATATCCTAAAGCCAAGAGCGGCGGAAAGCAGGGCAATGCGGATGGCAAGAGGGATATTTCTGCTATAAGCAAGCAGGGAAAGAAGGGTTCTTGCGGCGAAGTAGAGGCAAAAGCAGGCAAGAGGGATCTGCTCTTTGTCGTCGGTGACATCCAGCCTTCGAATGAGGAGGCCTCTTATGAGCTTTGCGACACCTTGCTTGGCATAATGCAGGACATGAAAGTCAAGGAATTCATAACTCTTGGTGGAGTGGGGCTTCCTTCGCCGCCTGAGAATCCGAGATTGTTCATCACAGGCAATTCAAACGCTATAGTGCGGAAATATCTCAAAGGGACTTCAGCTACTGACAAGCTTTTCGGCGCTATAGGCCCTATCGTCGGAGTTACCGGCTTGCTTGTCGGACTTGCGAAATACAGGAAGATCCCTGGAGTGTGCATACTCGCTGAGACTCACGCTCATCCTCTTCATCTGGGCATCAAAGGGAGCAGGCAGATGGTCTCTCTGCTTGACAATAAGTTGGGTCTAGGAGTAGATCTGAAAAGGCTTGATCGTGAGGTCAAGAGCGCAGAGAAAGAGCTGTCTAAGCGCCTGAAGCAGGTCAAGGGGCAGTTGAAGGACAATGATCAAGAAGACGCGAGCTATATACGCTGAGCGCAATTTTCTTGATTGCGGACCATCTCTTGGATTAATCACCATACACGGATGAAATCACTCGATAAAGCTTCTGCAGCACAGAAAACAATATAAACGATTTGTTTCCTACTCTTGATATGATGCGTTCAAAGGGTTGGTGGCGCACAGGTCAGCGCGCTGTCTCTCAGGCACAATCGCATGGTTCTTCAAGAGGTCTTTCTGCGCCGGAGCAAGGCATTGCCATCATAGACGCATCATTCTCAAGACCGATAATGGTATCATCTTTATCCGTCAATGGGGTGAATGAGATATGCTGCATGTGAGGTGTTGTCATGGGCGAGCAAAAGACAGGTAAAGAAGGGATTGAAGACAAGGTTAAGAGCGAATTCTCTTATCCGCTCAATCAGCACTGTGATTTCTGCTATGAACGCGCTGAGAAAGTGACTGATCTCTCAAATTTTCCAGGATACACAAGTTTTTTTGACAATCATGCCAAGAAACTGGCATGCGATGAATGCTCAGAGCAGAAGATGTATTCAGCGTTTGACGCGTTCTTCAATAATATCATTGTAAAGAACAGAGGGCAGGATCCGATGAAGCTGAGCGAGACAGAATGGAGCACTATTGATTCATGCATCAATGGCCTCAATGCAGTCTTGCGAAGGCTTCCTAAAAAGCCGGATGAGGGAGGATACAAGAATCCTATAATCTCGCCGTATCATCATACTATTGTATATAGCCGTGTCAATCTTATCGCGGAAGAGAAAGACCTGAAGTCGTTATTGGATCGTCTTAACATGCTTAAAGAGGAGTATGGCATGCTCAAAGAGCAGAGAAGGTATCTGGAATTCAAAGAATTCTTCGATGATGCTATAGTCAAGGGAAGGGAGCAGGATCCTATGAAGATGGACGAATCTGAATGGCAGAGAGTGGATCATTGCGTCAATGGCCTGAAAACCATACTACATGGTCTTCAGGAAGGGAAATACAGGAATCCTATCATCTCTCCTTATGCCTTGAAAGGCAGCAGGCATGCCATTGACCCGATCGCGTCAGAGAAAGATCTTGTCTCATTGCTGAAGGAATTCATCGTGCTCAAAGAGCAGAAGAATTATCTTTATGCTGTGAGCGGTGATCCAGCGAAAGAGTAATGGGATGCCAAAGAATGGTCAAATGATGATGTGAATGTCCATGGAAATCAGAGACGATGCGCAGAATCAGCGTAAAGGCGGCTTGATGCATGTCGAACATTTCCCGATAATCTATGCAGGCAGCACGAAGAATGTGCGTGAAGCCGAGAAAGTTGAGAGGAAGAAGCCAGGAAAACATCTTCTTGAGATGCGCGACAGCACCTCTATCGATGACTTCGGCGACATGGGCGAAGAATGGGAGACTCCTGGGAAGAGGGAGGCGATGTTCAGGACTATAGTGTATAACTTTGAGAAAGTCCAGGAGAGATATGGCAGAGCTGCTGTGCCGACAGCGTATCTCGGAAAATTCAATGACAATACTGTCATAGTGGAAGGCTTCAGGGTCATAGATCCTGACAAGGGAGAATTCCCAAGATTCAGGAGAGTGAGAAGCAACGCTATGATCCCCTGGGAAGTAATTGTGCGCAATGCAGTCACTGGCACTTCTTCAGCGGCGAAAAGGATGAAGTATCGCGCGGATGATAAAGAGAGATACCATGAAAGGCTGCACTATTCAAGATTAGGGCTTGACCATAAGCCGACAAAATATCCCATAATCCTGCCGATGCCTTTCATAGACCTCAGCACAAAGCAGCGCAAGCCTCACGACCAATACCTCTCTCCTAAAGCGATGCAGCGCTACGCGAATCTTGAGTCAAGAGTCACAGCCGATATCTGCAGGATAGCGCACACTGTGAACTCTTTCATGTGCGAGAACGCGTCAAATGCGGGTTTCGTAGTGCTTGATTTCAAAATAGAGCTCGCGCTCGATGAGGACGGGCAGGTTGTCGTATGTGAGATGCCAACTTTTGATGAGATGACCGCAGCGTATGTCGGAAGGCCTAGCAGTTATATACAAGATATTAAGAAGCTGAAGGTATTCCAGCCAGGCAAGGAGCATGACCTCTCGGCGTTCATGAACGTCAGCAAGCAGCCTTACCGCGATGAGGGCAGGTCTCACGCCGGATGGCGGGCTGACCTTGAGAGAGCGATGAAAGAAGGCAGGCCTAAATCAGAATATCCACGGCCGCCCTCGCCTAATGAGGGATTCATATGCCTCATGACAGAGATGCATAGAGAGGCTGATAAGCAATGGAGGACTGGCATATCTGATCTTGATCAGGTCGCGCATAAATATAAGAGATGGGCCGCGAAGACGTATAATTTTTCAAGGTAAATATATTTATAGTCTGCATCTGTAAATATGAACATAGAAAATGTGAGGATTCATGGCAAAATCAGAAAGTTATTATGTGAGAAAAAAGGATCTTATAAAGGGAAAGCTACATCCTTATCTTGCTAGAAGGGAGTTTTCCTATTCTGAATGTATTATTCCTAATTCAAAGCTCACTTCTTTTGGGATTGAAGAGGTAAATACATCAACGCAGTTCAGCCGCAATATCAAGCTGGCAATCCCTCTTGTCAGCTCTCCGATGGACACAGTCACAGAGTCAGCGCTCGCGATAGGGCTTGCTTTATTGGGGGGCATTGGAGTCATCCATTACAATCTCAACGATGGAAAAGAAGGGAATATTGAAGAAAAAGTCAGAAAAAGCATACCATTGCAGTATAAAGAAGCATATAATGTGAAAAACTTTGAGAATGGATTCCTTGATAATCCGATCACTTTCTCCCCGGAACAACATATTTCAGAGATAGTAAGATCAGGAGTGTCGACTATTCCTGTAACTGATAATGGCAAATCTCATGGAAGACTTCTAGGAATAGTCACAGAGACGGATTATTCAATCAAGCAGCATGGTCATCTGCAAATTAAGGAAAGGATGGTCTCGCTGAAGGAGTTGAGAAAAAGGCATCTTGTCATAGAGAATTCAGTTCTTAATGCTTCCAGAAATCCGCTTGTGACAGCCAATAATATCCTTCTGGAGAATCGAGGATTAGCGCTTGCTGTTGTGGATAATTACGGCAATCTTGTCTCTTTAGTCACTCGCACTGACATCGATAAGAACGAGGAGTATCCTTACGCGACTAAAGGGAGCGATAAGCGCTTGAAGGTCGCTTGCGCTATCGAAGTGACTCCTGACGGGATGGAGCGCATTGACGCCCTGCGTAAGATTGTTGACGCGTTTGTGATAGACACTGCGCATGGTTTTACATCTATTATGAAAGATATGGTACGTTATTGCCGTAAGGTCTGTCCTGACGTTGATGTGATCGCAGGCAATATCTCCACTGCTGAAGCTGTGGAATACTTTTTTAAACTAGGAGTTGATGCCATAAGGATCGGCACAGGCCCTGGATCAGCGTGTAAGACCATAGAAGTGACTGGCA